>Ga0302227_10001705_pt1 | contig 15964 bp, 8 predicted proteins | sample II_Palsa_N1_1_FD_193525 | JGI IMG/M metagenome (GOLD analysis project Ga0302227, IMG submission 193525) | Peat permafrost microbial communities from Stordalen Mire near Abisko, Sweden - II_Palsa_N1_1 | ecosystem: Environmental > Terrestrial > Soil > Palsa > Peat permafrost | place: Sweden...
GTGGGGGTCTGTGAGGGGAGCAAAGTCTGTTTGAGCGATCGTGTGATTTTCAAGGGTGCCGTGGAACCACGTGGGATCAGGACTGTCGCGGACCCATGGGTGATTTGGGCCGATGTGGTTTGGAACCGTGTCGAGGACGAGCTTCATGTGACGGGCATGTAACGCCGCTGAGAGATCTCTCAAATCGGTGAGGTTGCCGAAGTGTTCGTCTACCGCGTACATGTCGGTTGCACCGTAGCCGTGATAGCTCTGGCTGCCGTGATTTTGATAGACGGGCGTAATCCAGATGGTGGTGATGCCGAGCTGCTGCAGGTAGTCGAGGTGCTGTGTGATGCCGCGCAGATCTCCGCCGTGCCAACCGCGGGATTTGGCGAGTTGAGCATCGTGGTCAGGTCCATCGTTGGAAGGATCACCGTCTGCAAACCGGTCGATCATGATGAGGTACATCACGTCTTTTGATGAGAACCCGGCGAAGCCGTCGGAGGGGTTCCGGCGGGATGCGAATGTATAGGCGACTGTGGTTGCGCCCTTTGAGGTTCGCGCAGTGAGTCGGATGGTCTCCGTTCGAGCGGGTGAGGCTGTCAGCCAGATTTGAGCGTAGTGGCCGTTATCGGAGATGACGGTATTTTTGATGTGTAAGCCGGTGTCGCTCAAGGTGAAACGTGCGCCGTTCAGGTTTTGCCCTTTTGCGAGGAGCATGGGGGCAGGCATCGCGGCCCACCAGTTCGGTGGATCTAATTTGTCGATTAGAGGGGACTGCGCGAGCGCGGAGATGGAGCACGCGAATACAAGAAGGAGGAGGCGCATGGAGACAGATCCTCAAAAAAATACGCGACGGCGCGATGGTTGAATTTGATAAAGACAAGCGGCACCAGAGAGACGCGCTCAGAGGTGCCGCTTTGATGGAAGCAGTTAGAAGTTGATGTGTGCCGCTAGCTCTAACTGGCGTTCGGTGTTGAGGCGAATGCTGTTAATGCTCCCAAACCCGTTGTCTGCTCCACTCGCGTTAGCACCAGTGGTAAAGACGGTGTTGGATCCAGGGATGTTGGTGCCATCGTGGATGTTGGTGTCCGGATTTCCGAATTGCGGTGTGTTGAACAGGTTGTAGGCTTGAGCGCGGAACTCAGCAGTGACTCGTTCGGTAACGTGGAATCCCTTGAAGATTCCAAGATCCACTGTTTTATAGCCTGGGCCGGAGAATGCATTGCGTTGCAGGTCTCCGGGACGAGTGAAGATGCCGGACGAGTTGATTGGGGGAAGCCCGAAGACGCCGGTAAAGAACGTGCGGTTGTTGGAGTTGTTCGATCCGCCAACGAGCTGACGCTTCACTTTGCTAAAGCTGATGAGGTCGGGCCGATTGTCGATCGTTCCGGGACTTCCTGTGGTGCTGAAGTCGATCGGTGTGCCGCTGTCGAGTGTGACGATGGTGTTGAGCTGCCATCCTCCGAGAACCTCGTCCAGGCCGCGATTCATGTTTGCGCCAAACATTTTGCCGCGGCCGACGGGAAGCGAGTAGACGGCGCTGGCGACAAAGACATTTCGCTGGTCCTGATCGGAGTTGCCGTAGTTGGCACTGAGGTCGGGACCGGCCGGCGTAATGAAAATACGTCCGCTTGAGCTTGCGCCAGTTCCTGAGCTGAAGGCTCCGTTCGAATTGTCGCGCGAATGCGACCACGTGTACGCGACGGTTGCGAGCAGGCTCGACCCAACACTGCGGTTGAGATAGACCTGCAGGCCGTCATACTTGGAGGAGCCGCCCGCGAGACCTTCGGTGATCGTTCCGCGATCCGGATAGAGGCCTTTGGTTGTGCCGTCGAGAACAGGGGAGTTGGCATTGAACCAGGTCATGAGGTGATCCGACTTGTTGCCAACATAGGCGATGTTCACCGAAGTGGCGTGGTCGAGTTGTTGTTGGATCTGCAGATTGTACTGAGTAACTGCACCGTTCTGATTGTTCACTGGCACAGAGATGACAGTCGCGTTAGCGAGATTGATTGAGTTGATCGCCCCGGGGCCAAACGCAGGTATGGGAAGAGGAGCGGTGGCGGTGGCGGCATTGTTCGGGATGGTGGGGCTTTGGCCAGTGAACGTAATGCGGTAGCCATTGGTGGCGGTGTACTGGTTGACACCGTTGAACCCTGGCTGGTTGGACAGCTGGTTGCCCACGCCTCCCCGATCGAGGAAGTAGAAGATGCCATAGCCGCCGCGGAGTGAAGTCTTCCCGTTTCCGTAGAGGTCATAGGCGAAACCGATGCGAGGTGCAAAGTTGTTCTTGTCGGTGTTGATGAGCGAGCGCGAGTTTCCATTGACCCCGGCGACCTGGAGGGTGCCGGTCGAGATGTCGTAGTTCGCTTGATTATTGTTCTGCTCGTAGGGGTAGGTGTAGAGATCGTAGCGGATACCCAGGTTGAGAGTCAGACGGCGATTTACTTTCCAGTCGTCCTGCACAAAGTAGCCCGTCTCGTAGTTGAACGTCTTGAAGAAAGTGCTTGCCGCTCCAATTTCATAGTCCGAGAAGCCGGCAAGAATCTCTGAAGTCTCGTAGCCGGTGAAGCGCCCGGTCCCAGGAAAGTTGACGCCGCCAAGGACAAAGTAGCCCTTCGAGTCATTTCCCTGGAAGAAGTCGACTTCACGACGGATGATATTCGCACCAGTTTTCAGGGTGTGTTTGCCGTGAGTGTAGCTAACGCTGTCAAGGAACTGAAATGTCTTTTCAGGGACAGAGTACGGGCCGCCGTCGCCGGTGTACTCGATCTGGGTGTTGCTTCCGCCGATGAGAGCGCCGCCTCCCAGAAGTGAGTTGCGATTGGCGTTTACGATGCCGAGATTGGCAGAGATCGGTATGCCCTGGTCGGGGTTCACATACGCGAACTCAGGCCGAATATAGCCGAAGCGGAATTCATTGACGAGGTTCGGTGTGAAGATGTGTGTGTAACCCGCCGCTCCGCCTCGTGGGTGGTTTACGTTTCCACCGGAGGCAAATCCTGCCGGCAGGTTCGTAAAGAGACTGTTTACGTCCAGGTTGTCCTGGCCATAGCTGTAGCGTACGAAGACGGTGTCCTTTTGCGAGACGTGGTAATCGAGGCGGGCGTCGAAGTCGTTGAAGTTCTGGATGGCATTCCGTACGGCAAAGTAGTTATTCAGTACGCCCGCCCGGGTGGGTGCATTAAAGGCATTGAGATAGTTGAGCCCCGCTGAATTGATACGATCCTTCGGAATGATGTTGCCGGCGAATGGCTGACAAGTGGTCGGATCATAGATCGCTCCAACGACAGGTGTGGCACCTGCGGGAAGCGCTGGGCAGCCGGTGGCAGACGCGAAGGCTCCGGGATTGCTGGTCACGTTCTGACCAAGAAGCTCGGAGAAGTTCCCTTGGCGCATAAGGGCGGTCGGTACGGTGTAAAAGCCGGTGTCCTTCGGCTGCTTCTGACGTAGAGCTTGGTAGTCACCAAAGATAAAGAGCTTGTCTTTCCAAAGCGGACCGCCGGCCGCGCCGCCGAACTGTTTGCGCTGGAAGGCGGGAGCAGGGTTGCCGGGGTTGAAATAGAGAGGGTTGGCATCGAAGATCTGATCGCGGAAGTATCCGAACGCCGAACCGTGGATGCTATTGGTCCCCGACTTTACGGAGTTTTGGAGGATGGCTCCGCCGGCACGGCCGAACTCGGCAGGAGCGACTGAGGTCGTGACGCGGAACTCTTGAATAGCTTCTGGGGGCGTGAAAAAGACAATGGAGTTGACGAGGGACTCATTGTTATCGACACCATCGAGGATGAAGTTGTTGGACTGCTGGCGAAGTCCGTTCACCGCAAGCGCACCGCCGCCTGAGTCGGAGTAGCGGAAGGTTTCGACGTTGCCATTTCGGCCGCTGGCGTCTGAGTTGAACGCTCCACGGGTGACGCCGGGGATGAGGTTCGCGAGCGATGTGAAGTTGCGACCATTGAGCGGGAGGTCGGTGACCTGCTTTCCTTCGATGACCGAGCCGGTGGAAGAAGTCGAGAGGTCTACTACCGGTGCGGCGTCATTAACCTCGACGGTCTCGCTGGAGGCACCAACGGGCATCTTGAACTCCACCGTCTGGATCTGGGAGACCTGAAGCACGAAGGACTGATTCACACTCTGAAAACCGGCGTGGCTGGCTTCCACCTTGTAGTTGCCTCGAGGCACGGCGGAAAAGGTGAAGTTGCCGTCGCTGCCGGCGGTAAGAGTCTGGATCGCTCCGGTGTCTGTGTTGGTGAGCTTCACGGTGGTATCAGGCACCACTGCGCCGGTTGGATCCGTGACGATCCCGGTGACGCGTCCGGTGTCGGTCTGCGCTCTTAGGCTCAAGCCTGAGACCAGGAGTAAGCAGACTATAGATAGCAACAGATTTCTTATGAGAGATTGGTAACCTGAGATGGGTGTGTTCACGGTGAAGCCTCCTAAAAGACAACTCAACTGAAATAGTTCTTTGAACTGTTCACGTTGCGGAGAGAACAGTGTGGGTTCGCAATCGATCAATGCCATCGCCAGGGGGTCTTTTATGAGCTATTTTTTCGTCAACAGATAAGTTGTTGACTCTTAGGCGATTAAATCCGTCTGATCAACAGCATGTAGCGCACCTATCTGCGCTACATGCTAGACTTAAGGTTCAAGGCCACGTCATGCCGTCGCACAGTGATACAGTCCCGAAGGTCAGTTTTGGAGTATTCGAGGCCGATCTGCAAACGGGAGAGTTGTGGAAGGCGGGTCGCAGGGTCAAGCTGCAGAGCCAGCCATTTAGAGTACTGACCTGCCTTGTCGAACGGGCGGGTGAAATCGTCAGCCGGGACGAACTTCAGCAGCGGGTGTGGGGTCCTGACACCGTCGTCGATTTCGATCATTCCATCGGCACAGCTATCAATAAGATCAGAGACGCATTGGGCGACACCGCGGACAATCCCCGGTTCGTAGAGACACTTGCCAAACGCGGGTATAGATTTATTGCACCAGTCGCGATTCGGACTGCAGCACTTGAAACAAGCACTTCTGGCGAAGGCTATGTGTCCGATACCGTCGATGCTCGTGCTGTTCCGGGAATAACCACGACTGCCGATGCCGAATCAACCTCTACGCATCAAGACTTGCCAGTTCAAGGTGCGGCTCTGTCCTCTCCGAAGAGTGGAGTCTGGGTGGCAGCGGCCTGTCTGGCGGCTCTTTTGGCTGGTATCGGCGGTTTTTATGCCGGCTCAAGGCGTCCCGGCCCGCTGCCACGGATCGAACGACTTACGCGGACTGACTGGATTGCCCCGGGTACGCCCGCAACTGAGAGTTTGCCGGCATCAGCCACGGATGGACTAAGAATTTTTATCCCCGTCATCTCCGGCGGCAGGTCAGTCTTGGCACAGGTAGACGTACGAACGGGCGAGATTCAAAAGCTCCCGCTGCCAAGCGAGATCTCCTCCCCTACTCTTGGTGACCTGTCACCCGATGGCTCAACGCTGCTCCTACGCAACCACCTGTCTCCTGAATCTGAGCAACCGCTATGGACGTTTTCGACGGGTGGGGGCACCGCCCTGCGACTAGCCAATGTCATAGCGCACGACGCAACCTGGATGCCCGACGGTAAGAGGGTTCTTTATGCGGCGGGAAATCGATTGTTCATCAGCAGACCGGAGGATGGGACGTCTACACCTTTCGTCACACTCCCAGGTCGGGCCTTCTGGCTGCGCTGGTCACCCGATGGACAGATCCTCCGATTTACCTTGATGGATCCCGTGGACCACACTCTTGGTCTTTGGGAGATCGGCAGGGACGGCCGGTCCTTGCGGCCTATCCTGAGTGATTGGACAAAGCCCTCTTCGGAGTGCTGCGGGATCTGGACGGGAGACGGTAAATACTTCGTCTTCCAATCTGATAGAGGTGGGAGCAGTGATCTGTGGCGGCTTGACGGGAAAAAGATCGCGAATCCCGTGCGCGTGACAAACGGCCCGTTGAGCTTTGCTGGACCTGTCACTTCGCGCATTGGGCACCAAATCTATTTTCAAGGCGCTGAGACCCAGTCTTTGCTGCAGCGTTATGATGCGGGGCGGCGAGAGTTTGTGCCCGCCCCCGGTTTCTTGTCCGACGCCAACAGAATCGAATACTCACGTGATCGCCAATGGGTTACCTGGACTGACCTTCAGGGACGCCAGTGGAGGGCGAAGTCCGATGGCACTGAACTCATCCAACTCACACCGGACTCGCTGCAGGTGTTCCATGCACACTGGTCACCCGACGGAAAAAAGCTCGCCTTGATGGCGCGCGAACCCGGCAAGGCGTGGCAGATCTATACGGTCGCTGCAGATGGCGGAACTCTTGAGCAACCGCTTCACGAGAACCGGAACGCCGCTGACCCATCTTGGTCCGACGATGGGCAGTCGATCGTCTTTGGGCGGATACCCGACATCATGGGTAAGGAAGACGGTCCCAGAGCGTTGCAGATCCTTGATCTTCGAACCCACAAACAAACTCAACTTCCAGGCTCTGAAGGGCTCTTCAGTCCGCGATGGTCTCCCGATGGACGATATATCGCCGCGATCTCACTGGACCAGCGCAGGCTCCTGCTCTTCGACGTTGCAGCACGTAGTTGGCGGACGCTGGCAGATACGACCGTTGCGGACCCAGTATGGGCCTCGGACAGTAAGGCCATCTTCTTTCATGCCTCTTCCGCGGACATGCAGCCCATCTACCGTGCCTCAATCTCTGATGGCCGGCTTGAACAAATTGCGAATCTTTCCGACTTCAGCGGAGGCGACACAGAAGACTACTTTTTCTGTGGCCTCACGATCGACAACATCCCTATTGTGCGATCAAGAACTGGAACAGGAAATCTCTACACGGTCAATCTCGACAGCCAATAGCAAATTGGTCTCTGTGGGTATCGCCGTGTCCCTGGGCCCGGCTTCCGTAACACTCGGGCAGGTGGTCTCTTCAATATGTCGATGGTCTTCTCAAAGGAGATATGCCGGGGAACCTTGTATTTTCAGAAGGACTCGGCCGGGTTGGGTCTAACGAGGGAGTCGTCGGGAAGACTGAACAAGATTTTGTACTCACCCGGGATGGCGTGCCCGAAGAGGTTATTACCATCTAGACTCACGCGATCGAACGGCTCGTCCCGCATGACCTGCGCCGGACATGTGCTTGACTCTGTCACGCGGCTGGAGGCGAGCTGGAGCAGATCCAGTTTCTTCTTGGGCATAGGTCCGCCGAGACTACCGAACGCTACTTGGGTTCTCGCAGCAGATCGTCGCCGCATTGAACGATAAGATCGGTCTTGAGTTCGACCCCGGAGGGTTGTAGCCGAGATTTCCGCAAAGCCGACTTTTCAGGGGCAACGGTCAGAGCGGCTAGCAACGCCGAGAGTTAGTCACCAAAAGCGCGTTTCGACCAGTCGCAATAGCCCGCAAGCTATTGTTATCTTTTGGGCCTAACTACCTTTCCTCGTGACGAGGAGCGTCCCGCTCCTGTGGCCGTGGCAGCCCTTCCCGATCCGGTAGTGGATTCTCCGATAATAAGCTCCGCCTGCAGGGTGATCGTGACTGGGCCTGAGAGACCAGCCTTGTTGGTGAGGCGGCTGAGCAGAAGTTCGCCAGCCTTGACTCCGAGGTCATAGGCGGGTTGAACGACGGAGGTAATGCTAGGGCGCAGCATCCGTCCGCCGGGAACCTCGTCGAAGATAGCGAGAGCAACCTGGTCCGGACAGCGGATCGCTAGTTCGTTGAACGCCTGTAGAGCGCCGAGCCCCATGGTTCCATTGGAGACGAAGAGAGCTGTGGGGTGCGAGTGACTCAACAGCAAGTCTTTGGTCATCTTGTAGCCGCTTTCGAAGCGGAAGTCGCCTTCACGCACCAGATCCCGCTCGATCTTGATGTTCGCTTCACCCAGAACCATCTCGTAGCCTTTATATCGATCGCGCGCGGTCTGGAGCCAGGACGAGCCGTTGATGATGCCAATCTTTCGGTGACCCAGGCCAACCAGATGGCGCACACACATGGCCGCTCCACGAATGTTATCGACAACGACGGCATCCACGTTGAGCCCAGGAGGTGTGCGGTCAAGACATACTACAGGGATTCCCATATCAATCGCTTGAACGATGTGGGAGACATCATTTGCGGGATTAGGCGCGACCACGGCGAGCATGCCATCAACGCGATGCGTGCGCAGCAGTGAGAAAATCTGACGCTCGCGTTCCAGATCGTCGTCAGTATTGAAGATCGTGAGCATGTAGCCATGCTGAACAATTGCGCTCTCGACACCGCGCAGAACGAGGGGAAAGAAAGGATTCGTGATATCGGAGATGACGATACCGATCACGCTAGAGCGGCGTGACTTCAGGCTTCGGGCGTGGTTGTTTGGATGATAGTTGAGGTCACGCATCGCTTGCTGAACGCGCCGCAACAGCTGAGAACTGACAGCATTGCTGTCGTTGAGCACGTTGGATACGGTGCCAACGGAGACCTTGGCTCGTCGTGCAACCTCTTGGATGGTGGCAGTGCGCTTGTTAATATTGACTCCCGTTTCGTCGACTCAGGGTAAAAGCTGTGCAAATAGAACTATCGCAGTGCCAAGGAGACTAAGAGGGTTGAGAGAAATTTGCAAGTGGGGTAGTGATGCTGCGAAGTATTGAGCGCAAGGCGCCGCGAACTCCGGTAGAACAGAGCCATCAATTCGTTACGTCCGGAAAAATTTCTTGACAGCGATCGTTGGGGAAAGCATAGAATGGCGCGGGATTGAATCAGTTCAAAATGAGATCGTGCGAGCCAAAATAAGCAAAGGTGAAGCAGCCTAGAGTCATCTTTTCGATCGTGAAAGTGCGGGAGCGAACCCCGTTCTTTCGCAGCAGGGACGGGGAATGTTCATCGTAGATAATCAAGCTGTCGCGTTCTTACTCTGCATTGTCACCATGCTTGGTTGGGGCTCATGGGCGAATACGCAGAAGCTGGCTGGCAAGGAAAGCTGGGCCTTTGCTCTCTACTACTGGGACTATGCGTTCGGAGTAGCCCTGCTGGGCGTGGTGTTCTGTTTTACTCTTGGCAATTTCGGTTCAGCGGGAAGTAGCGCTGTGGCGAATCTCCATGATGCCTCCGCGGGCTCGCTGCTACGCGCGCTTGCCAGCGGCGCGCTGTTCAACCTTTCCAACATACTGCTGGTGATCGCGATCGACGCCGCGGGTATGTCGCTTGCCTTCCCCGTGGGCGTCGGGCTTGCTCTCGTAATCGGCACGGTGGCGAGCTATTTCCATGCGCCGAAGGGTAGTCCTGTACTGCTGGGCGCGGGCGTTGTGCTGATCGTCTTTGCCATGATCATGTCCGCCATGGCCACACGGCAGGTGCAGAAACAACGTTCGGTTAGCACGAGCCGCGGACTGTTGTTTGCCATCGCCGCGGGATGTTTGATGGGGTTCTTTTATCCGCAGCTCATCTCCTCGATGTCGCCAAACTTCAACAGTGAACCAATTCAACTGGGATATTTAACGCCCTATACGGCACTTCTGCTGTTCGGCATCGGCTTACTGCTGAGTAACGTGCTAATCAATACAGTGTTCATGCGCGTGCAGGGCTCGACGTACCGAGAGTACCGAAAGGCAAAGCCGAAGCTGCATTGGTTAGGTTTGTTGGGCGGTGCCATCTGGATGATCGCGCTTAGCCTGAACGTCATCGCATCAGGGGTGGCGGGGCCTGCGGTGTCGTATGCGCTGGGACAAGGGGCGACGCTAGTGGCTGCCCTCTGGGGTGTATTTGTGTGGAAGGAGTTTCGCGGAGCGGCAGCCGGCACACGAACGCTTGTCGCGCTCATGCTAGTAGGTTACACCGCGGGGCTGATTCTGATAGGCTCCGCAATCATGTGAACGGCTGGAAGGCGTTTTCAGCGCTACGTCGCGGAATAACTATCTGTTTCGAAGCGCAACAGTCGCATTGATCGTACTTGGTCTTACTTTTTTGAATAAGCTTTTTTGTGCCGTTCCAGCTCAGCTCTTCGTGGCATCGACGGAGCTGTTCCGTGTTGCGTGACCGAGATGCCAGCTACGACGCATCCGAAGCGTGCGGCATCTTCGAGGCTCATTCCCTCTGAGAGCGCCACGGCAAGACCTGCGTTGAATGCATCTCCCGCGCCCGTGGTGTCGATTACGGGTCCGGCGCTGAAGGCTTCGATGTGCACGGTCATCGACGAGGTCTTAACTAGAGCGCCGCGAGCGCCCAGGGTGAGTATGACGTTGCGCACACCGCGCGCAAGCAACTGACCGGCTGCGCTCTCTGCGTCTTCGAGGGACGCGACCCGATGGCCGGTGAGAGCTTCGGCTTCACTCTCATTGGGCGTCAGATAGTCGCATAGTGCGAGAGTCGCGTCGTCCAACGCACAGGCGGGTGCAGGGTTGAGGATAGTAAGAACGCCGAGCTCCTGTGCAGTCTTCAAACCATGCACCACGATGGGAAGAGGAAGCTCGAGTTGGGTCATGAAGACGGCGGAGCCGGCTATCTGGGCCCGGGCGAGATCGATCTCATTTGTTGAGAGAGCGTTTGCAGCGCCCGGAGTGATGACTATTGCATTCTCGCCCTTGATCTCGTCGATGATGATGGCTGCAGCGCCGGTCGTTTCGCTATCCGAGGAGAAGAGAAACTGCGTGTCGACGCCTTCCTCTTTGTAGGTTCGACGAGCGATGTCGCCGAAGTTGTCGCTTCCCACTTTGCTGATGAAGTGGACTTGTGCACCGAGACGAGCGGCGGCGACTGATTGGTTTGATCCTTTACCGCCGGGCCCAAGACGAAACTCGGACCCGAGAACTGTCTCTCCCCAAACAGGCAGACGATTTACTCGGAAGGCCAGATCGATGGCAAAGACTCCCATGATGGCAATGGGTTTACTGTTCATGTCAGGGCTCCACAGCAGTCATAGATTGGTCTATTGGCGTTGTTGGGTGAACTCTATTATCGGTCACTCTAGTGGCTTTGACTTAATTCGAGCTGAGGGTTCTTCGCTCCCGGGGTTGGCGAGGACATCGACTGCACGAACATCTTCTGAAATTTAGACCAGTCAACATCCATTTGGACATGAGCCTTTTGAAGATCGAGGCCGGGCTTATCGTCATCGGTCCAAACAATGGTGTCTCCGTAGCTGACGCCTTTATCGACGCTGACATCGAAATAGACGTAGCGCTCCCGCGTGATGAGGCTTGGGTCAAGCCACGCGGCCGCAGCGAGTTCGTCCCATAGATAATCTCCGGGGCGGCGCGTGTAGCGGGCGATGTATTGGCCGGCTAGAGAGCTGCTCTTCTTCAACTCGTCGAGCATTTCCTTCGTGAGATGCGTCTCGATCGAGACGTCCACCGGGGTGACTGTGATCTTCGGCCAGTGCGCGTGGAAGACGATGGTCGAAGCTTCGGGGTCGAACCAGAGATTGAATTCATGACGTGGACTGTCAATGTATTCCTTATCGTCGGTATGCGGATTGAGGCTGCCTCCCATGATGACGAGCTCCGCTGCGAGTTCGGCGAAGTGCGGGTCGAGGCTGATCGCCTGAGCCACATTCGTCATAGGCCCGGCAGCGTAGATCGTAACCTGATGCGGATACTTGTGCACCATGCGAATCAAAAAGTGCGCCGCGTCTTCGTCGGATACTTTTGTTGTGGGATTTCCTTCTTGCAGCTTGGGGACATCAAAGGGACCGTGCTTCGGACGGAAGCTGCTCCAGGCGCCTTGATAGACGACCTTCCCGTAGATCTGCTCCCAAGCATTGGTCCACTGCTGCGTTCTTACCAGAGGAGTAATCGCTCCTGCCATGACGGGGATGTCAGTGCGGCCAACGAGTTCCAGCAGACGTAGAGTGTGGGCTACCTCTTCATCTCGCCATCCGTCTCCGGTGAGCACAGTGATGCCGAGCACATTGACGTGCGGAGACTGCAGAAAAACGAGCATCGAGTTCATGTCTGTTCCCGCTGGTCCGACTGCATCCTGATCGATGATGACGTAGCGGGCATCCTGTGCTGCGAGCACAGGAGATGAGATTACAGCGAAAAGAAGGGAGAAGAGAACCAGAGACCAAAGCGAGCTCTTTCGTAGATGTTTCAACGCAATTCCTCCTGAGACTATCCGTTGTCCTGCTTATTTCCCGTAATGCGATCGACCAGCAGACGGAAGAAGCTGCCTGGCCTGACGTCGACGGCAACCTTGGTGTTGGCTGTGAAGGTTTCATCCGATGACGTCACACGTGGACTGTTCTCGAAGGCAGCCGCGTATCGGATCGGGGCATGCTTCCATCCAACGCTCTCGCCTGCCGTGATGAGGCCGTCGGTTTCAATCTGCACCCGATAACTCTCAAAGGTAAGTATATCGGGACGGATCAGAGCGCTGACTGCAAGAGGATCGTGCAGGGTTGGGCCGCCCTTCTCTCCGTGCCCACGATAGGTTGCCATGATGGCTCGTGCGATACCGGCTGCAGCACGGCTCGGCTTATTTGTGCCGGCTTCGAGTTCACGAATATAGGGTTCGGTCAACTCGACCTTGCGAGTTACATCGAGGCCGACCATGGTGATGGGAACTCCAGAGTTGAAGACGATGCTTGCTGCTTCCGGGTCGACATAAAAGTTGAATTCAGCCGCAGGTGTAACATTGCCGCCCGAAAGCGAGCCACCCATCAACACAATGCTCTTGATAGCCTTTGCAAGATTTGGCTCCGATCGAAGCGCAAGGGCAAGGTTGGTCAGTGGGCCAAGGCCGATCAGTGTTACCTCGCCCGGATGTTCCAGAACGATGCGGCAGATCAGTTCCGTGGCGTGTTCTTTTATAGCAGTCATTTTGGGCGGAGGAAGCGAGACGCCGCCGAGGCCGTTCTCTCCATGTGCATACGACGCGGTCACCTGCCGCCGGATGAGGGGAGCCGAGGCACCTGCTGCCACTGGGATATCGGTTCGGTCACAAATCTCGACCATACGCAGGGCGTTAGGCAGGGTGATCTCCAGAGGCAGGTTTCCGGCGACTGCGGTGACGGCCATAACGTTGAGTTCGGGTGAGCGCATGGCCAGCATCAGGGCAAAGGCATCGTCGACTCCTGGATCAGTGTCGATAATGACCCTCGCGGCCGTTGTCGCCTCCGCGGGATGCGACACCCCCTTCCGGGGCAACATATACGGTGCTCCGAATACGCGCGACGGCCCCTGAAACATCGCAGCGATCGCAGAACCCGTTGTTGCTTTCAAAAACATTCTGCGGTCTGAATTCCGATGAAACCAATCAGGCTTCATGCCTTTTCTATCCTTCCATGATGAGTTGACGGTGATCAGAACACGAACTTCAATGCGAACTGAATCAGACGAGGATTATTTACTATCTGAGTGATCTGTCCGAATCCAGGAGAGTCCGTAGTGGTTCCGGGATTCGCGAACTGCGGATGATTGAAGACGTTGAAGACTTCGGTGCGGAAGACGAGCTGTGTCTCTTTAGGAAGGACGAAGGTCTTGAAAAGCGAACTATCGAAGTTGACGAAGTCGGGGCCGTATAGCGGCGTGCGAGATGCATCCCCAAGGACGCCAGGAGCGGGGTCGACGAAACACGCTGTGTTGATGAACTCTGCCAATGATTGGTGAGCCGGAGGCGTATTGCAGATCTGATCGGGACGACTGCCGGTCGTTGTGCCGGCGTTGTTGACGCCTGCGGTGAGCCCGAGAGGAAAGCCTGATGCGATGTGTGTTATCAGATTCAACTGCCAGTTCCCGATCAACTCCTGAACCGGCGTGCTTGCGTTGGAAGCAAACTTTTTGCCGCGCCCGAAAGGCAGTTGATAAAGAACGCTGGCGGATAGATTATGCGTCTGATCCGTCACATTGAGTCCCTTGTCGGTATAGCCTCGGGGATTGAGAGGATACGCGTTCGGCGCCGGATTCAGCGGATAGTACGGAACACCGATCAGCGAACCCAGGTCGTCGTAGAGACCGTTGTCGAATCCCTTGCTATAGGTGTAGGCAAGCAGGATGTAGACGCCGTTGTTGTAGGCGCGCTCCGCCTTGACCTGAAGCGAGTCGTAGCGCGAGAGGCCGCGGTCGAGGAATCCAGTGATTGCGTTCAGATTCGGATACGGCCGCAAATTGGCGGGATCGACCTGAAGGCTGGGCGTAGCAGTGTTCAGCGGAAAGCCCGAGGTCTGCAGATGCGTCCCGCGAGATCCCGCATACCCGACCGTCAGGATGGTGCCGGTGGGCAGCTCCCGCTGAATGTTTAGATTGAACTGCTGAATTATTCCAGGGTGAAAGTTGGTGTTCTGACTGTACACGTTGCCCGTCAAGTTATTCACGTCTGGTGGGGTCGGCACCGGAAATCCAGCGGACAGTGTTGTCACCGGGTTTATGTCGTCGGCCTGGAAAGCAAACGTTCCGTAGAAAGGAGGATTCAGGTCCAGACCCTGTGCGCCGAGGTTCCATCCAGCGTCGTGAAGAATCGCGTAGCCTGCGCGAATGGCGTTCTTCGTGGAAAAGGGAGTGAAGCTGAATCCGATTCTTGGTTCGAAACCGCGGTAGTACGACTGTATTCCCGCCGAATCAGATGAGTTGACGCCCGCGATCAGCATCTGGCCGGTTGGGAAGTCGAAATTAGCCAACCTCTTCTGCGATTCGACAACCGGTGTTGTGTAGTTCCACGCCATGCCAAGCTGAACGGTCAAGTTTTTTCTAATCTTCCAGTTGTCCTGGAAGTAAGGGCGGAACTCCTTCCATCTGCGACCCGACACATCGCCCGAGAAAGAAACATCGTGTTCGCCGCTGCCGGGGATGCCAAGCAGGAAACTGGCGATGGGATTGCCGCTCGCCGAATTGAAGGCGCCATTAGTGAACCCAGCCGTGAAGAGGTTGTCGAACTCCATCTCGCCCATTGGAAAGGCGTTGCCAAGCTCGTTGAGCTGCATGAGACGTATGCCGATGCCCATGGAAAACGAGTGTGCTCCATGCACCAGTTCGAAATCATCGCTGTACTGGAAGACGTTCGTTCCATCTTGAATGGGAGAAAATCCGCGATCGCCCAGCCCCCAGTATCCCTCGTTGAACTGCGTGTTGAGCAACCCGCTGCTCAAGTAGGTTCCGAGATTGGCGTTGGGGATTCCGAGCCGCGTGCTCCAATCGGTGCCGTCTCCATAAGACGTGATGTGATCGAAGATGCGGTTATATCCCAAGGTCAGCTGGTTGATCGCGTTTGGCGAGAAGATGTGCGTCTCCGAAACGGCAAGATTTCTTCCGCGATCCGCAAGTGTCTGATTGCTTGCATAACCTCCAGGCTGCGCCCCAAAATCGGGAAGCCCCGAGGGTAGAAAGACAGTTGCCTGATCTCTGCTGAAGCGAGCGAAGGCTCTATCTTTCTCAGAGAATACGTTATCAATTCGTATGTCGAAGCTGTTGTCGTTGAACGTCTGGTTTGGAACATCCACATAGTTCGCGGAAAGCACTCCGGAGACGTTCGGAGCGGGGAAGTAGTTGAGCATCTTGACCGCGATCGGGTTGAGCCGATAGGGAGGGATGATGTTGCCCTGAAACTGAGTGCGGCTTGCGTTTCCAGTGACTGGGTCGATGACCGTTGTGTTCGGGTCGTAAATAGGAACCTCGGGAGATCCTGGGAACGACTCTGTGAAGATACCTTCGCGCTCGAGCATGGTCGGCACTTGGGTGAGCGAAGGGATTCCCTGAATGCTCTTAGTCCCCTGGTAGTCAAAGAAGAAGAATGTCCTGTCCTTACGAATCGGTCCACCGATTGAACCTCCGAACTGATTGCGGATGTACTTGGGATTGACTGGAGAGAAGTAGCTGGTCGCGTTCAGATCGGTGTTGCGAAGGAAGTCGAAGAGTGTTCCGTGAAACTGGTTGGTGCCGGACTTCGAAGTGAGCAGGACGGTCGGACCCGCGCGCGTTCCATACTGAACGGAGTAGTTGTAGGTGAGCACATTGAACTCTTGGAGCGCATCGATGGAGGGAACGATGGAGATGCCGCCT
>Ga0302227_10001710_pt1 | contig 15928 bp, 15 predicted proteins | sample II_Palsa_N1_1_FD_193525 | JGI IMG/M metagenome (GOLD analysis project Ga0302227, IMG submission 193525) | Peat permafrost microbial communities from Stordalen Mire near Abisko, Sweden - II_Palsa_N1_1 | ecosystem: Environmental > Terrestrial > Soil > Palsa > Peat permafrost | place: Sweden...
GATCGGCGTGGAGACAGCCCGCGCGCTGGTTGCGCGTGGTGCAGATGTTGTAGGCGCAGCGCGTGATCTCGAGAAAGCACGGCGAGCAACATCGGAAGTCAGCAGCGCCGCGGCCAAGGCGGGCGCGAGTTTCGAGTTGGTCGAGCTCGACCTCGCCAGCCTCAAGAGCGTGCGAGCCGCTACCGACAAATTAGTCGCCGATGGCCGCTTATTCGATGTGGTCATCGCAAATGCCGGTGTCATGGCGACCCCGCTCGGGAAGACAGTAGATGGTTTCGAGACGCAGTTCGGAACCAATCACCTCGGCCACTTCCTCTTTGTGAACCGCATTGCGAAGCTCATCAAGGACGGCGGACGCCTCGTCAACCTCTCTTCCGCAGGGCACCGTTTCAGCAATGTGGATCTGAACGATCCCAACTTTGAAACGACCAAGTACGAACCCTTCGTGGCGTACGGGCGCTCAAAGACCGCCAACATCCTCTTCGCAGTCGAGTTTGACCGCCGTCATGGTGGCCGCGGTGTGCGCGCTACGGCTGTGCATCCTGGCGGCATCATGACCGAGCTTGGCCGCCACATGGATCCTGGCAGCCTCGAGCAGATGGTCAAACAGATCAATGAACAGGCCGCTGCAGCAGGCAAAGGACCGTTCGAATTCAAAACAATTCCCCAGGGAGCGGCCACCTCAGTATGGGCAGCTGTCGTTGCTCCCGCCGGAGAGGTAGGCGGAAAGTATTGCGAAAACTGCCACGTGAGTGATGTCGTCGCAGACGACGCACCGCTGGGCATGCTTGACGAAGGAGTGCGCGTCTACGCTCTCGATCCGGAGAACGCAAAGGCTCTTTGGAAGAAGAGCGAAGAGCTGGTCGGCGAAGCCTTCGCGTAAACATCGAGCGAGGCGGCCGACGCTCCATTTATATGGGCCGGCCCTATCTAGCTCACCGCCGCGTGGTGGAATTCAGCTACAAATGGAAGGCAATCCGCAACAGGCCTTTCGTTCCTTTTCAAAAAGAGAACTCCACCGACGTCCAGCAAGTGTGGCATCAGCGCCAGTGGAAGTGCTCACTTGTATCTCAAGTCAACTTACACAAATAGGGTATAGTTGGGCCGTTTTAGCCGAACTATACCCTATCTGATAAAGCTGCTGCGAAATGAACCATATTCTGACCAGATAACGCATAATCTGGCCACGGTAAGTCCTCATCCTTCAACACGATCCTTCGCAGTTCAATGCAAGAAATAACGCATAAATTGGCCGAGAATACGAAAATAACCCATATCGCGGCCGAGAATGCGACGGGGCTATTCGTTGAATCGTGATGGGGCCTAGCTGCACTGCAAGCCTGTTCGCGTCATTGAGGATCGTCGTTGCCGAAAATGTGACTTTTCGCGAACTATAATTCGCAAATACGCAGTAAGGTACTCCTGCCGCTATCCTGTGAAAGCGATCATTGCGTAAAGCCGCATGAAATGTGGAGATGAAGCGACACTATAGCCAAGTGCGGCCAGAGTTGCCCAGACTAAGAAAACAATCTCCAACTAAAACTGGTAGCCGGTCCATAGACACCAATAGTTGAGATTGCGGCCAGGCTGGGTCTGCTTTAGAAAACGCCCCGCATAAAAGATTCCGTAGTCGCCTTGAAACCACAGATGACGAGTCCTGAAAAACGCCGCAGGGTCTTGTAATCACCACGCACATGTCTGGAGCCGACCCTTGTTTCACGCCGGCGTTGCCAAAGAAGGGTCTGTTGCGCTGATTCTGGTTCTGGGCGGTTGGTCGACAACCCTTCCATTACTTGCCCCGACCGGCCAACGACGGGTTAGGGTGCGGTTTGCCCTTCATCCGACCAAATACCCAGAAATCTGGAAACTCTTGTGTCCGCATTGTTCTGTGAGCGAGTTAGCTATTTATCGCTGATTGACGATCGTGAATAGCATTCAATCGTTTGCAGGCGGCGATTGCATGAGAATGGGAGACAGCGCGCCATTGTTTGTCGACCATTGGAGCATTCACTCCGTTTCGATCCGATCATTCGTGACGCAATGCGTTGATCGGATCGATAGGATGATGAGGTGATGAGGTGATGAGGTGATGAGGTGATGAGGTGATGAGACCAAGGCAATTGTGACATCATTGGCGACACAATTGGTTTCTCATTCTAAATAAGTTGCGGAGGGTGAAGCCGCAACGTTTGCGCAGGCGATCAGTAGCACCAGTCCCACCAGTACACCCAGCACCGTCAGCGCAGATCCATATTCGCTCTGCATATTGGAAGCGCCAGTGCCGGCAGCCTTCAGTTCCAGGGTCGCCTTTGGATACATGGCCGCCACGTCCTTGGGGAAAGCCTTCATCTGCTGATACGCCGCGTTCATTTTGTCCGTCAGAACCTTGACGCTCACACCGGCCTTCGGCCGCACAAACATCCGAAGATGAAACAAATCACGCCTTTGCACATATGGGTCCATCTTCGCCGGAGCAAAGATATCCGTAATCGTTCCTGGCTCGGTTCCCGTAAAACCCCTTTGGCGCCACACCGACAATCTCATACACGTTGTCACCCATGCGGAACGTCCGTCCCACTACTTTCGGGTCCCGCTCAAATCTCCGCTGCCAGTAGTCATACGAGATCACAGCGTAAGGGCTCTTTCCAACCACGCGATCGTCGTCTTCCGTCAATAGCCTTCCCATCACCGGCTTCAACCCAAGCACGGAGAACAGCTCTCCAGAAACCCATTGCCGGTAACCCAACTCGCTGTATTTAGGCCGGCGCAAACGGACAGATCACTGGATCAAGAACTTTCGCACTGGTCAATATTGGGTCAAAGAAGATTCAAGACTATGGTCCAACCATAGCGTTCTTTCGCTGATCTGGTGGGAGGATGAGAGTCAGTTGATTGACCAGGAAAACCTCGAGCAAGAGAGTGGTTCCTGGAGATCAGACCCAAAAGCGAAATTGGGAGTAGGAACGACGGTTCCAAAACTAGCTTGCACCTCAATTGTCGCTACAGCGTAGCGACAATTGCTTCGTCAGAAAATGCCTCCGCGAATTGCATCATCACCCTATGGAGACTTTACCTCAGTGCGCTGGCAAAGAGGACTTTGACTTCAATCGAAACCAACCATAATTCACACAACAACCACCTGCCGGCGACAACACCGCCCAAGCGATGCGCGCCAGCTTGTTTGCCGTTGGATACCACCACGACGTCCTTGTGTGCCCTGAGGTCAAGTGCATCAAGCCAGGCTCCGATTGGCGCTCGGTCGCGCTTGATCCGCAGCACGGCCGATCTGGCACCATGGATCAGGATCTTGCGCAGGTAGTGGCCGCATAACGTTGCGGCCAGCACGCAGTGGACAAGTTCCCACTGCAGCCGACATTCAGTGGTCTCCCCCAATAATCGAGACGCCGGGAAACTCTCGTAAGAGAATTCCAGGCTCTGGATGAATGGCAGCCGAACAGATAGGCTTATGTAAAAGCCTACTCAGCTTTGATTTCCGTCAGACGGCAGACCGAAGTCAGCCGACGATATCTGCACCTCTACGCATCATTATTCAACCCTCCACGGATCTGGTTTGAATTCTAACTCCTTATTTGATTCGCAGGTCCCGATCAAGACGGACGACCGGCTGGACCTGCAGGCCATCCATCGCTGCTGAGTTCTTTTCGTCGTCGCACTAAAAGAATTTTTACGAGTTGTACGGAGGCGATGCAAAACTCGCACAGCTTGTGCGAGAAATTGGCTGGTTCCCAAATGCAAATAACCCATAAGCTGGCCATTGGCCAAGTTATGTCATTTTTTCCATTTTTGGCTAAATTATGGGTTCTTTTTCACCACCCGCCATCCCCGTTATATCAAAATGGGCGAATAAATGGAAAAGTATTCCATGTCCTCGGCGACGGTGACGACTGGCACTACTCCGGTGACACCGAGGCAGGTGAACTTCTGTGATGCGGCAGCCAAATACTGCATCGACATTCATCTGTTAGGTATCGCGCAACTGACCCAGAACGGAACTGCGGCTCTGAAGTTCAGAGCCGGAGCGGGAAGCCACAGCTATAAGGCGATCTTTGTTGGGACGACCGACAGTGCGCCCTGCGCCTCGACCGCATTGACCCTGGTGGTCACGCCCATGGGACCCATGGCAGGGCCTCTGGCTTCGACAACCCACTATCGCAGCAAGCGACAGTCCGAATAGCTACTTCCTAACAGCGACAGTGTCGGGGAACGGAAATGTCTCGCCAACCGGTACGGTGTCCTTTCTCAAAACTAGTGACGCAAATGAGGTCCTGGGGACAGCGGTGCTGACGCCGGTGACGGCAGGCCCCAGCTTCTCAAACGCATGCGAAACAGCGAATTTCGTGGAAAGCACGGTTGATTGTGATCCACGGCGACAAGGTCATCGACCAACTCCCACCGAGGAGCTCGGGGGCACGACGGCAGCGTAAACCTGCCTGCAAGCGACAAAACATCAGGATTACTGCACATACTGCCAGGCCGCGCCGATGATGGGCTGAGCGACGGAGGCAACTCCCAAGGCTTCCATGGTATTGGGACGACATCTATTTATCTACGTCTGTACCTTTCCTCTTTTTCGTCGTCATCGAGGTCGTTTGAGTAAGGTGCAAAAACAGCATGAGTTACCTTCGGGTATGGGGCGTTCCAGCCTTTGGCGTCTCTCCACAAGATTCGATTTAGCTTCTCTGTCGGAGCGGCATCAGGAATACTAAAGTTCATCCGAAGCGAAGCCTCTGCATCTCTTCTTGCCTGCCCAGAAAGCGACTGCATTGAAAGGTTGACTTCATAGAGAGACTGTTTCGGTACCTGGACCGTGTATGGAGCTAGGTCTGGTTGGGCCTGGAAGCTTCGGCACACTCCCGAAAATCAGCAGGATGCCAAGAATCAATCTACGCAAACTTAGTTAACGAGTGCATAGAAATCTGTCTGGTTCCTCAAGGAGAGATCGTTGACTGGAGGCGGGGAGTTGCTGGCCCTCTTGCGCCCTTTTGTGGTGTTTCATTGCGGTAGTCTCTTTCAGCCAGGGTGTTGGACTGCTGCCTGCGTGGGCAGCGCCCAACTCCACGATAACAACGCTGTCCGTCACCTCCGGTGGAAACCAGAGTGCAGGCGCAGCCATAGGCGTTCGAGGCGGGCACCGCGATTACAGGACGTTTGCGAGGCCACGGTCGAAAAAGTGAAACCCGCCGCAGGCGGAGGCCGACCTTCAGATCGATTCCGCGGCAATCTCACTCCACGTTCACGCTGAGTGAGATTGCCGGTCTATTCGCAGAAGCAGGAAAAAACGTTAGAGAGTCATCGTCGAAAACTCATCACCATCGCCATTACCACATGGAGTTGGGTCGATCATCGGCTAGCTCCACTCCTCTACAACCACTATCGTAAACAGCAATATGAGGGATGCAGTTGAACAAAGAAGTATGGCACCGCGAGATGGCAGGTGAAGGGTTGGCAGAGATGATCAAGGTGGGCTCGTGCTTTTGTCTCTTTGCCAAACCTGGTCACCGTCCGGAAAAGTGTGTTCTTCACTGTAGTGACTGTGCAAATACGCCCGAAGGGGAACGACATGGTCATTCGGACGGACGGAAAGGCTATCCATCGAACCTAATCTCGCAGCCCAGAGTACATAAGGGACTTGCTTTTCTTCGAGCTGCTGAATCGTCAACGCAACTTCATCACTTGGCGTTCCATCGGCAGGATATATCTGGTCAACAAACATTGGATTGCGCAGTTGTAGGGGTAGATATACTCCAGGCCACGCCGCCTGAAAGAGAAATTGCCCAGGTCTCGTATGTTCGGTCATCCAATGCAGCTTCTCATAGGATTGCTCTCCTGTCGCGACCTCACCAGACGGCAAGTGAATCTTCCTAGGTTGAAGCTTGTGAGCAGAAGTCGTTTGCCAAACCGAGAGACCACTTATTCCGATCCACATCGCAGCAATGGCATAGGGCCGCATCATTCTTGCTTGTTCGAGATACCAGACAAGAAGGACGACACCCGCGAGGGAAATTGAGTAGAGTCGGAGAAAATTCAGATTGAAGGCAACTTCCACCATTAGAAAGGAACCGACTAAGGACATGAGTGTGATCCGTTCCCAAGGAAATGCGGCAGGACAACGTTCGCGCCAGCAACGCCGAAGGGTCAGAAGATAGACAACGGGAAGAAAAAGATAGACAAGTACAGCCTGGCCAAATCTCGGCAAATCACGCCAGGATGAAAGCCCCGGCAAACCCATCATCCCTGGCCTCATTGGGACTACGTGTTTTCCAAAATAGATGACCTGATAGAACCAAAGCTGCTTCCATCCAACCGTGGCGATGAATGGTGAGGCAAGCAGCAGGAGCGTGACCGCATAGCCTAGAAAAAGCCACCACATCTGCTGAAGAAGATGTGGCCAGGACTGATGCTCTCGCGAATGTCTCCAGAGGAAAAAGACGGCGAACGCAAGGAATGCCACCGCTCCATGAGTTTGGGTAAAGAACGACGCTACGCCTAGTAATGTGCCCGCGACAACAATTCTCGCGAAGGTAGCATTTCGTGTGTAAATCTTGACCGCACTCATGATCGCGAATGCACTAAAAAGATGATGGGTGCTATCCAACAACTTGCCATAGATCAGAACGAGAAACAGAGTTGTCGTCAGCACAGCGGATCGGCGCTTTACGACCTCGCTCGCCAAGACGAAACATAACCAGCAACTGGCTATTCCGAGAACGAGCACGACACAGTTTGTAATCCATAGGCTCAGTCCGAACTGCTTGAACAAGGCAAGATAAATGAGGTCCGTGCCCGGAGGAGTGAACTGGAAAAAATCCTGATAGATCTGCCCGCCATCGAGCATCCGTTCTGCATCCATCCAGAAGTAGACCTGATCCCCGCCCAGCAGAAAGGGGGTGTGCGGAAATGCAAAGAGGTTGAGGTAGAGGTAAACCGCAACTCCCAGCAGTAACAAAAATAAGTGGTAGGTCACACTCTGCTGGGTTGAGGACTCAGTTTTCATGTTCGACTCGAATGCATAGTGCCAGGGAAAGTCAGGGTGACTGTTCGAGCTGGAATTTGGATATCGTCGTTACGTCGGCGTATCGTTGGCGAAATTTCAATGAGAAGTCTTATATGCGTATGCTCCTTATTTCGCCCCATAGCGCTACTTTCTTTTCAAGTTCATACGCACTGCTCTTCCTGATTCATGTAATGCGAGGTTGCGAGAAAATTCGGGGGTACTTCGCTCGCACCATAAGCCGCCGGGCACCTCATTCTTGGTCGGATATTCCAGGATCCCCGCAGGGTGCGGGGATCCTGTTGCCGCGCGGCTATTCGATAGTCGCGGCGAACCCGATTGAGTCATTAAAGGAGTCGACGATCGCGCAAGTTATCTGGTTATGGATGACGTTTTCAGGAACACAGCTGGGTGGAGAAATTAATGTTGCGCTTGAGCCATTAGGGTCAGTAAAGTTGACGGCCGCAAAGGCCGGAGCGGCACCTGTTACGGGATCATGTCCTGTCCTGGGATCAAAATTGACTGACAGGATCTCGTTGTTGGTAGTAACGGCAGCACAGGCTATGGAGTTTTTGGAGTTGTTTAGATCGTTCACATCAACAGGTGAAGCACAACCCCAGCTGGCCCACGTACCATCGCTCGAGGGAGGTGCACCGAGGTTCAATGTTGCGGTTGTTTTGGTGACTGGGTTGAAGGCGACCCCCAGTAGCGAAGTAAAAGAGCCAGTGGTGTTCTCACCAATCGCGCAGATGACCGCGCCGGAACCATCGGCAGGAGTAGCACAACTGGGGTCGCCGAGCTGACCGCTAGCCGCCACGCTCAAAGATCCTTGGGTGAACCCGCTTCGAGGATCGAATGAACCGGCAAAGAGTTCAGCTGTCCCCCCAAAGAAGCCCTGCTGAAAGACAATGGCGCAGGTAGCGAACATGTTGCCACCGTCTAGAGAATGTTTCGGATCTTTGCTGCTGGCACAGCTCGGATTGCTATGGAAAAAATTGCCAAGTTCCAAAGCTTGAATGGCAGGATTGGTTGAGGATGACGCAATGCGTGGATCAAAGGCCAGGCCAACCAAGATAGTGTTGCTTGTGCCGGCTGAATTCTGCACAAGCGCCACAACGGCGCAGATAACCATATTTCCTTCCGTGGCGGCGCAACTAGGACGGCTAGCGATGCTTACAACCTGATTGCAGGGATTCGCGGTTGTGCAGGGCAAATCCGCTAATGTTGCTGCAGCTGCATTATTTGTGAGGAATTGCCCTGGCGTCAGCAGAGGCACCAATTGCGACGTCGTTCCCGCTGGGGTTTGTCCACTCGCAAGCGGCTGTGGATGCATTGCGATGCCATAAAGTCCGTTATTGGAGCCTTCTAGAGCGCAAATAACTGTGCCCGAGCCGTCGCCGGTAGTCGCACAACCGGGTGTGCCTGTGAAGGTCCCGTTTGGCATTGAGATGCTGGGCATCGGGTCCACGACGCCAGTGGTCTGAATAATGGCTCCATTCCCATTGGGCGGCGCGGGCAGGGTGCCTGCGGCCGGAGAGTTTGGCGTCTGCCACGACACTCCTCCCAACAGAGGCGTACCGCCATTCGGATTAGTGAGTTCTTCGAGACATAACATATGTCCCGTTCCATTGTTTGAGTTTGAGCAACTGATACCGGCGCTGCCACCATCGGTACCTGCAAAAATCTTCGTCTGCAAGATATCCTGCGCGAATATCTGAGTCGAAGATCCGAACTGCAAAAAAGCAACCGCAACTACTAACCAAGACATGCTCGCATTGTGAAGCAACTGAATCCGTTTCATAAGATGACCCCTATATTCCAGTTGTAGAGAGAAGCGATTTACGGTGTCTTACGGTCATACAGCACCAAGGCAGAAGTTCCCGACGTAATGCATTTGCAGCCCTTCCGTTTCGAGGGCAATCCACTTCCTGAGCCGGCGGAGAAGAAATCCCTGCAATGGTCCTGGAGGAGGTAATGGGTAAAACACGAGATAAGCTGACCAAACGAGATAGCTGTTAGCGGATGCTTCTAAGAAGCTAATCCCGACAACAAACAGAAAATTGCGCTCTGAAAAGACCTTCCGAGATGCGTATGAACAGTCTGCAATCGAATGGCGGCGTCTTTGTTCCAGAGTTGGCACCAGAATGCCAGCCTTTCCGTTAGTCTTAAGGACGGGAGCCGAGGGCATTGTTCTTGACCCCAGTCGCGATGGGAGTGACCACCGGCGCGGATGCCCCGATCATTTCGACGAGAGTGTCTGTTAAGTTCGCGCCTTTGCCACCCCTGACCCAAAGGTTGCCTGAGCCATCCGGAGCGATACTGTTTGGCACGATCGGAACCTTATAGCCATTGGAAGGGGAGACGGGCACTCCAGAGTTAGCAAACTCAGTCAACGCCCCATTTACGACCCAGGCATTTCCATCTCCATCGAGGGCGATGTCTCCGCCGACGCCTTCGGGAGGAGGATCGATGCCGCCGCCTTTACCCGAGCAGGCGGGTATGGGTGATTTCGATTCCTTCGTGAAACCTTGCCCACTTGTGATCCAAACGTCTCCTGAAGCATCGATGGCGACTCCTTCCGGTTCCTGCTCGGGCTCAAATGGTGCGCCGCAACTAAATTGACCAGCCGTGGGCGGGTTCACAATTGAGCCCGACATGGAGAACTCATCGAAGAGGGTCGTTCCGTAGGGGACTGCTCCCCATATATTCCCTGCTGTATCAATCGCGATACCATCGATTCCAAGACCCGCGCCCGATGGGTTGGCCACTGCGGAGAGAATTGCACCGGCGCTGGACAGGCCAGCAACACCATCTCCATACGGAACCCACGCGTTGCCGGACGCGTCGATGGCGATGGAGGACAGATACGACGGAGCAAAGGGGCCAAACCCGCTGGATGGGGATAGGAGAGTGCCTGAGTTCGAAAACTCGACGACTGTGCCGTTAGGCTGCTGTGTGCTATCAAGAAAATTGTAATTTGCTATCCATGCATTGCCCAAAACGTCGATAGCAATGCTTTGCGGATCATTCAACCCACCTCCGGTATAGCCCGCAGCCGGGGAGAGCAACGCTCCGGAGTTGGAGAATTTGAGCACGCTTTTTTGGCTTGGAGTTGCAAGCCATACGCTGCCCTCCGCGTCGATCGCGATGGGATGTCCGCCGTTAGCCCCACTGATTACCGCGGTCCCATCCTGCAGTGGGAACTGCAGGGCGATGGTAAAGTCGTTGGGCTGGGTAGTAAGCGCAGGAGTAAAGCTGGAACTGGTGCCCGCCAGCGTATACAGCGCCGCGACGTTCTCTCCTGGGTGATGTGCGATATTGATGGCGGCTGTAGCCGTGTCTGTGGGTGTCGTGCCGGTGGATGTGCCGTCGACGGTCGCGTTTTCGAACAGCGTGGAGCAACTGCTAATATTCGTCCCGCTGACGCAGGCTGCGAGAAGGTCAGCCAGCGTGTTGAGCTCGTTCTGCGGCACTATTCCATTGCTCGCCGGCGTCGCGGTCAGCGCCATCCCGGTAGAGAGATCCGTCAGATTGGCGGCGTTCGCAAAGGCGTTTGCAATGCCTGTCTGGGCCAGCTGTGTGCCTGAGCTGGAAACATGCGTGGCGTCGGTGGCAAATCCTGCTATGGAGTAAGCCGCCGCGACGGTCGAGAGTTCGTTGACAGTAATCTTGACCGTCGTAACAGGAAAGCTGCCGGAACTGGGGCAGTTGCCCAACACCGTCAGCAGCCCCGAGGCCGGATTGTTGCCGGAGCCTGGATCTCCCCCAAGCGCGTAGAGATAGACCTGTGTATTGGCCGTGCATGTATAGTCTCCCGTAATCACGAAGCTTCCATCGGTGCCCGTTGTGACGTATGCGCCGATGGAGTCGGAAGCGCCTGCCAAAGCGGGTTCCAGTAAAGAGACGGAGGCCTTTCCATAACCGGTGTCGTTGGCAGCGAAGAGGTACACGTGGGCTCCGGCTAGCGGAACCTGCCCATGAAGGACCGTGCCGTTCGGCGGCGGTGGCTGCGGGGTGATGGTGTAACTGACCGATGCCACGGCGCTGATCAGATGTCCCGGCGCAATCGCCGTAGCCATCAGCGTCTCTGACGAGCCGACCGTCACAGGTCCAGCGTACTGGTTCGAGGAAGGGGTCGGCGCGCTTCCATTGGTTGTGTAGTAGACGATCGCGCCGGCGGTCGCGTCGCTGATCGTTACCGTCTGTGGCACGGTGTACATACCCCCAACAACTGAGAACACCGGTGTGGCCGCGGGCGGAGTGGGGACGGGGAGTGGAGTAGGCGCCGCCTTTGGGGCGTTATAGCTCGAGCAGCCGACAAGAATCAGAGATAAACATGGAAGCGAAGCGATAGCAAGGCGCATGTTGAAAACTCGGGACCAAACGAATTTGCGAGACTTACCCTTCCATAAACTAGGCACCTTCCGATTTATTCCATAATTCTCAAAATAAATATCGGAATTTTGCGAGGCTCCGCATCCAGGCCAGAACTTAATGCAATGCCTTGTTTCGTCAACTTTGATGAAAAAGGGCAGTGTTCGTTCTTGGGGCGTAATATCGAGCCACCACAGAGCCCGACGACGATAAAGAGCATGGTCTTCTCGCCAAGATCTTTATGACCCAGGAAATTAACGAATGCGGAGTAACTTGGGGAAACGTCATGGTTGGGAGGAAAGCCGCCGTGCGCGTTTTTTGCGCCAGTCGGAATTGATGCTTGTGGCGCCGAACAGATTCTTAGCACAAAGCGTCACCCACTGAACTCACATACCCTTTTAGCAATGCTGCATCGACTAGGTGGGCGGCCTCGACGACCGTGGTATCGGGACCCGAAGCATTGCGGCTGGGAACCGAGAAAGGGATCGCGTTGGGCTTGAACTCGACCTTGCGCCCGTCGCCGCCGATGTGGTCCACGAACACGACGCCAGGAAAACTATGAATCTTGTACGTAGAGATAGCCTGGGATGAACCGGCTGGTACCGAAGACGGTGATCGATGATTGCGGCACTTTTCCCGGACCGGTCAACTGCCGGACGAGCGAAAAGATCAGATGGGGCGACAAGTTAAGACAGTCGATCGTGCCGTGATCCGTTGTGTTGTTAAAGTTCGGCTTGATTGCGACCTTCTCGTCGGCCTTGTATCCGACGTTGCCACGATCATGAGTGCGATTGAAATAGTGGAAGATGGTGCTCCATACCTGGGCATCGCTCTTTTGATTTGTAAGACCGCGGATGGAGTGTGAGACCATGCGGTCAATTGCAGTCTGGTGTTGTTGGCGTCCGCCCACTAGGAACCTGTTCCATCCCAAGTCACCGCCGCCGGATCGTGGGCCCAGGTGACTCGGCGGGGAACTATGCCGCGGGGAACATCCAGTCGGAAAGCGTGGATCCGAATGAGGAAGAACGCATGCTGCTGGCAGCTTTCTTCGTATCTTGACGCAATTTCTTCGTTAGATTGGAGCAGATCTGTCGATGGGAAGAGGACGTCCGTAATTGTAATTACGATCAAGGCGCATCCCCCGCAAAAAGGGGGGGGAGTTGCACAACTATTAGGTTATCTCCACCGCATTAGGTTGATTTCGGAAGCCGTCCTAAGAATTAAAATCTATGACCGCGCGGCGAAGGGGTTGCCCGAGGACGTCGAGGAGCTAGGTCGCCAAATTTACTGGCTAAGCAATTGCCAGAATCCATTTGTTGAAATGCAATTTCACAGCCTGCGCGGCTGCAGCCGTGACGAATTGTTACGAAAAATCACGAAATGCAGAGAGGAGGTGCTTAAGGACGAAAATCTCTACGAGGATCTGCTCACAGAATTCGGGATGAAACCATTCGATACTCTTCGACCTCGGTACAGATTTGCAGAGACAACCAAACCACGCAAGCTCCTATCACCGTGGAAACAACTCATATTCCTTGCTCTTAAACAGTTGGGAATCGACTCTCATTACATGAGCGTCGCTCACTGGATTGCAGACATTCATCCGCACGCAGTGCTACCAACCTACTGCAATGAATTCAAAGACGTCAGTCGAGACATCGGTTGGCTCGCCGCTAACTACAAAACTGTGGCCAAAGGCGTCATGAGAGACGTCTCGCGCGTAAGAATAGGTATGGTCGACTAACAAATCGCTTGGATGGGCCGGTTGAGGTCAGTTATTCCCCTCGACAGGTAACCATTGGTGAAATTTGCTACCTGTCCGTCGGGCATACCCCGATACGAGCGGCGGTGGCAGATCAAATTTGATGCTGAACAAGCCGCGGGAAAGGTTCGCGACCTCCGGCGGCCGACTGGAGATCACCACTCTCCACAGACTCCACGCAATATTGCGCGGCACCCGACAACCGAACGAATACAAAGGGTTTGCGGGAGAGGAAAGACAACTTCTCCCTCTCTACTCTCAACAAGCAATCCTAAAGAGTCCGCGCGTGTATTTTCAGGCATCATGTCTGTACCCACTGCACGTATCGCGTTCCTGTACGAGGGCATGCCACGCCGGAGCGCAGCTCCATCGTCATCCTCCTCACGACAGCTTCTTAGAAGCGGCTGTGTAGTCTGCCACCACAAGCGGCCTCCTACGCTTTCAACACGCTTCATCTGCCAAATTGCCTCTGTCGAGGAACATCTGTCCCGCCAAACGATCTCGACTGCTTCGTGGCGATGGCGGATGACGATCCATTGCGGATAGAATCACCCGCCCGTATCCGTGGACAGCGTGCAGGCTGGGCTAAACCCGAACAGGTAAACGAACCAAAGAAGGAGAGATCGTAGTGAACGCACCCGCAGGATTCGGTACAAGCGACGCCAACCGTGAGATCAGTACGCAGTTGAGTGTCTGGTGGAAGGCGCATCGACGAGGAAGAGTCACCGAATCGAGCGCTGGGTTCTTCCTTCCTGATGGATCAGCTATGAGTCCCGACGCAGCCTATATTACCGCGGAACAAGCGCGTGGTCTTACTCGAGATGACATCGACCACTTCCTTCGCTTCGCACCGGCTTTCGTCATTGAGCTACTTTCAAAATCGGACGGGTTGAACAAAGCCTTCAAATAGTTCTGCGGAGCGCAGGAACCATAAGCCGAGAGGCGTACTTGCGTGCAGTGAATCCTGAATCGTTGCAATGCGCGTTCTCACGAGCGCGCCCCGAACACCTACGCTTTTCTATTGACAAAGACTTACGTGGACGTCATCCGACCAAATACCCAGAAATCTGGAAACTCTCGTGTCCGCATTGTTCTGTGAGCGAGTTAGCGATTTATCACTGATTGGCGATCGCGAATAGCATTCAATCGCTTGCAGGCGGCGATTGCATGAGAATGGGAGACAGCGGGCCAGTGTCTGTCGACCATTGGAGCATTCACGCCGTTTCGATCCGATCATTCGTGACGCAATGCGTTGATTCGCGGTCCGGGAAAGTACTCAGGTTTTTGGTAATTTTCGACCGCTGGGACACCTGCCTACTTCTGAGTGGTGTCTACCTCACCTATATTTCCAAAGATGTAAAAGAAAACCTGCGGGCTTACAAGAACCAAGCAGTGCAGATCGATGCGTCTGAAGTTACTCAACCCATGAACCCGGGCGACGGATCGATACGAAGATTCACGATTCTGGGACCTGCTCCAGAGACCATCCATGATGGTGCCATCGACGCAGTGCGGATAGAGGTTCAAAGTGATTTTGTCCATGATCGCGCTATCGCGTTTTCAATCAAGATTGAAAACGCAGGGCAAGACTCCATTCAGATCAATACCGATGAGATCGGCCCCACCATCCTCGGTCCCAGAGTTTATCGCCCATTTAGTAGCGCGGCTGATGGAGGTTCCATGGCCTGGATCACCCGCGCCACTCTTGTGCAACCAACGTCATGGAGCGCAACAGTCCAAGGCCATTCTTTTTCAGCCGCTTACAGCCCTGATTCAAGTACCATCCTGCCGCAGCACTTCAACCTTGCGCCGCGTGCTTCTAAACGGGTCAAAGTTACGTTTGCACTGCCACCGGGACCGTATGAGTTCCTTGTGGGATTTGGCGGCGGAGTTCACGAAGGAAAGTCTTTTGGCCGGTGGAGTGGATGGCGTTCCCAGACGGCCAGCCCCTATGGTGGAACAATGGCCAATGGCTCATCGCACCATACTCAAGCCAGTTTTCAAGAGGGGGAGTAGGGAAATAAAGGGCCTCGATTTTCCCCCGCCTATGGCCATTATTCCTAAGGCTCTGTATGTAAGCCCTGACGGAACGCTTCGACAGAACGCGATGTGACTCCTGGTCCCAGACCAGAGCTTCGCCCGCATTGGTGACCGCGACTCCCAAACTCCAATCGGGGCTGTGAACATACTCCTTCAGAGTCTGCGGAAACAAGTGCGGATCGGTTACGGGCTCCCACGTTCTCGTGTCGTACAACAAAGGCAGAATGATACTTTTTCATCATCCAGACCGTGGTGTCTAAACGCCTGCATACTGTACGCAGAGATGGCACTGGAGTTTCCAGCAGCATGGTCGTAGCCTCTTTCTCCAGATCTGCATTCTTTTTCTGCATGTAGGTCAGGTGCGTCTCTTCGAGTAATTCGCAAATCTTAGGCTGATGCCTTCGCAGAAGCGAAGGTGACGAATAGTTGAGACGATGCGTTAGCTCGACGAGGCTTGGAGGAGGATCTTCTTGAAGAGCGGCACTTAGCTCTATCTGGACCTCTTCGCGGCGAGTTATTTTGGCAGCCAGAATTTTGCTGGAAATCGCTTCACACAGGTCCGGAAACATTCTATAGAGCGCCCCACCTCCGCTGAAGCCAAGCCGCTTGCCTATCGTCCTAACCGACGTAGACTCATTCAATCTGAGTGAATGCTCGAGAGCTTCCTTCATTCGATCCGCTTCACACACCCTGGCTGCCCCGGGCTTTTTCCACCAATGGCTGCGGCCTGACCGAAGATA
>Ga0302227_10001714_pt1 | contig 15923 bp, 21 predicted proteins | sample II_Palsa_N1_1_FD_193525 | JGI IMG/M metagenome (GOLD analysis project Ga0302227, IMG submission 193525) | Peat permafrost microbial communities from Stordalen Mire near Abisko, Sweden - II_Palsa_N1_1 | ecosystem: Environmental > Terrestrial > Soil > Palsa > Peat permafrost | place: Sweden...
CCAGCTCCTGCTGTTTGAGTTTGACGCACGGCCAAACCACGTGCCGCGTTTGTACATGACGAGCCTGCTCGAGAGCATCCTGCCCAGCCCCGTCTGCATCGAGGTCATCCCGCTAAAGGATGCGAGCGCCAGCAGGGCCTACTGCTGCGCCATCGGGTCAAGGACGGGCCATGTGCAGATCGTCGACCTCAAGACGGGTCGCATCCTGCGCGATTTCGCCGTCATGGACGTTTCTGTTCGCACCATTCGCTGGTATGATGCCGAGGATTGTTTTTTATTTTTAATTTTTGCATTAGGCTGGACTCGAGAAGGATCGTGGCCGCAGGATGGGACCAAGGCATGCCCTCCAAGTCGGCCGTGCGCGTGCTCGACCTGACCACGGGCCGGTTCGAGGACCTCAAGTCGGAAAGACCGCACAACAACAGCTACATCCTCACGGTCCAGGTCTCGCACAAGCGCCAGTACCTCGCCGTCCTGTGGAAGGACTGCCCACTCGAGCTGTGGGATCTGTCGACGATGACGCTCTCGCGCTCGACCCTGCCGACACTGACGACCATTTCGACGATGGAGTGGTCGCCCCTGGTCCCCGGCAGCGGCCGCAACAAGGACAAGGAGAACCACCACCACCATCACCAGCACCATTCGGACGAGCTGCTTGTTCTTGCCCTTGCTGAAGGTTTTATAGCTAATAATACTTTCATACTCAAAATCCCCCCACCAGGGATTATGGTCAACTGCATCGTGCACAACGGATCGATCAGGGAAGACTCGCGGTTCCAGCACCGCAGCGGCAACCAGGTCGTGACGAGCCTCGCTCTGGAGAAGAAGGACAACCTGCTGGTCGCGGGCGACAGCAGCGGATGCCTCCACTTTTACATGATCAAGGCCGGGCGCACACGCGTGATCCAGACGCCCTACGGAGAGGTCAAGCGGATCCGCACGTCGCCCTATCGCTCGATGCGCCGTTTCCTCATTCTCTTTGCCGAGGCACTGGCCATCTACGACGCCGAGACGGGCGAAAACATCTCGGTGCTCGTGTTCCCCCCAGAGCAACGCTCCGACGCGGAGAGCAAGGCCGACAACGAGGGCAACCTCTCGCGTAATAACTCGGTTCGCTCCTCGGCCAGCGATATGTCCACGTCGTCCAATAAGGCCGGCACGCCCCTGGACCAATCGGATCGTGTGGTCGACATCGAGTGGGTCTCTGCAGACGAGCCTGTTTGCAGTACCAACCTGAAAAATGTTTCCTTTTTTTTTATTAAAAAAAAGTAATTATTTCCTAGTCTTTTCCGACGGGACGGTGCGTCTGCTCGACATGGGCCTCAAAAGGGCCGTGTCCTCGCTCAACAGCTACCACCGGCACGTCCCGATCGTGTCGCCGCCGCTGCTCTCTCAACGAGACCAGTCTCTACTGCGCATCGCCCTTGAGCCGCACCCCGGCTGGTCTGCTGGCATCGGCAGTGCTGGCGAGGACGAGGAATCGGCCCGCTCCTCCCTCGTGACTCGCCTGAGCAGCATGGATCAGCGAACAAAGGACTACCTAACGGTACCAGTGTAACTGTTTAATAATTTAATTTATCGAGAATCACAGGACCCCAATGCCTCCTTTGTGGTCCGAATGGCTCGCATCGCTCAGTTTTATGGCGATGTCCGTGAGGTCGACCTGTGGCGTATGATTGCGCTCTACGGCAAGCAGATGGCCCTTCTCCAGCAGGAGTACCAGCAGCAGCACCAGCAACAGCAGTCCTTGGCGGCGGCTGCAGCTGATAGAACAACCACCACAACCGATTCGTCCGATTCCCCTCCCCGTGCCCACGAATCGACCGCGTCCAATGCCGACCCTTCCTCTCACGAAACACACGAGGCAGGGCCCACCGCCGTGGTCGACGACGACGAGCTAATCATCAAGGGGTACATGGACCGTTTCGTTTTGTTAGACACTTATCTCGGTTGTCCTAGGACGGACGAACTGATCGATGTGTGGGACCACTTTGACGACAAGCCCTACAACAGCGAATCGGCGTTTGCCGCGGTGCCCTCGACCGCGGTGCTGCCCGAGATTACCTTTGACAGCTGGCCTGGCGGGCCCTCTCCCGACAACGTCTCCAGCGCCGCGCATTTCAGCGTGCTCGCCCCTGCCGATGACGTGCGTTCGCAGGAGATGATCCGGACCGCGCAGCTAGAGCGTGCAGAAGACCTCATCGTCAGCACCGTCCACAACAGTGCGTTGTCGTTCGTTCATGGCCTTTTTTATTAATGTCGTTTTTCTTAGATATCGTGTTGAGCCAGTACGACAATGCGATCCACTTACTACTCGAGACCCCGTCCAACACGGAGAACTTTCGCACCGACGCCCTCAAGGCCTGCCTCATTGCGGCCATCAAAACGCCCCAGAGCCTAGAGCAAACCGTACGCGTTGGATGTCTTTTACAAATAATTTTTTCTCTCTCGTGCAGATGCAAATAGTGGCGACCAACCTGATCGCCAACAACCAGCTGGAGGAGGGCGTGGAGCTACTGTGCCTGATGGGCAGGGGGCTCGAGGGCTGCCGCTACCTCCAGAACAACGGCCGCTGGAAGGAGGCCGCGACCATGGCCAAGTCCTCCCTGCCGGCCCACGAGGCCAACTCTGTCATCCTTCGCTGGGCCCTGCATTTGCGTGAGAACGGCGAGTACGAAAAGTCACTGCGGATGTACATTTCCATGGGCGCGTTCATCGAGGCCCGGCAGCTGCTGATCGACCAAAAGCACTACGAGCGCGCCGTCCTGCTCTCGATCGCGTGCGAGGACATGGGCGTGATCATCGACGACCCAAACAACGACCACGATCGCGCCCTCCTCGCGTCCATGTACGTCGGCTATGCGTCCTACCTGCACGAGCTCGGGCTGTGGTCTGGCACAAAAGTGTACCGTGAAAAGGCACTGGCCGTCTAACTGTTTTTTGTTGTTGTTGTTGTTGTATTGTATTTTTTTGCGAAGAAGCTTTACTCAGTTTACTGCTGGATGAGGATCATCGATGGCGCAGCGGCTGATGCATCGATGGATGGCAGAACAGTCAGAAGAAATTCCAGAAAAACAGCACCCAGAAGGACGTGTCACTTGGCATGCTTGCTCGCCACAGTGCCGCTTGTGCTGGGCTTGCGCAGGGATTTAGTGGCCGAGTCGGCGATGGTCGCTCCCGCCGCGGCTGCAGCAGCACGTTTCGGGCGATTGGCACTGTTTGTCATCACAGCGTCCTCGTCCTTATCGCCCTGGTCATCGTCGTCCTCGTCGTCGTCCTCGTCGTCGTCCTCGTCGTCGTCCTCTTCGACGTCCTCTTCGTCGTCATTCGCGGGATTTGCGGCATCGTACTCGGCCTTGTCGGTGCGGCATTGGTAGCACTCGTACTCGTTGCGACACAGCTCGTACGATCCAGGCTCTCGAGCGTAGCCGGGGATCGCAAAAAAGGGCGCCAGCTGGGGCTCGCGGGCCTCGGCTTGGACCCTCAGCTTTGAGTTGGTGCGGTAGCGCCAGCCCTCATTGCTGCGATTCTTGCCCTGGCAGCGCGTGCAGTAGATCTTGCAGGGCTCGGGCCACGTCTTGTCGTTGACGCTGCCTGCAATAAAAAAAAATAAATAATTTTATCTCTGAATAAAAGTTGACAGCACCGGAATCGCCTTCGGTAATGATCAACTCGGTCCACGGACCCAATTGAGCCGGGCCGTGCATCGCCGAGGCCAATGCCGCTGAGGCCAAGTTCTTCAAGGCCGCCTCGGGGCTGCCCAAGATTTTTGTCAGCAGAGCGAACTCAAAGCCGTCCATTCCGTTGGTTCCGGGTTGTGACAGAATGGCAAATAGATTGGCAGTCCAGACTGATTACAACACACACAAAAAAAGTCCAGATTCGGTTAGACCTTGGCGATGCCGTCTGTTTCAGAGGTCGTGGGGGCTAGTTCGATCGCGGCTTCCTTGTTGTCGGCGTCGGCGGCCTTCTCCGATTCAACTTGAAGGGGAACAGGCTTGGCCTTTTTCGCGGCTGCGTGGTCGCGGGCCATCTGGGCGAGATCGCCGGGGATGAGCAGCGATGCGGCCGAGGCGACCAGGTTGGACCCGATGCAGATGTAAAAGAGGATCTATGATAACGAACATTACATTTATTTTTTAATTTTTTAATAGTAATTACGTGAAGAGAGTCGGTGAGCGAGGTCACGGCCGCGTCCTCGAGGTGCGAGCCACCGTAGATGAACAAGGTGATGAGCTCGGTCTCGTCGAGCGTGTTGACGATGAGGGAGAAGGTGATGACGATGCCGATCATCATGAAGAGCATGGATAGGAGCTGGCGGATGGCAGGCGCGATGCCGCGGTGCTTGGCAGGGACAGTGAGCATGACGGCAACGCCACTGGGGCTGTTGAAGATGCCTGCGAAAAAAAACAAGGATTATTAATTAAAAAAGAATGAATAAATAAGAACGTACCAAGACCAAGACCAGCCACAAATTGGGCGAAAGCGTTGAGCCAAAAGTTGGTATCGCGTGTGACGAGGGCGAGACCGAGGCACCCAAAGCAGGAGATGATGGGCCCAGCAACAGCAGGCTTGCGCACGCCGATCTTGTCCGAGATGAAGCCAGAAATAAAGCCTGTGAGGATGACGCCGATGCCATAGGGGATGAGCTTGTAGCCAGCCGTGAGGGGGTCGTCGCCGCACGGGCCCTGGAAGAAGAAGATGAGGCCGTAGGTGATGTTGCTGCGCGTGAAGCCGGCGGCCGTGGTGGCGATGATGGCAATGTCGTACTTGATGTTGAGGAAGATGCTGGTGTCCATGAGCGGGTCCTTGGCCAGGTATTTCTCGTTGAGGAAGAAGAGGACGATGCTGACGAAGCTGAAGACGGTCAGGAGGGCGATGCCCAGAGGTGCGTTGAGCGGGGGCGTCGGGATCGCGGCTTGCGTCAGTGCCATCATGAGCTGCAAATACTATTTCATTGGCGTGAACCAATATCTATTTCGATACCAAGACGGCAAAGCCAAAGACGAAAACGACACCGATGAAATCGAAATCGTGGAGGCTCTGCTTCCACGTGCGCGTCTTGTCGGCGTCGGCACCGCGGTGTTCCCTGATGTAGATGATCGAGAAGATGCTGGCGATGCCGGCCAAGGGCACGTTGAGCCAAAAGATCCATCGCCAGTCGGTCACGGCAAAGGCGCCGCCGATGACGGGGCCGAGGATGGCACCGAGGTTGTTGCAGAGCTGGAGGACGCCTGTGGCAACACCGAGTTGATTGTAGGGCAGGAACGCAGACTTTACAAAAACAAAATTTTAATCATTGAATTTACAAAAGTTTGCTTACCGTAAGAATTGTCGATGAGTTGGTAAAGAGAAAGGTGGCCGAGATGCCCATGATGCAGCGATACGCCAAAAGATCGTAAGCCTGAAATGTCATTTTATTTAAAACAAAGAAAAAAAAATAATAATGACAATTTACATGGCAATTGGGCTGCGAAAACCCACTGAGCAGCGAGGAGATCGCAAAGACGACGTAGCCAGCCTTGAAGACGTTGGTTTGTCCTGGTATCATCCCACGGAAACGAATAATAAATAAGATAGCAATTTTTATTTGTGGGCTACCAAAAATAGCGCCCAGTTTGCTTGTGGTTGTGGTGAACGCGCCCGTGACCAGCAGGAAGGACATGAGGACCCACATGATTGTGTAGATGTCGGCGTTGAGGTCTGGCATGAAAAAAATAAAATAATAAGAAAATAAAAAAGAGAGAGAGAGGCAATCGCGTCCTTACCGGCCACGAGCTGCGGGAAGGCGATGACGAGGGACGAGGACTGCATCGACGCCAGGAAGATGCCCGTCGACGTGCACGCGAGGATGATCCACCGCTCGTAGGAGCGAGCAGCAGAGGCGGTCGACGCGGACGACAGTGCGCGGGCTGCTTGTGCGTGTTGTGGTGACGGTTCCTCGGGCTTTTCCTCGGCTACAATGGTGACGGGCACTGGCCCAGGCAGCTCGGCGCTTGTCTCCGCGTCAGTGCTGGAAGGGGGCGAGGAGGGTGGGGACGACGACATGCGAGCAAGCACAGCGAGAGAGAGGGCAAACACGACGGAAATGACGGCGCCGCCACCGCGTTTCGCGGGTTTTATACGCCGCGATGCGGTGCCCGAGAAGGAAATCTCGCGGAGTGTCATGGAAGGGGCGCAGAAAGTTCCCGCCAATTACGTCACGATGAGCTGTCAAGGGTGCGCGGCTCGAAAGGTGCGCGTGCTTTGTTTGGTTTCCCCCCGGTCTCTGACCGTGCGATTTCGTACAGATTCGATGCGAGAGGAGAGAGGGCTACGCGTCGTGCGTCCGATGCGTCAAGAAGGGCATCCTGTGCGTCACGGAGAAGCGTCTCTCGCCGAGCCTGAGGGTATGTTCTCCGACTACGTTGTCGTAAAACCCGTACGCAAACAGGAACTCGTGGAGACTGCGAAACGAGTCAACGAGGAGGCCAGACAACGCACCATCGGCACTGCATCCTCATCGACGTCAAACTCTGCGGCATCGGCGGTGCCAACATCGGCACAAGGGCTGGAGGAGCGGTTCATGCTGTTGCGCCACGTCAACTCGTTCATGCAGCAACTGCACTTTAAAGGCTCGCACGCGGATGTGTCGATGCTGGGCGTGTGGCGAGCGGCACTGGCCCCCGAGTCCGAGTGGGCGACACTCAAGCCCCAGATCCTCTTCCGCGACTATGTCCGTGGCGGCGTCCTCGCGAGGATGTTTGGCAACAAGCAGGTGGAGGGCATGCTCCTCCAGGCGGCACGACCCATTGCCAAAGAGCTGTACGAGACCCTTGATGACGCCGATGTCGTGCTGGGCTTCCATCTGCTCAGCCGCTTGCTGCTTACTAACGACACTCGCTTGGCCATGCACGTCGGCCGCACAGCCTGCTCAATGGCGCGTGCGCTCAGCAACCCTGCAGTGCAGCTGGGATCGGAAGAGTACAAGCTGGCTACGAGTATGCTGCAGTACACGCTCATGAGGCTACAGGGCGCGGGGGTGCGCTTCTCCTTGAGTGAGCTCGAGTACTCCCTCCATAGCCCCGATCCACCAGAGCTCGACCCCTCTTCGGCCCAGTCTGTCAACAGACGCTTCCAGTACGAGTTCTTCTTGACCAAGGTCGAGATGGCTCGTTGTTCGTCGCTCACAGCCGTCATCATTTCCAAGCTACTGCCATCGGCCGATCTGCTGCAGGCCCCGCGCATCGACAATGCTCCAGCTGATGCGGCGACACTGAGGGCCCTTCACAATCGCATCGAGCAGCTCACCCTCTCCATCGATCTTGTCTACAAGCACAAGGTAGGACACTTTTTTGGTTCGTGGAATTTTAGTTATTTTTTTGATGTTCAGGATGAGCTTGGTCTCGAGGGCGCTTGGGCCTACCACAACGGCCTGCTCCATCGACTGTTTGTGTGGTGCCTGCTCGACAGAAACGACATGGCCATGAACGACCTAAGGCATCTCGCGCTATTCTTCACCTACAACGAGTCGGTGTTTGGAGCCGTTCCCAACCGTACAAATATACATTTTTTGAAGCTGTATGACCTTTTGTTGTTCCCTTGCAGAAATGGCATCGTTAATGTTCCATTCGTGCTGGTTGCCGATGACGTGCAACGACGAGGCCACGTTCCAGATCCTGCTCGGGATCTTCAAGTTACGGCTGGCTTTTTCCGACTACTGCCGCTTAGCCGTCCCTATTCTCGAGGCCGCATGGAACGAGTACGGCGCGCCTACCGCAGCCGCCGTCTCACTCGCATCGCTCGCATCCCCACAGCAGCCACCGCCGGTGGCCACCGAGTCGCACGCAAACCCATTGGTAACCCACGTGCCAGCAACCCCCGAGTGGCACACTTCCGATTGGCTAAGCGAACCGCTCTCGGGCGAGGGTTTGGATCCTCTGTTTGCGCTTCTTCTCGACTAAATTGATGTACCTGTAATTGAAATGCCGTTAAAGAAAAGGAAATTATTATTAATCAGTTTTTATTCAGTTTTCTATGTTGTTGTTTTTTTTTTGCTTTGTAAGGGACCTTGCTACCCCTTTTGTTTCACATGTACACTTTTCTTTTTTCCATTCAAGACTTTATTTTGACGCCTTGCCGGCGGTCTTGGCAGCCTTGTCCAGCTTGGCCTTCTTGGTGCGGAGACGATCGGCTTGCTTGGTGCGGAGCTCCTTGCCCTTTTGGATCTTGGAGTAGAGGTGCTTGTCACGCTTGGTCATCATGATCTTGGCCATCTCCTTCTCCTCGTCGGCCTCGCTCAGCGTCTTGTGCTTCTTCTTCTCCGAAACGGACAGAGTTGGCGTGGCGGGGGCAGAGCGCTTCTTCTTGGCCTGCTGCTTCTTGTACTCGGAATAAGAAAGGCCGGCTGCCTCGGCCGCAAGCTCCTCTTGGTACTGGATCTCCTCCTCGGTCGCTGCCGAGGATGCAAACGTTGGTTTCTGGATGGGAAAAAAAAAAAGTCCTTCAGAATAGAGCACAGACATAAAAAGGTATACTTTTTGAACGGTGGGCTTCTTTGCGATCTCCTTCTCCTCCTCGTCTTCTTCCTCGTCGTCATCTTCCTCCTCCTCATCGTCGTGTTCTTCCTCCTCCTCCTCCTCCTCTTCGTCGTCGTCCTCCTCGTCCTGTTTTGTTGAGACGTCCATCTTGTCGTCGTCCTGCTTCTGCTCCTCCACTTCCTCGTCGTCCTCCTCCTCCTCCTCCTCCTCCTCGGCATCGCCGCCCTGGGGCACGACAGCGGAAGGGTCATAGTCCACCTCGCGAGCAGACATGAAGGGCGAGAGATGGGGCGGCAACTTGGCGCCGATCGCGTACAGATCCACGGGGAGTAACCGTCTGGCGTTGATGCAGTCATACACCCACTGCGGCTGGATGTAGTCGCGCGATGCAAGCTTGCTGCTCACGACAGGTCGGTCGACAATGTGGTGCGTGACCTCTGGGCTGTCCTCCTTGATGCCAGAGACTTCGCTGTCCTGGTAGCCGACCCTGCCGCCAAACGCCTTGACCACAAACTCGAGCGAGTCGCGGGGCACCTCGCGGTTGAGGAAGAAGACAAGACCTGCAAAGAGCTTGGAGCTGGACGTGACGGGAACGTTGGGATCGCTCGAGTCACCGTCGGCCGCGGATTCCTCCTTGTTGGCAGGGAACTCGTCCTGCAAGCGAATAAGAGTTGGATATATTTCATACTCTTTAGTACCAATAGGAGGTCGTCGTTTGTGGCGGCGGGGGCAACGTCGTCCTTTTGGACAGAGTTGTCGTGCTTGACGATCTGTGCAATCTTTCCTTGGAGCGACTTGAGGCGTTTCTAATCGCGTAAGGTGGGGTAAGGGTCACAAACCACGCGTGCATTATAATAGTTTTTTCCACCTGCTGCTCGGCATCGGGCTTGGCACCGGTCGCCTTGGGGGCGTCGGTGAGGGCCTGCTGCTGTTGCTGCTGTTGCTGTCGGCTGGCGATGGACTCGACGTTGTACGCAGCCAGACCTGCGCCCTTGGCATACAGGGCCTGGTCGATCTTGGGCGGGTAGGCGAGGTTCTCGTCCAGGTACAGCTTAAAGTTGACGAAGCCAACGAGGGTCTCATACAGCTCGAGGAACGACAGCATGACCTTGAAGTCGACGTCCGAGGGGATGCTCTGGCCGAGCGGGTACGGCACGATCCAGGTCACCGTCTGGCCCAGGATGGAGGCCTGGTAGTAGATGCCTGCAAGCATGTTTAGTTGACGCACCTGCGAAATGCGAATCGTTACCCTTGATGGACAAAAACACCTTTTGGAGGGACCCGGTGAGGATGACATAGTGCTGGAACTCTGCACAGAGGCGCTCGCACCGCTGGACGGTCTCGGCCTTGATGCCGTTGCCGTGGGGCATGCGAGCAAAGAGGAACAGCAAGCACAGCGCGTCGTCCAGGTCGCGCACGGCGTCCACAAAGCTGGGGTAGCGCTCCTTGATGATGTGGTCGAGCGTGTACGTGGGCTTGCTCTTCTGCAGGCTCTCGGCAATGGACGTCTGGTGCTTGCCCAGGGCCTTGCGCAGCTTGCGGGCAAAGACCTTGTACTCACGGAACTTGGCCAGCAGCGGCTCGTGGTGGAGGAAGGCAATGTCTTTTAAGAGTTGGGCCACAAGGTAAGACTGGACGGGCGCAAAAATGGGGAACTACCTTTAACCCAGTAGTACGTGTTGGGTGCGGCATTGCCACGGCCCACCTTCTTCTTGTTCTTGGGCTCGCGCGGGTAGATGCCCTTGAGGATGCAGAGACGGCTGGAAACCATGAAATCGCTGTCAGTCTAAAACGCAGGGGGGGGAAAAAAAAAAGCCCAACCGAAAGTCCGGCAGCTTGATCTGCAGACGACGAAGCGCCTGGCTGCGCGACACGTAGTTGGTCACCGCTCCCTTGCGGCCCTTCTTCTGCAGGCGGCCCATGCTGGTGCTTGTCGAAAAATGCCGAGCCACATGGCCCTGAGTGTGTGTCCCATACCGGCGGTCGACATATTTCCAGCAGTGTGCGTCCCAGAGCCAATATTTATCTGATCCGGATTGAAATGTCGGTTGTATCCGACGTCGTTGCCCTGTGCGGCCCGCCCGTGCTGTCCGCGACCGAGCAGCAGCGCCGCCTGATGTCGCTGCATCGTCAGCATCGTCAGCAGCAACGGCGGCTGGTGGCGATCCCGTCTGCCGAGTCGACGCTGCTGCCCGTCGTCACGGTGCTGCAGCAGGACAGCGAGGTGGGCCGGATGGAGCAGATGCAGCGCGACGCGCGGCCGATGGCGGACTGGGCGGTGCGCCAAATCGAGTGGGAGGAGCAGCAGCGCGCGTTGCTGCCGAGGGTCCCGGGTGTCGTCATGGTCGAGCAGTGGATCACAGGCGCGCTGCCGCAGACGTGGCGGGACCAGATGACGGCACTGGCGCTGTCATTCGTGCCGTCGGCATCGGCGTCCTCGGCGTCGTCTTCGGCATCGCAAGCACACCTGTCGCCGTCGTCGTCGTCGTCGTTGTCCGTGGCCTCTGGCTCGTCCTCCTTGCAATCTGGCGGGGGGGCAGCAGAGGCGGTGTACGGCACGTCCTTATCGGGTGTGGTCGACTCCAAGCGGTCCCTGTCGACATCCACCTCGAAGCAGCTCGGAGGCACGGCATTGGGTGGTGGGGGCCTGTTTGCCCCCGAGGTGAACAGCGGCCCGGAGGACACGCCCATCGACTATGGGCTTCCCAGCGTGGACCTGAGCGGGCGGCCGCCGTCGGCCATTGCCGCTCTGACCGTCGAGATGGCATCGCAGCTCCGTGACCGTCTGCCTGCTCGGCAGCGCCTCTTGCCGGCCTGGGAGCTCGTGTTTAGCTCGGCTGCCCACGGTTACAGCATGCACACGTTGATGGAGCGAACGCGGGAGTACGACGCGCCCACGATGATTGTCGTCCGCGACCTCGGTGGAGCGGTATGTGCTCTACATCGTCACCTTGGTTTTCTTATCTTCTGTTGCAGGTGTTTGGAGGATTTGCGTCCAGGCCATGGCAGTTTGACGCGCAGTACCACGGGACGGGCGAGAGCTTTCTGTGGCGCCGACACGGCACAAGCAACAACGTGCAGGTCTACCAGTGGTCGCGAAGGAACGACTACTTCATGCTCGCGCTCAACGCCAAACGCGCCGAGTCCAGCTACATTGCGATGGGCGGTGGCAACGACGGCCGCTACGGCATCTGGCTGCACGAGTCGCTCACCAAGGGCCACTCGTCCACCTCGCTCACTTTCCGCAACGACATCCTCAGCTCAACCAGCGACTTTGAGGTCTCGGTCGTCGAGGTGTGGGGCCTCGACGTCTCTGGGCGTCCCACACACGTCTTTGGGCACAGCCGCATATCTTTCCACAACTGAACTGCAAAAAAGGCGTATTTTTTTTTATGAAATTGACCGATCCTCTCGTAATGTTATAAGTGTACTCGGTGGTACACCTGGCCGCAAAAGTGATGCGCAAAATTAATGCGAAGAAATATTTTTTTTATTTCCGTACGGAGGACACACTTTTATTATGGCTGCCTCCACGTCTGCACCCGTCTTTAACGGTTTTCGGGGCCCCGCGCCCTCGGCGTCGTCGTCGTCGTCCTCCGCGGCTGCTGCTGCCGCTGCTGCTGCTGCTGCTGCTGCCGCTGCCGCCGCGTCGTCGTCGTCATCAGGCGGAAAGGCGCACCAGCGAAGGAGACCGCGAACGGAACTCAACGAGGAGGAGCTCCGCGAGATCAAGGAGACGTTTGAGCTGTTTGACACGGACAAGGACGGCCTGATTGACTACCACGAGTTCAAGGTAACGAGCGGACGGGTAGGGTTTAAAACCTTTTTTTTTTTATTTCCTTCCATTCACAGGTCGCGCTGAGAGCACTCGGATTCGACGTCAAAAAGGCAGAGATCCACAAGATCATGCTCGAGCACAACAAACAGGGGACCGGGTTGATGGACTATGATGACTACTACAGCGTGAGTACGTGGGCACCGTCCTTGTTTTAATTCAATTTAAAAATGAAAACTGTTTTTTTTTTTTGGTGGTGTAGTGGCCGTCAAGATCCTCGAGCGGGACCCGGTGGAGGAGATGCGCAAGGCGTTCAAGCTGTTTGACGATGACAACAAGGGCAAGATCGACCTCAAGAACCTTCGGCGTGTGGCAAAGGAGCTCGGCGAGGAGGTCGACGAGGAGCAGCTCAAGGCAATGATCGACGAGTTTGACCTGGACAATGACGGCCAAAGTATGTTTCTTTATTTAATTTAATTGCATGCTGACACACCTACCTAGTCAACGAGGAGGAGTTTCTTGCGATCATGAACGAGATCGATAGTTAGGTTGCGCGTATTTTCGAGAATTTTTTTTTTTATTACCAGTCCAGCAGCCTTTGAGGAAACGTCAGAAAGAGATAGGTTCCATTTGCTGTGCTTGTTGAAAAGTCCTCCGATGAGGATGCGATCTTTGCTTCCGTGGATACCGGTAATGGCAACGAGAAGACATACGTGTACACAACAATGAAAGGTATTGATTACGTTGGCAAAAAAAAAAAAAAAAAAGTCTATGCGTCCTCGACAATCGAGAGGGATTTGATGCTGTTGGGCGCCGGAGAGATCGGCGGACGTTGGCGAGCCTTCATGGGTCGCTTGCTAACCCGTGGGCTCTATTTTTTAATTTTATTTTATTATTTTTAGATGTAGAATAGTAAAAAACATTTTTTTTTACCTTGTCGCCCTCCTGCTCATCGCCGCTGTTGTGACCGGACGAGACTTTGCTGTTTGTGTCGATGATGAGTTTGTGGTTTGCGCCGAGGTTGGGCGACTCTTCGCCAGTAGACTCGTAAGTCTCCGATGGCATGTTTTTGATAGAGCTGCCGGGCGATGTTTTCGAGGGCGCGACAGAGGCTTCCCCTGCTTCGGCGATGGGTTCGGGGTCGTAAGGGAAGATGGGCGTGACGACCAAGTTGTCGCCCGTTGCGCCGCGCACGAAAAAGGTCGGTGTTTCCGGCATCGAGTCGCGGGTCGAAGACTCACCATCGGCGTCCTTGGCAGGTGCAGGCGGCGCAAACACGTTTGTCAGCTTTGGTCTTGCGTGCCCTGTGCGCGACTTTTTAAGCACAAAGGAACCAAAGAAATAAAGAAATAAATGCGGTACGTGTGGGAACAATTTCAGGTGTTGCCACTGACGGGGCGGTCGCTGGTGAGCTCGAGCTGTTGGTGTCAGTGGATCCAGCGGACGAAGCTGTCGAGACAGAGGACGCTGATCCTGGGCTTGCAAACTTGCCGCGGATGCTCCCAAACACCTTTCTGAGTATCTGCACGCGAGAATAAATTTAAAAACAAAAATAAAAAATAAATATTAAAAAACGTACGTTGCCGTCCTTTTTCTTCTCGGCGGTGGCAAGATCGGCGACGCTACTACTCCTGCTGCAAAGGCCGCGTGTCCTCCTCACAGACGACACAAAGACGTCATCAACGGCCGCCTGGTCCTTGAGGGACACCTCGTGGAACCACGCGCCGTGCGACTCTGCGAACTGCTCCCCCACTGCAACAACCGTTTTAGCAAGTACGCACTAGGACGGGTCGGCGTACCAATCTTTTCAACCTCGACCTTGCGGCCTTCCGACTCGAGATGGTCTGTTGCGACGACGATGACCTTGGCCTTTTCGTTTGCCTCGCGCATTATGGGCAAATGCTGGGCGATTTCCGCAAAGGACGTGCGGTCGTACTTTGAGTAGACGCACAGGAAGACCTCGGACGAGCGCAGCGTGGTCTGCATCAGGCCCATGTACTGCGTGTGGAACATTTCGACCACGACATCCACGTTTGCATCGCCGTCGAGCTTGACCGTCCGCTTGTCCTTTTCCGGGTTGGTCCCCCTGTCCTTGATAAACAGACTGCACAGCACCGCCCTCCCCGAGTCTTGAACCAAACGAAAGGGGCACGCCGCATAGTTTACAGATAGGAGAAATGAAGGGTTCATAACAACATTGAAACTTTTGACCACAACACACCTTCGTCTTTCCCCGCGACAAGCACATGGCACAGGCCCGTAGTGCCAGCAGCAGCAGCAGCGGCGGCAGCGGTCGCCGCCATGGCAGCAGTGCCCTTTGTCCCGCGCTGCGAGTTGAACCAGCTCTTCTTGAGCCCGCTTCGAATCGACATTGCCTGAGGTTTTTCATTATGACATGAAGCGTTTGTTGTCAAAGTCAGAAACGTGGTCTTGGCGGGGGAAAGCAAGAAACAGAGAAAGCGAGGCACGAAAACAGCCCGCTATGGCTCTGGTGGAGGAGGAGGAGGAGGGCGCAGCGGGGCAAGCGCCCGTAGCGTGTGGGGAAAAAAAAACCGAAAATTTCTGAGGCGCCATTATCGAACGTGCACGCCCCAGTGATCAGTTTGCATCATAATGACGTCGGCTGAGGACACAAGGACGACGCGCGAGCAGGTTTGCTGTTGTCTCTCCGTTTGCCCGGAAACCGACCGATCTTGCCTAGAACGCGACCGAGGAGGCCGTGTGGGCGCTCCTGGAGGCTGCGACCGAGGCGGCCTTTGACGAGTACAAGCTCAAGCGGTCGCTGCATGTGGCCTATGTCAAGACCAACCTGTTCAACGCCATGCCCGCGAGCTTCCAGACGCTGGACTCGAACCGGCCGTGGCTGTGCTACTGGATGGTGCACTCGCTCGCGCTGATGGGCGGGCGGCTGGGCGAGGCCGAGACCGATCGCGTGGTCGACTTCCTGCTCAGGTGCCAGAGCAGGACGGGCGGGTTTGGCGGCGGGCCGGGCCAGCTGTCGCATCTCGCGACGACGTATGCGGCCGTCAATGCGCTCGTCACCCTGGGCTCGGAGCGTGGGCTACGCGGGATCGACAGGGACAACTTGTACACGTGGATGCTCAGCGTGAAGGAGCCCACGGGCGAGTTCCACATGCACGTGGACGGAGAAATTGACATGCGCGGGTGCTACTGCGCCATGTCCGTGGCAAAAATCTGCAACATCCTCACGGACGAGCTCGCGAGCAACACGGCCAAGTGGATCGCGAGCTGCCAGACGTACGAGGGCGGGATCAGCAGCCTGCCCGGCCTAGAGGCGCACGGCGGCTACACGTTTTGTGGGCTCGCGGCCCTCCACATCCTCGGCCAGGTGCCCCTTTTGAACCTCCCCCGGCTCACCGTACCATGCATTTTTCCTTTCCGTTCTGTACATCAACAAGCTAAATGTCTCTTGTCCAGCACTGGGCCGCACGACGCCAAATGGCAGTCGAGGGCGGCTTCCAGGGCCGAACCAACAAGCTCGTGGACAGCTGCTACTCTTTTTGGATGGGCGGCATCTTCCCGATCCTCTCTGCTTGGGACGACAACCGTACACCGTACATGCATAATTCTTTATTAAACGGCTTCTGCAGTGAAAACAATCGGTACGG
>Ga0302227_10001715_pt1 | contig 15920 bp, 26 predicted proteins | sample II_Palsa_N1_1_FD_193525 | JGI IMG/M metagenome (GOLD analysis project Ga0302227, IMG submission 193525) | Peat permafrost microbial communities from Stordalen Mire near Abisko, Sweden - II_Palsa_N1_1 | ecosystem: Environmental > Terrestrial > Soil > Palsa > Peat permafrost | place: Sweden...
GCTCTTCCATTGGCGAGGACGCCCTCGGTGTCATTGCGTTCTTTGTCCATGGTTTCCACGGTTTGCTCCAATCGGCGTTGTGCGCACTTGGGCTGGGCGCTGACGAAGGGATCCACGATGGCGCTGCGCTCGTCGTCGTCGTCGAAAAGGCCCTGCTCAGTCGACTCAATCGACTCGAGTGAAACGCAGAACGAAACGCGGTCATTCGCAGGGCACCACACATTTCAATTGAGCGCGAAAAGATGGACACCGAGCAAGATGCTGCTTCTGCTGATACGCTGGCTGATACGCTACCGGCGGAGACCAGCACGCCCACGCGCAAGCGGGCTCGTCCGGCGCTGTCGGGGACGCCGGGCAACAAGCGCAAGATCAGCCGTTTCGCGGTGACGGAGCCGGTGTCTGCGGAGCATGTGGCTGGGTGGGTGCAATACATCGAGGCGTGGGCCGACCTGGACGCGGACAAGCCCGGGCTGGACGAGGTATGCCGCGATGCAATGGAGGTCAGTGCGTCGATCGAGGGCGCAAGCAAGGAGCAGGGTGCTGGTATATGTATAAAAAAAAAGTAGGCGGATTCGACCACAATTGAAACAATCGGTCAACAGGACCGCAATTTTTGCGCAATATCTACGCCTACCTGGCCTCGCTGTTCTCTCCGGTGGACCCGCAGCATCCGCGACCGCTGCTAACACACGATGGTACGTGCACTGCAATTTTTTTTTTTTTTAAATTTGTTAACAAGTTGCCTTGGCAGAGGCAAATGCCGTTCGGTTCCTCTTTGCCAAGCTGCATCGTACGGTAATGAGCGACGGCGGCGCGTACCAGGAATTGGCCAAGAGTGTGGTGGAGCAAATGCAGACAGAGCCCCCGTTAACAGAGCTGCGCGCGATCGCCGCACGGCAGGCGCAGGCAGAGCAAGCCATGAAGAAGAAGAAGAAGAAGGAGGTCGCAAAATCTCGCGAACGTGACGAGGCAAAGGGAGAGTCTGCAGCCGACAGCGCTATGGTCAAAGCCGACGATGTCGAGGAGGGGGAGGAGGAGCAGGTGGAAGAAGAGGAGGAGGAGGAGGACACTGAAGGCGCGGTCTCATTGCCGGCATTAAAAGAGCTGCAGTCCGGGTCCACGTCGGCGGAATCGGACGGGGCGCTCCTGTTTACACTCGTCGGAAACCACCCAGCACCAAACCCACTCAAGATTACGGGCTCGTTCCTCAACGCCGTGACGTCCATCAGCACGCCCAAGCAGCGCAAGTCCCGCAAGCAAGGGGCCGGCAGGCCCGAGAAAATAAAGGCGCCCAAAAAGGCCCGGAAAACCAAGGGTGCTGCCAAGACCGAGCCCGAGACAGAGGCCGAAGAGGAGGCAGCCGACAGCGACGACGATCTCGCGACAGCCGCACAGGCGCCAGCGGCGATGACCATAACTTTGCCCTCCGAGAGCTACCACCTATGATATTTTTCAGGTTGTTGTTTTGTTTGTTTTATTTTTGTTTTTCTATGCTCCTGCGACCATCCCCGTCGGTCCTCAAGGACGCCGTCCTGATCCGGGAACTGTTTTCCTCGCCCAGGGCACGCATCCTGCCTGTGACGCGCGACCTGCGCGTGCCGATCGTGCCTGGCGTCGACCGCACGAGCCCGCCCAAGCTGGCCTGGACCGGTGCCAACGTCAACAGCGGCACCTACACTTGGGACAAGGCGATCCTGCTGGGGTTTGACGGCAGGATGGAGGAGGATAGCGCTGCGTCGGTCCTGTTTGCGGTCGTGCTGGACCAGGAGGCCAAGGCGCTCAGCAGCGCAGAGTACAAGACGCACAAGTGGATCGACCCCATTCACATCTTCGCAACAGGGCCGTCGCTTGAGGCGAGCGTGGTGTTGATGGCACGGTCGTACGCGCACTTCCATAGCCACCACGGGTTCTGTCACATGTGCGGCGCCAAGACCGAGTGGCTCATCGGCGGACACCGGCGAACGTGCCCCAGCTGCAAGAACAAGGTGCGTCCGCCGCTCAGTCCTGTCGTGATCGCACTGGTCACGCACGAGGACAAGTGCCTGATCGGCCGCCAGCGCGCCTTCCCGCCGACCATGTACAGCCTCCTGGCCGGCTTTGTCGGTAGGCGTCCCCCATCCTGTAACGTCGTTTTGAATCCCCCAAATCCTCCTCTGCTGACAGAACCGGGCGAAACCATCCAAGAGGCAGCGTCTCGAGAGATCTTTGAGGAGGCGGGCTTGCAGGCAGACAACCAATCGTTCTGCATGTTTGGCGGATCGCAACCGTGGCCGTTCTCTGCCAGCCTCATGGTCGGCTGCCACGTCAAGGCCAAGACGACGGAGATCGTGCTGGACAAGGACGAGCTCGAGGATGCAAGATGGGTCTCGAAGGCTCAAGTCGTCGAGGCACTAAGATCGCCAGCACTTTTGGTGCCCGGGATCACAAACGACAAGGTCTCTCTGGTCAGGCCGCCGGCCATCGCCAACACGATGCTCAGCCACTGGGCAAACGCACTTTGATCAGTGAGTTGATTCCTTTCCCATTCGATTATTTGATTCCTTTCCGAGTCTATGAAACAAAAGATTAAAAAAGAACAAGAGGGGTGCCGGTCCAATCCGGATCCTATTTGGCGCAGGTCATGGTCGTACCAGAAAAAGGAAAAGAGGAGAGGAGGAGATAGGAAGGAGGGAGAAGCGGAGAACACCACGTGAGTTCACAAAGGATGTATTTGGAAAGGAAAAGAACTCGCATCCAAAGGAGTCTGTCGCAGAGGAAGGATTTTTGTAGCATTAGAGTAAAGATAGCATTAGAGAGAGTGAAGAAGGAAGAAGAGATGATTTCTTAGAATGTATGATACCTACAGTGAAAGAATGAGAGTGAGAGAGAGAGAGAGAGAGTGAAAGAGAGAAGAGACAAGAGAGTCAGCAGATGGAGGTAGTAAGTCAGGAGAGAGGGCAGCATGAAAAAGAGGAAGAAGATTGACCATGCGATCAGAAGAAAGAAGCGAAGAAAGAGGAACTAGACTCTGTGGTTGGGGGGAAAATGAACTGAAGACTAAAAATGAACTAAAAATGAAAAGAAAAAACATTATTTTTGAGGGAGGGAGGGAGGGAGGGAGAGAGGGAGGGGATCGTCTCGCACAGCAACTTTTAAAAGTTAAAGTTGTTGGGCGCCTGTGGGTTAACACCAAACTGGTACTGGTTGTTGCTATTATTTTGAAAGTGTAGCGTTAATAATATGGGAAAGCCTTTTTTGAATAAGAGAAATCATACTTGGCCACTTCAGGGATGAGCGCCTGGTCCTCGTTGCCGGCGGAAAAGTACTTTTCGACAATGTGGTAGGCCTTGTCGTAGACCTCGCGGCTGGGGTTGTACTGGAGCTTCTCGATCTTGTCAAGACCGCCAGATTCCTCAACGTTGGTGGCAAACTGGTTGGGCACGCCGACCTGTTGGGAGAATGCCTGTCCTTGGCTATTGTAAAGGCAAAGAAAGCAAAAAAAAAAAAAAAAAAAAAAAGAAAGGAAAAATTCAATACAACGACTGTGAGGAAATGATGGATGTACCGAAGGATGTTGTCAATGCCGTCGAGTGCGACCTTGATCATCTTTGCATCGGGGTACTCGAGGAGATCGCACAGAGGCTTGATGCAGCCCTGGTTGACAAGGTACATGATCTGCTCGGGGGTGCCACCCGAAGTAGCATTGGAGATGGCCCAGGCGGCTTCCTTCTTGGTCTTGAAATCGTCCAACTTGAGGAGGTTGATCAGAGGCTGGATCAGATTGGCGTCAATGACGGCCTAAAGTGAGAGAGGTAAACACATGTTAATAAAACGGTGGCGTCTTTGGGGGGAAGGGGGGGGACGTACTTGGATTTGGTTGCTGTTACCAGCAGTGATGTTGGAGATGGTCCAGCAGGCCTCCTTGCGAATGGCCTCACGCTGGGAGCCAAGGAGCGAGAGAAGGGCGGGGAGGGCCGATGAGTTGATGACAGTCTATTAAAAATTTCAACGTCGTCTTGGTAAGATTTCTTCTCGTCCTCTCTTCTGTTTGCATACCTGGGTTTGGATGTCAGTGCCTGTGACAATGTTTCCAATGGAACGGAGGGCGGGAGTCTGGACGGCGTGGTTGGGGTGCATGAGGAGCTCAACCAGTCGGCGCACAACACCGGTTTCGATGACCTTGTCGATCTTCTCATTGGGTCCGTCAGACAGGTAGGAGATGGCCCAGCAGACGTCGGCGAGGATCTCGTCGTCATCCATCAGCACAAGGCGAGCGAGGATGGGGAGAGCAGGGCGGACCTAGAAAAGGCCCTCAAATTTAGCAGTCTTTTTCACGCGTCACGATCGTACAATGTTCCAGTCCGGGACGGGATTCTTGCCACGGCAAAAGTTGGACAAGGTCCAGGTTGCGTTACGTGTGAGCGAGAGCTTGTCAACGGTTCCACTAATTGCAGAATTTGAGTTGTCTGGTATTTTGCTGTAAAGAGAGTAAACGAACGAGAGCACGCGCAGTACGGGATCCATAGCCCTGCAGCCGAGGACGTAATCGCGGCATTGGGCCGAGTCACCGGCAATGTTGCCGAGTGCCCACACAGCCTGCTCCTTGACATCAAGGGCCGGCGAGTTGAGGAGCTCGACAAAGATTGGCACAGCACCTGCGTTGATCACAAACTAAAAACAAATAGGCGTTGGGAAATCAAAAAACAAAAAAAACCAAAACGGTACGGTGGTTTGTTGCGACGTTCCGGAGGCAATGTTGGTCAGTGCCCACGCAGACTCAAACTGTGAAGCAGTTGTTTAAATAAAATTAAAAAATACAGGAAAAGAATGGAATGGTATTATACCTGAAGGACAGAGTTTGAGGAGCGGAGGAACTGAACAAAGCGTGGCACGACACCGCTGTCGATGACGGTGGCAATCGGAGGATCGCGCTCTGTGTGTGCAATGGCGTGTCACTCAAACAGTTGTATAAGTAGGACTGCGTACCCTTGGACAAGAGACGTCGGAACTTTGTGACTGCCTGGAGCTGGAGGCCCTCGTCGTTGGACGTGACGCCGTTGATCATGTTGGGCAAGTCTTCAATGGTCTATTGGGCAGCACACGTTTTTCTTCTGACAAAACTCGCAAAAGAAACCAGTCAACGTACGGCAACCTGCGTCGTGGGGGCCTCGGGGACAAAGTTGCCAATGTTTCCACGGCGCTTTTGAAGCTGCTCCTCGCGCTTGTTCTTGCGAATCTCAATCGACGTGTCTTCGCGCTGGCAATCCCAAAAATAAGTACTGTCAGTCTCCAAAGAAAAAACCGAGCCGCGGGGGAAAACGACAGTATAACAACGTACGTGGCGCCGGAGGGCGTCAGCGTCCTTGCCCTTGTTCATGTAGGTCGCCTTGCGATGTTCCATGGCCGAGAATGTACTTTCTTTTTTAACCTGCGCGCGTACGTTGAGTTTTTTTGAACTTCGGAAAAAGGAAAAATTTCCTTCCTCGGCTTTCTTTCAAGAGTTTTTCACTGAAGAGGTGTGCAGCCCAAGAGCAGTGGTGCAGAGAGAGGGTGGTTGGGGGGGAGCAGGAGGACAACACGTACAGCAACAAGAAATCAACCGTGAACGCGTAGCTCAAGTGCCCACATTGAACACGAAAAGGGGTGTGGGGGGGAAGGACATGACGCACAAAAGTTCCAGGTTGCGAGGACCCAAAGTTTTGACCTCAGCATTCACACAGGAGAGGAGAGGGGTTGGGGGGCAAAAAAAGGTAGAGAGGCAGAGAGGGAACAGAGAGCAGAGCTGAGAGCAGAGGGAAGGCAAAAGCCAACGTTACAGACTGTGAAAACTAGGGCGCGAACTGGTGAAATGGGTTCCGGTCACGTTTTGCTCGTGCGTCCATGTCGGCCTCTGCTCTCGCTGCCTCCCCGATCTTCAAGGAGTGTGCCAAGGTGACCGTCGTCTACCTCGGCGTCTACGTCGGCGCCGTCCTGTACCAGTTGGTGGCCAAGGTCAAGGCGGAGATCGCCGTGGCCAAGAAGATTTCGGCCGCAAAGGTTACCCCCGCAACCAACCGTCGGAAAAAACTGAAATACCTTTTCCCGACAGAAAAACGGCACCGAGCTCCCGGCCAGCTTTGACCGCTACCACAGTGACGACGCCGATCTGCGCGTCGCCGACCGCACCGTCGGCAACATGATCGAGTGGATGGGCCCCTTCCTTGTCTCGTTCTGGGTTGCCGCCCACGTCGTGCCCGCCTCGCAGGCTGCCACGGTCATCAACGGCGGCTGGGCCTACGTCGCTCTGCGCATCCTCTACCCGCTGCTCGCGCTCAACGGCGGCCTCACCCAGAAGGGCGCTCGCCCCTTCATCTTCTTCTCGACCATGCCTGCGTATGCCATCCTCACCTACAACGCCATCAACGTCTTCAAGTACGCCTTCCTGTCGTAAAGCATAGCAAGGGCGATTCGCGAGCCGAGTGAGCACGCACTCTAAGTTTTCCAAGTTTCCTTCCTTTTCAGTATTTTCAACTGCAGTTGTCATCGATCATCAGATTTAAAATCCTTCCGATCGTCCATTCACAAGCACAATTGAAGAGCGCTTTCAACGAGCGCGAGGAGTTTGGAAGCCATTTCGCCCTTTGCAGAGGGATCACTTGTCTCGTCGATCGAGGAACGCAGGTCGCCCCGTAGGGCCGCGGTCAGTGTGTCGGCAGAGCGGGCCGTTGCCCCGACAATGTCCTCGAGATCCACCATCACTTCGAGCTGTGCCAGTTCCTGAAAGTCGACTCGTTAGAGAAGAACGAGGACATCCGTTACCTTGTCCCACGAAACAGCGAGTGAGAGCAACGTTGCACGGGGCAGCGAGAGCGTGCAGGCCAGGAGATCGCCGTCCAGGACGTGGTGCGTGGCGATACGATTGAGTGGGGCAGAAGAAGAGGGGCCTTGCAGCTTCGGTCCGGCCAGCGGGCGCAGTTGTGGTAAACGAGCAAGACATCGCTGCAGGGCGTACAGAGGACGCACGAGTGCAGAGGGCACTGAGCGAATCGCCGTGATGCTGCCGAGGACGCCCATGCAGAGGATCCCGACGTCGTTCTGGGCGGCCAAGGCGTCCTCCTCCTCCTCCACAAGACTAGACGCGGGCGTCGAGGCCAGCACGCCCTGCGCCAGCTTGAGAGGGACGTCGCAGAGGATCTTGTGGTCAAACAGCGTCTTCATGCCCGCGATCGTGCCCGTCGCAGGCACCAATTGCTCCTGGACGCCGTACACGTGCCCCTGTAGATCTGCGGCAGCAGTCAGGATAAGGGTGGCGTCACCGCCACTGGCAGCGGCAGCAGTCACAGGTACCGCGGTCGCGGTGAGACGAAAGATCGGATCGCACTGGAACAGCTCGAGGGCCACGGCAGACGAGGTAACGCGCACCTTAAAGTGCATGACCGAGTCCCTCTGGTCAGTGACGATGATGCGGCTGTGTGTCGTCTGGATCGATCGCACATTGAAGCGTGTTGTGTGTTTGGCCTTTTGCTCGATCCTATTTATAAATTTACTAGTTAATTCAATTTCTGCAATCAGAAAATAAAGGGCGGTTGTACTGAACAAATGCACCGCTTGCGTCGTCCACCTTGACATCGTACAGGTACATGTTGTTGCCCTCGCCGACGACAAGGTAGTGGTCGCGGTACAGTGCCAAGCCGACAACTGGCTTGGAGAAGGAAATCCGCAGCGGGGACTGGACCGGGTTTGCGAGATCAGAAAAGTCCACGACGGCCAGTTCACCCGCCAGAGACGCAGTTGCCAGTCCAACGGCGAATGAACCCTGACTCAGCCCTAAAATAAAAATATTATTAAAAGAAAAAAAAACAGTGTGATTGTAGGCGTACGCGAGATCGCGTAGGGTGTCCCAGGACCCTGCTGAAAACGGTGGGAGCCAAGTGTTTCAAACGTCAGAGCGCTAAGCACTCGTAGCTCGGGGGAGTCTCCTTCCTCTTGTCCCGCCAGCGCAACGTAGACTCGGTGTGCTCCATCGTCCACAAGCAGGCGTTTCGGAGTCTTTCATTTTTACCGTTGAGCTCGTCAGCGAAAGAAACAAAGACAGGATTACCTTGTTTAGCGGATGCTTTTCAACGTGGATCTTGCCGCCACTAGTGTCGAGCAGGGTGAAATGAAGCTCGCCATCGCAGGCAAAGAGGAAACTCTGATGGGCTCCCTCAAACGCAAACGGAGTGGCACAGTCGATCTTGCCATACGACAGCATTGTCCACTTGGAGAGTCGCTGCGAGGGCACGACTTGCCACGTCGTAGCTGACAGGGCCAGCAGCGACGGATCTACACCAAATAACAAAGCGTTATTACATTATCCGTTCTGTTCCTGCTTACAGTGCGCCTCTTTCAATGGATTGTAGGCCTTAAATGGCAGTAGAGACACTCGTGTTCTATAAAATGATAAGTGATAAACACGAAAGATTGTTCACCATCATACGATCCCGTGCGACGAATTTGGAACTCGTTGATGAGGACAGTCTCGGCCACAGGCCACGAAATGACGATGCCATCGCGCAGGCCCGCAACAAGCATCTTGGAGTTTTCACTCTCGACAACCTGGGCACTCTCGGGGATGGAGAGACTATCTTTCGACAGACCGCCTATTTCGTTGCGCATGTTTTTCAGTTGTTTTTTTTTTTTGGTTGGGGTGTGTGTGGGAGGGGTGTGTGGACTGGACACAAACGCACCGAGAGAGATCGTTTGGATTTCGTGCAAGGAGTTGTTATTGAGGCTCAGGACGACAAGCTCGGGCTCATAAGTTCCCACGAGGACGTAGGCGGTGTTCAAACAGATTTGGACATTGATGGAGGAAACGTCGTTCGGTAGTTTGAACTCGCACAGGACTTGGATGTTGATCGACGTGCTTGTCGGCTAAAGACAAACGAAGTACGTCCAGTGGGGGGATAGCAAATACCCGAGAAAAAACATACAATGACTCCGAGGACAATAATCGACTGGGACTTTGAAAGCGCAACAACGACAATGCCCTAGTTGTTTGCTTTGATCAGGTTAAGAAAACATTCAAGTTTAATTACGCCGCCAAGAGCGTCCACAGATGCGCACGTAATGGAGGAATCTGCAGGCGGCAGCCAGGAGCACAGAGTTGGGGAAGCAGCTCCGCTGGGCATGGCGACGCATATCCTGTTTGTGGTGACCTGGATGATTACCGGGGCATTCGTTGAGACCGCCTGGTTGTGGAAGAGAGGGCCACAAGCGATCGTCGTCTCCTCCAGTCGCAGTCCGCTTCCCTCCGAGTAGTCGTCAAACTGGATGATGTCAAATTATTTCAAAAAAAAAAAAAAAATAAGAAGAATAAACAGTCATACCTCGCTGTTGATGAGAGCCATAAGACGGGTCGAGTTGGCAAAAGACAAAAGGATGAATGCGTCGTTCTTGTCGGTTGCCTTTGGTTTCAGAGACCACATTGCCGTTACACTAAATTTTGGCACAATTTGTTCAGGTGACACATTTGTGGGCGGTGCCGACGAGTTACCCTTGGAACTGCTGCTCGGTCTTGGTCATCGTCGACACCTGGATGCCGTTGGTCATTTGCAGAATGCTTCCAGAGGAGCCCGACCCGCCGACGGCTACGATCGCCCTCGAGTCAGAGTTGAACATGTTTACAACTTTGAAGTCATTCAAGGGCAGCCAGTTGGCGATCGTGCTCAACGACGTGATATCACCACCGACACTAAGGAGCTCGCCATCGCCAAAAGCACCAACGAGACCGTAGACGGACGGCGCGACAGGCCAGACGAGTGCAATGGGGCTACGTCCAGTAGACAATGGGGTCCAGGAGAACGAGAAGCGGTTCTGGCCCTCTGGCACAATGTCCACACGCGCAACATCGCCGGCATCGGTGCCCATGATCAGGGGAGGGTAGATACGTGATGTGTCGGCAGTATCCCAAGCGCAGCATGAAACCAATGGGTCTGCAGGTAAACAATTGAGAAATTCATGAGGATGTTCGATTTCCTACGGCACCGTTTTTCCCGATGCGACTGTGAAACTGTAGCTCGGTCGCCTTGACCCATTGCAAACGGCTCCTATTTTTATTTTTATTTTTTTGAACTTTCGTCAGTGTAGGCTGGACGTTTTGCTTTCGTACTCGGTCATAAGCATCATCACAAGGGTCCTCTCGGTGACAACGAGGAGGGACAGTGGACAATGAGGTATGCCCAGGACATGGGTCGGAATGGCGTCTGATTGAAAACGTTAAAAATAAAATAGCAGCATCCATTTTATTTTTGTCCTTCCTTACTTTGTGCAAGATTTGTTGACGCGACCAAGGCGGAAGACACATGATCGATCCGATAGATGCCGAGGTGGTACTGGGATGCCGGACTCGAACTGAGGACGGCAACGTGAATCACACTGGCCTCCGATGACGATGGATGCAGGAATGCCATGTCAATGACCACACCGGGGACAGTGCAAGTGACCAGTTGACCCCCAGCCTCGGGCGGCGACATCAGAACAGCCCTGACGATGTGCTTATGCGCTCCCACTAGAATGGCCCTGGAGTGCGGGTCCACGGCCAGATGTGTGCCCATCGAGGGCAATGTGGTCGATGTTTCAATCTGAAAAGGACACACACTAAATCGTACAGCTATCAGTTGCACGACTTACATATTTCAAGGGTGTGAATCGAAGAGGCGTGCTGTGCTCGTCCATTCCGAGTGCAAAGAGTACGAGGTCGCCGCGATCGTTCGTGAGCACAAGGACGTCGTTGCCCTCGACAAGGTCCTGCACAGGCGCGTCAGGGGAAGGAGTGAGCACGGCCGCGTTGACGATGCACGCCTGCAGCGACTGCTCGAGCACATCCTCCAGGAGCCCGTCTTCCTGAGCCCTGCACACTCGGATCGACGTCGTCTGAATGGGCCACAGTCTCTCAGAAATACACACACACAGTCAGGGCAGTACCATGACGAGCACCTCGAAATGGCTGACCAGATGTTGCCCGTCTAACAACAGCGCAATTAGGTCGTCGATCGGTGCCGTCAACATGCAAAACAAAGCAGACCTGGGAGCGTCACGGCGCAGTTGAACGGCAGGGCCTTGACCACGGCCGGCGACGCCAACGCCGTTTTTGCGATGAAGACCGGCGCCATAGGGACCACGCTGCTGTCGTCACAGGCAAAAATGTGGCGTCGCGCTAGAAATTTCCTTCGAGACGGCGCGTGGCTTTGAACCGACTCGCACGACAAACCGGAAGCACTCCAATGGCTGACAAAGACAACTGTACGTGTCCGCATTCCGGTGGGCTGCGATTAATTTTTGGTTGTTTCTTTAGGGGACGACGACGACGTCGAGGTGAGCGCCGACGTGCCACCGCCGGCGACCTGGGAGGACGACGACGACAATGCAGAGGTTTGTGGGTGGGTCAACTGGCAAGCGGGACTGACGTGTGTGAACATGGGTTAGGACGACTGGGAGGCCGCTGCTGCGAAGCCCGCGCCGGCCGCTGCTGCCAAGCCCAAGGCTGCTGCTGTCCCGCCTGCAAAGGCTGGTACGTTCAGCCAGACTTTTTTGTTCTTTGCGCTCACTCGCACGCTACGATGATGCGCCTACAGCTGCTGGAAAAAAGGTCCAAGTGGTGGCCGTCAACCCTGTAATTTTATTTTTATTTTTATGATTATTTTGCTGAACAGAATGCCGACGACAGAACGAGACCGAGTTTGAGCGCAAGCAACGACTGCAAAAGGAGATTGAGCTCTCTGACTTGAACAATGCGCTGGATCTGATTGGAGGTGTGCTATTTCTCAGGCTTACTGTCTGTTGACTTGCGGTTATGCAGCGTCACCTGCTCAGGCAGCGGCAGCAGTCGCCGTGGTTGCACCAGCGCCTGTGGCCGTTGTGTTGCCGAAGAACACTGTCGTGATCGGCGAGCCCAAGAGCAGCAGCGATTTCCAGAAGATTGTCGGCGATCTCGGCAAGGAGCTGAAAAAGTTTGAGGTGTGTGTGTGCACGCTTTCATTGGAGGATTCTCAAACGCTTTTTTTTTCCCCTTCAACTTGCAGAAAAGCCCCGAGTACCTCCCCTTCCTCGAAAAGCTCACCCGTGAGCTCTACGGGAACCAAACCTCTGATCAGATCAAGAAGGGATCCGTGTCCCTGAACAGCCTCGCGGGTGTCAAGCTCGAGGAAGAGAAGGCCAAGGTCCAGGCTGCCAAGAAGAATGAGCAGAAGAAGCTCTGTACGTCCTTTTTTTTTCTTTCTTTCTTTCTTGTTGGCACGAACGAATGCTTACGGATGCCTTCTACTTTGTTTTACAGTGGCCGGTGGAGCGTCCAAGAAGGGCAACTCGAAGAACTTTATGCAAGAGTACGAAGACGTTCTTGATGCCGAGGAGGACGAAGAGGAGGAAGAGGAGGAAGACGATGACGACTTTATGTGAATAAGCTGGTTCGCTGTAGTTAGTTTTTTTTTTTTTTTGAGGTGGGGAAAAGAAGGTTTGGACTCGCATTTCTGAAAGAAAAAAAAAAAATTCAAACATGTCGGATGAGGACAAAACTGTCAAGTAAAAGACTCTGCTCCGTCCGATCACTGACAATCGCTTCGGCGTGCACACAGGGGCCTCGAGCTCAAGAAGTTTTCGGGCAAGGGGCTCAAGATTGCGATTGTGTCTGCGCGATGGAACCACGTTATCGTGAACGCGCTCATCGAAGGCTGCCAGTAAAGGACCATTACGGAAACCTGACCGGCATATCCAAACTCTGTGCCTTTGTAGGAAGTCGCTCCTCGAGAACGAGGTCCTTGCCGAAGACATCCGCCACATCCAGGTGCCTGGCTCGTTTGAGCTGCCGTTTGGCGCGAGCTCGGTCATCCAGGGCGGCGTGGTGGACGCCGTCATTTGCATTGGTAATACAGGACAGTTTGATTTCGATGTTGAACCTAACCATCACGGTGTCGCTACCTTTCGTACGGTCTGTCTGCTCCTTGTGGCAACAGGTGTCCTCATCAAGGGCGAGACGATGCACTTTGGTACGAATGCTCTTGTGGAGAAGACAGCACATCGTCTGACCACCTTGTTCCTCACCGCAGAGTACATTGCCGGAGCCGCGTCGCAGGGCATCATGGATGTCGGCCTCAAGTACAACGTCCCCGTCATCTTCGGCATCCTCACTTGCCTGACCGAACAGCAGGCTCTTGCACGCGCAGGTAAGTTTTTGTTTTGTTTTTTTGTTTTGCTTTGGAAACATCCAATCTTAGGTCTGACTCCCAACGGACACAACCACGGCGTCGACTGGGGCCTCTCTGCGATCGAGATGGTCGGCCTCAAGAATTCTTCTTAAAAAAAGCTCACAAAAGAGATGTTTTGTTGTTAAAAGCAGAAGTACTGTTACAAAGTATGCCTTTTTTTTCCGCCCATTGATTTCAGCCTGCTGACTGGAGAAAGATGCGAGTTAAGCAGGGAGGAAGGAGATGCAGGAAAAGGAAGCCGAACAATTACAAACAAAGGGAAAAAGTGTAAAACAAAAAGTTTAATCTATTCTTAATGCAGATTCATCACTCCCCCTTGAGCTTCATGAGGGCGTTCAATACGTACAGGATCTCGGCCTGGTGGCGTGCCTCCATCACCAAGAGGTTGATGTGGACCTTTTCCTTGTCTAGGAGCTTGACACCCATATTGGCGTACTCCTACCCCCCCCCACACCACCAAAAAACCAAAATTTGTTGAGTTTTTTTTTTTTTTTTTGGTTTAATGCGGTTGAAATCAAGTACCGATTGAGTGATGACCTCGGGCATGCAAGCAATGTTCTTCATGTAGGACTTGATCGGTATGTCCAACAGGATGTTGACCTAACAACGATCTTCAGTGTTTGTTTTCGAAAATTAAAATTTCGTCCCACCTGTGAATAGTCGTAGTCGTCGTGCATCATGCCCTTGAGGCGCAAGATGTAGTACCAAATGGCTTCTCTGAACGGTCCCGTGTCCACGTCTTGGGAATTAAATAGGCTGGAAAATAAAAAGAAAATAAGTTTGGACATTTTCATTTTGGATTACGTACTGGTATTCGGTCATGGTGCGCGTCTCGGTAAACAACGAGTCCAGAAGCTCCGCAACGCCGGGGTAGTAGCGGTTGATTAGAGAGAAGCCGTGATCTTCCCAGTTGTAGTCCTGCAGTCTCAATGTGCGATAGTCTGCCACGCCGACTTTGAAGTCTGCATGCTTCATTTCCACGTTGCCCCAGTACTTGGAGTAGATGACGACCTTTTTCGCAAGCTTGTTTTGGGCGGGTGTGGATGATACTGTCATTCCAAAGAAACGGATAAATAAGAACATCGTGCCGCGGTGCAGCCAGTACTTTTTTCGCTGTCCTCAAACTGCTTCTGGCGCTGCTGGACCTCTTCGACTGAAAGCTCTCGCCCTTGGCCCTTGGGCTCCTCTTCGAGTTTGGACATCTGTTGTTCCTCCGAGTATCCAACGAAATCGGCTGTTAGAAACACGCGTCTTGCAAACAGAAAAAACACCTTTATTTGGTTCAGCTTTTCGAGCAATTCGTTGGTCAAGTCCTTGGACGGCGTCGTCGGCTCGTGCGCATGCTCAGCAGGCGATGTGGGTGAAAACAGGGGCGACTCATTTGCCCGACCCTGCACACCGCCTTCGCGATCAGCTTCAGGAACGACGCCCAGTCCAAACGCTATCCCCGACAGAGAGTGGAAGAGCACGAGGATCATGACCGCTTGCAACAGCTCCGAAACCGACCAGTTGTCGTTGTCGTTGCCCGAGATCAGTGCCTGCAATTCGGTACGTCGATTTATTGCTTTAGTCATTTTCCGGGCGCATACGTCCAAGTGTGACTGATTGATCAGCCAGGGTTGGTGGGCGAGCAGTGCATTGAGGGTTGCCAGCTTCTGGAGCTTTACAGGTGCAAACGAGAGCCCTTTATATGGGGTATGTAGATGAGTTTTTTTGAGCGTGTCTATAGTTCTCAAGTACCTCGAAGCCAGTTGAGGTCGCCTCCGTTGGCGTAAAACTGGACTTCTTGCTGCACGATAAAATAGCGGCAGTTGTGTCGACTGGCACCCTGTTGATTTTTTTATTTTTTTTCCCCGTTCAACAACCACCGTTTCGCATTACGGAGAGGCTTACCATGATGGCCAGGTAATTACGCCAAAACATAGGCAGTGGCCCCTGACCTTCGATGATGAAGCGGTACACAGCCTCGTACTTTTCAGCAAACGACGGGAAAAGGCACATGAGCATGAAGATGTTGCTTGCCCGACCCTGTCGTACGCATTTGATGGAGATGGATTAGGGAAACAGCGACCGGTTAGCCCACTCACCTTGACGGCAAACGACTCTTCCAAGAGAGCCTGCAGGTCCTCCTTTTCAGGATCGTTAAAGTGTACACAGTGCTTGGCCGCGATGAACGACGACGGAGAGTTGTTGAGCAACTTTGGGATTGGGTGGTTTTGGTCCTGACGAGAGAGAGAGAGTGAGAGGCTATTAGTCTGTGCGTGCCCGGGAACACGTACCGCTGTCCACTGCAAGAGAGCTTGGCAGCGATCGCGCATGTCCTTGAACGGACAGCAGTACGCGTGGCGCAGGATGCCCTCCAGATGGTACACAAGCTGCTCGGACTGGGTCGAGAGCGCGAGGTTGTTGCCGCCCGATGTCTTTTCCTTGGTGACGAGTTCCTATAGGGACACAATGAGGCAGGTACTCGCCCCCCGTCATCCGTCATCCGTCCAAAGTACCTTGATCTGCTTCTCGATCTCGTCCAACGCTTGCTGCCGCTTGTCCAGGTCCATAGTCCAGCAGGCACTGAGGAAGTCGTCGGTGGTCAGTCGGCGTTCCAAGACGACGAGGTCGCCTTCTGCAAGCCCTTCTTCACAGTGCCGTCAGCCATGGGGAAACGAGAGAGAGAGAGAACGTACCGGGGACTTCGTTTGCTGCCATTTGGCCTTCAGGCTT
>Ga0302227_10001721_pt1 | contig 15901 bp, 7 predicted proteins | sample II_Palsa_N1_1_FD_193525 | JGI IMG/M metagenome (GOLD analysis project Ga0302227, IMG submission 193525) | Peat permafrost microbial communities from Stordalen Mire near Abisko, Sweden - II_Palsa_N1_1 | ecosystem: Environmental > Terrestrial > Soil > Palsa > Peat permafrost | place: Sweden...
CTCAATTAACAGAAGAATACCAAGCAAAAGCTGGCAAATTTATAATAGGCCGAAAAGGGGCTTTATTGGCTGATTTGAAGCATCAATTTCCCCATGCCTATCAATTGTACTTTGCTGATAATCCCAATGTAAAAACAGACAGGGAATTGGGTAAAGAATTTAGGCATGGACTGGGATAATAATAACCCATTAAGAGCTTTAAGTCATAAATAGGATAATCACCATTATCAGACAGATATGGACCCGTCCTGAATTGCAATAATCGAAAGTGAAAAAGATAAGGTTGCAGACATACTCATTGCAACTCAAAAAACAAATTTAATATAAAAAAATAACTTTATAATCATGTATTGTTAGAGGCATGGTTGGTATTTTTATTATTAGTTAATTGGAGTGTTTCTTAAGCAAGCAAAGGTACAAGGGTGCATAATAAAAAGAAGGCAAAGAGTAAGTTCTAGAATGAGATACAAGGTGGCATTAAAACAGGTTGGTTAATTTAATAAAAAGAAGAGATCAGAATGCCTAAAGCCTTTAAGCAGCTGAATTTAAGCAAGCATGTATTTTTAGGCCACTTAATGATTGCTGGGCACAGCAAAGCACAACTCGCTTCAAATGCGCTGATGAAGAGCTCTACGTAATGGATTATTTAAAACAAGGGGGTCTTCTGAACAAATTGCAGGCCGCTTGCGGGCTAAAATCGGGAAAACCTTGCTGAACCATGAAATCATTTACCCATTTACCCATTTACCCATTTACCCATTTACCCATTTACCCATTTACCCATTTACCCATTTACCCATTTATTGATAGTAAAAAAGGACGCGAGTTAAAACTATAGCAGCATTTAAAAAGCCGGCGGAAAAAGCGCTATCCAAAAATTGCTCTACCGCCTTTTATGAGTGGATATTTATCCAAACATATTGTTCTCACCCGATCGGGCATCTGTAAAACAACTAAGATTATTTGCTAATTTTATAGCTATTTGTTATAGTTTCGGCCAATTTAAGCCATTATTGAAAATTTTTATTTTCCTCAAAATTATAAGGACTTTTATGCTAGCTCAGCCATCTTCTTCAAGCTTGACACTTTCTCTTTCTCTGCAAGAGCGCATGCAGCAATTAAAGCAAAATTTTAAAGACTGGCAAGCCAAGTCTCCTGACTATCGCCTTAAACATGTAGAACTCTCACCCCTATTCCAAATAATGAACAATAAAGAGTTATGCAATTTTCTTTCCACATATGAAAGCAACTTATTAAATCAAATTTTTGACGACGAAATCAATTTAGAGCTTGCTTCTGATCAAGGAATTAGCCAACCGCTATTACTGGCTTTAATCCTCTTAGAAGAGGGGGGATCTCGATTTAGCCCTGAGCTTATCGCTAAAATAACAAAGGAAAGCTTAAATCAGATCGTGACAAGTGGAGAACATGCAGGAAAATCTCCGCTTTATTGGTTAACCGCCAATCCTAAAGGGCTGAGCCTACTCGACAAGCATCCTGAGCTTATCGCTCAGATAACCCAGGAAGGCTTAAATCAGGTTATTCAAAGTGGGGCATATGCAGAACTATCCCCTCTTTATGGGTTAACGGGCACTCCTAAAGGGCGAGCTTTTCTCGACAAGCATCCTGAGCTTATCGCTAAAATAACTGAAGCTGGCTTAAACCGGGTTATGCAAAGTGGAGAAGATGCAGAGCCGTCCCCGCTTTATGGGTTAACCGCCACTCCTGAAGGGCCAGCTTTTCTCGACAAGCATCCTGAGCTTATCGCTAAAATAACTGAAGCTGGCTTAAACCGGGTTATGCAAAGTGGAGAAGATGCAGGGCTCTCCCCGCTTTATTGGTTAACCGCCACTATTACAGGGCTAAGCCTACTCGACAAGCATCCTTGGCTTATCGCTCAGATAACCCAGGAAAGCTTAAATGAAATTGTGACAAGTGGAGAACATGCAGGATACTCCCCGCTTTTTTGGTTAACCACCAATTCTAAAGGGCTGAGCCTACTCGACAAGCATCCTGAGCTTATCGCTCAGATAACCAAGGCTGGCTTAAATCAGATTGTGACAAGTGGAGAACATGCAGGGAAATCCCCGCTTTTTTGGCTAACCGGCAAACCTGAAGGGCTGAGCCTACTCGGCAATCATCCTGAGCTTATCGCTCAGATAACCAAGGCTAGCTTAAATCAGATTGTGATAAGTGGAGAATATGCAGGACAGTCCCCGCTTTATTGGTTAACCGCCACTCCTGAAGGGCCAGCTATTCTCGACAAGCATCCTGAGCTTATCGCTAAAATAACCAAGGCTAGCTTAAATCAGATTGTGACAAGTGGAGAAGATGCAGGGCATTCCCCGCTTTTTTGGTTAACCGCCACTATTACAGGGCTAAGCCTACTCGGCAAGCATCCTGAACTTATCGCTCAGATAACCCAGGAAGGCTTAAATCAGATTGTGACAAGTGGAGCCTATACAGGGCTCTCCCCGCTTTTTTGGCTAACCGGCAAACCTGAAGGGCTGAGCTTACTCGGCAATCATCCTGAGCTTATCGCTCAGATAACCCAGGAAGGCTTAAATCAGGTTATTGACAGTGGAGCATATGCAGGATACTCCCCGCTTTTTTTGTTAACCGGCAATTCTGAAGGGCGAACTATTCTCGACAAGCATCCTGAGCTTATTGCTAAAATAACCAGCGAAGCGGCAAAGCTGCAAGTCTTCGAGGCTTTCCAACAGCACCCCAATGAGAAATATTCTGGATATGGGTTGGCTTACTGCCATGAGAAAGGCATCGGCTGTCCACTAGATAAGGCCCAAGCTTTATTACTTTATCTTAAAGCAGCCGATGCGGGGATATTAGATGCCAAGTTAGCCTGTGCTCGGCTGTATGAAGAAAAGGCGCAATTTCATAAGGCCATGGCGGTTTATCAAGCATTCATCCAAAATAAGAAATTCAGCGATTTTTCTTTAGCACAACGCGCTCAGGTTTTATGGATGACATTAAAATTAAAAATGGATGCCCATATTGAAGCAAGCATTTGTCGACTCTTTAAAGCTGCTGCGCCTACCGAGCCTCAAGGCTGGTTAGGGCTAGGCCAATGTTATCTCTATGGGATTGGCACTCCTGCTAATTTCAACCAAGCCAAAAGATGTTTTCAAACGGCGAGTGAGTACGAAGCAACCAATGGCCAGGCCCACAAGTATTTAGAGGTTTTAAATCAGTACAACAACATTGCAAAGTACTATTGCGATGGACTGGCTAACAAGCTTTCTGTGCTGGGCATTGAAGTAGTAGGTTCGCCCAATGATGGCTTTTATCAGTTTCGGTTATCAGCTGATTTTATGAATCAGCTGGTGGGTGCTGGTAAAGCAAAAATTGGCCAACTAAAGATGGAGCAGGCGGCCTTATTAAAGCTCTCCGGTATTTTGCTGCCCAATCAGGGTTGGCAAGCTTACCCCAGTCTTATTGCGGTGTTTCAAAAAGCCTACTCGACCCAGCAAAAAAGGCTCAAAATTGAAGCGGTGATGGCTTTGAAAAACCGCAGATTAGAAATTACTGAGCAGTTTACCAAAGCCGACGAGGAGCTCCGTAAACTTTTAAGAGATACTGCGCCGCAAGTCTATCGAGCTTGGAATGAAGCCAATCAAATTAACCACGACTTAAGCTCAGGCGAGGGAAATAGCTCAGCATTAAAAAAGAATGCCGGGTTTTTTAACTTCTTTACCAGTCTTAAAAATAAGTTCCGTGACCATGAGCAGGCATTAGCGGGAAACCGGGACCAGTATTTAGATCATTATTTAGCCTTTCATCAGCGGTACATTAAACGGAATAACTTAAATAAAGCAATTGCCGCTTACCAGGCGGATGACTTTGAAAATGGCGATCTCTTGCTGAATGAAGCCTCGGGTCAAGCCTTATTAGCAGAGATGGATCAGGCACTGGAAAACGTGCAAAAAATGATAAGCGATCTAAGACTTAGTCTGGATGGTTTTCAGGGCAAGAATAAAGATTTTGAAAGATTTGCCGGGCACTATCGATACCAGCGCCCTGTCGATACCAGCGGTAATTTAAGCGAGACCGTCACTATATCGGCTTATTTAGAATACATTCGAGCAGCTGAGTCTGAGTATGCCCGTTTTGAGGCGGCCCAAAAATCTCTTCTACCTGCCCTTGAAGAAAGTAAAGAAGAAGAGGTAGAGAGTGAAGAAAAAAGTCCCGAATTATTTGAGGCAGTCTCTCTAGCGAGCCAAGCTGAGCACCTGCTGCTTTCGGATGAAAAGTTAAGAGCCCTGGTTCAAGCGTCACCTGCAGTCAGGACCAGTGCCAGCTCTGCGATCAGCTCAAGTGGATCCTATTATTTCTCCTACTCGAATTTTGGCGAAAAAGCTTTTAGCATCAACTTCACTTTGGAGTGGTCTCGCTGTGTAAAAGCGGTTGCTTCGCTCGGTGCAGAGAGTCCTCAGGAAGATCGAACAGCTTTAACCTATGCGTTATTGTATGAGCTGGGCGAGATCATGGAGAGGCTAAAAAATTTAAGATCTAAGCAATTTTACTATCCCTGTGCCGCTCAATTACGCAATGTCTTATACCATGGCAAGAAGCTAGCACAAATCAAGCAGCCCCATTTATATCTTAATGCCTATCTAGAGCTAGCTCAGAAGTTGGCAGCTTATTTAGAAAGAGCCGCCGCCTCTCCCCAAGTGTTTGATACTCAGGAATTGATGGCTAAAATTCCTTGTGGTCTATTCAGAACTTTATTAAATTATTCTTTAGAACAAGAACAACTTGCCCCAGAAGAAATCATTGAGCTTATTACTGGTCTTAATGGGCAAGCAAGCCTTATTCAAGACTCTCAATTATCAGAAGAATACCAAGAAAAAGCCTGCAAATTTATCGTGGGTCGAAAAGGTGCTTTATTGGCCGATCTAGAACGCAAATTTCCAGATGCTTATGCCTTATACTTCTCTCATAACGTTGAGGTAAAAACCGAAAGAGAATTGGGTAAAGAATTTAGGCATGGACTGGAATATTAAGATAATGACCCATTAAGAGCTTTAAGTCATAAATAGGATAATCATCATTATCAGACATATATGGACCCGTCCTGAATTGCAATAATCGAAAGTGAAAAAGATAAGGTTGCAGACATATATCCGGTTTCTTAATGAGTATGAGTAAATTTTTTACTCGAGCCATGAAGGCATCCACGCTCTTTATGTATCTTAACATTCACTCGGCGATTGAATCGCCCGTCTGATAACCAGGTTTTAAAAGAGCAGATTTAACCTTTTTGCCTTCACTTCACTCATTGCAACTCAAAAAATAAATTTAATATAAAAAAATAATTTTAATTAGGCTGCTTGGCGATAACTCTCGCCTTTAGCCAATAAAGCCCATATCACCCGAATGTTCTTATTCGCTAAAGCTACACAGGCTTTGTTAAGCCCTCGTCTATTCTTTAATTGTAAGCTTCCAGCAGCTCAGTGTAGTCAATAAAATATCATCGTGATACTATTTATTAAGACAATTTAAGGGTGCGCGCAGATCATCGACAAAAAGCACCTGGGCATACCCAGGTGCATAAATTTCAACTTTTTGCATTATTTCTGTTTTAACTTTCTAAGCTTATAGCCTTGCTTTTATAGACGTCTTTTTCTCAGACAACACTTCACTTTGATTTTTTTCTTCAATACTTAGATGGTCCTCACTCGATTTGGCAAGCGGCCTTGCACCATTTTGAATCAAGAATTCCTTCATTTCCTCTGGAATATTGAAGGCTGGATGCATTGCTAAGGTGAGAGCATTGTATTCTTTAAAGGGCGCCGGTTCGCAGATGCGTGGATCTGTGATAAGCCGTAAGTCTCGTACGAATCGGTTAGTCAGGATAGGTGACTTCTTATTAATATCGGCACCGTTGGCACACAGTAAAACAATAATCGACTTCATCTTTGCAAGATTGTCTTGATTACAGTTTAAAACCGCATACATAAGGGGCGTGGTTGAATGGTTCCTAGCGCCATCTAACAATCCTTTGCCGTATTCTTTTAACAAAAATTCTACTAGGCCTGCGCGAGCCAAAATACAGCTTGCTTCTAAAAGCACGTTTATCCCTGTAAAAACTTCACTTTCTAACTCTTCTTCCTTGGGGGCTATCACTTTTAATAAAACCCGATAATACTCTAGAGAGTGGAGTTGGAAATATACTCCTTTATTTATGGCTATTTCATAAGGCTGAGGCCAAGTCGCTCGTCTAAACAAGCTATCCTTATCTTTTGCAAACAAGGCATTCAGGTAGGCAATCTTTTCTTGCCCAGCTAAAGCACCGCTTGGATAATATGCGATTAGCCCCTCACCTTTTTCTGCCATTTCAAAAAGCCTTGGTAGTGCAAAACACAACAGTTCTTTTTCCTTTGTATTTAGAGCGGTTTCTCCACCCCGCTCCGTACTCTTATCATCATAAAGCTTTTTCAACTGGTTAAAACATTCGTGCAATTTTTGGAATGTAGGCATAGTGATTCCTCATAGCGTTAGTTAAGTTTAAGTTTGGGCCGGAGGGGATCTTATAGAAGGGCAGATCAAAACGCAATACTTTTTTACTAAAAATGCTGATAAAGTTAGGGTTTTTTATTAAAATTGAAAAACAGAAAGCCTATACCAGGCAAATGGTGAAATTTTTTAAATAAAATACAGGCTAATTAATTTACATGAAGCCTTTTCTCCTTTTTGGATAAATAAGAAAACACTCAGGAAAAATATTTTAACAGGGCATGCCAGAAAGCCAATTAAGCAGCTTGGAGTATAAGAAAACTGTTTGGTAAAAATAAACTGGAAAAGGCTAGGAAATAAAAAGGATGTTTCACTAAAATAAGGTCTTAAAACTGCTGTATAAATGCTAAACAGTCGAGCCTCCAATGAAGCTTGCAATTGAATTAGCGTAAACTTACAGGAGTATTGTAAGGCCGTCAATACTTTTCAAAATTGCTTGCTACTTCTATTGTTATTTGTTAACATTTTGGCCAATTTAAACGGCTACAAAAGAGATAAATAATAATTAATAGCCTTTATTAAAATTGTGAGGGCCTTATGCAAACAGTTCTATCTTCAAGCTTGGCATATTCTTCGTCACTGCCGGAACTGGCTGAGCGGTTAAGGGAAAATTTTAGGGTTTGGCGCAATAGGCCTTATGACTATCGCGCTCGACACTTTGAGCACTCTCCCTTATTTATAATAATAAATAACGGCGCCTCTCTAATCACATACCTTCGTATAAATGAAAGCAGACTGTTAAACGACGTCCTGGACGATGAAATAAATCTAGCTCTTGCTCATAACGGAGATATCAGCCAACCGTTCATGCTTGTTGTCCTATTGGACGAAGGGCTGACTCGCCTTGAAAGCCACCCTGAGCTTATCCCTAAGATACCCGAGGCCAGCTTAAATCAGGTTATCCCTAGTGGAAAACACGCAGGACTGTCCCCGCTTTATTGTTTAACGGCTAGTTTTTCAGGGCTGAGACTATTAGGACGGCTCGGGGAGCTCGTCTCTAAGATAACAGAGGCTGGCTTAAATTACGTTATCCCTTATGGGGAACAGGCAGACAAATCCCCACTTTTTTGGTTAACCGCCACTGCTGAAGGGCAAGCTATTCTCGACAAGCATCCTGAGCTTATCGATAAGATAACCGAGGCTGGCTTAAATCAGACTATTCAAAGTGGAGAAAATGTAGGGCGCTCCCCGCTTGCTTGGTTAACCGCCACTGCTGAAGGGCGAGTGATTCTCGACAAGCATCCTGAGCTTATCGATAAGATAACAAAGAAAGGCTTAAACCAGGTTATTCAAAGTGGAGAAAAGGCTGGATACTCCCCGCTTGCTTGGCTAACCGGCAAACCTGAAGGGGTGAGCCTACTCGACAAGCATCCTGAGCTTATCGATAAGATAACCAAGAAAGGCTTAAATCAGGTGATTCAAAGGGGAGAAGAGGCTGGATACTCCCCACTTTTTTGGTTAGCCGCCACTGCTGAAGGGCGAGCTATTCTCGACAATCATCCTGGGCTTATCGCTAAGATAACCAAGGAAGGCTGCAATCAGATTGTGACAAGTGGAGCCTATGCAGGGCACTCCCCGCTTTTATGGTTAACCGCCACTGCTGAAGGGCTGAGCCTACTCGACAAGCATCCTAAGCTTATCGCTTAGATAACCCAGGAAGGCTTAAATCAAGTGATTGACAGTGGAACATATGCAGGACAATCTCCACTTTATTTGTTAACGGGAAGATTTGAAGGGCGAGATCTTCTCGGCAAGCATCCTGAGCTGACCGCCAAGATAACCAAGGAAGGCTTAAATCAGGTTATTCAAGGTGGAGCATATGCAGGGCACTCCCCGCTTTTTTGGCTAACCGGCAAACCTGAAGGACGAGCTATTCTCGGCAAGCATCCTGAGCTGACCGCCAAGATAACCAAGGAAAGCTTAAATCAGATTGTGACAAGTGGAGTATATGCAGGGCACTCCCCGCTTTTTTGGTTAACCGCCAATCCTGAAGGGCTGAGCCTACTCGACAAGCATCCTGAGCTTATCGCTCAGATAACCAAGGAAAACTTAAATCAGATTGTGACAAATGGAAAATATGCAGGATACTCCCCTCTTTTTTGGTTATCCTCTACAGCTGGAGGGCGAGTGATTCTCGGCAAACATCCTGAACTCATCACTAAAATAACCAGCGAAGCGGCAAAGCTACAAGCCTTCGAGGCTTTCCAACAGCACCGCAATGAGGAATGTTCTGGATATGGGTTGGCATATTGCTATGAGAAAGGCATCGGCTGTCCACTAGACAAGGTCCAAGCTTTATTGCTTTATCTTAAAGCAGCCGATGCTGGGATATTAGAAGCCAAGTTAGCCTGTGCTCGGCTGTATGAAGAAAAGGCACAATTTCATGAGGCCATGGCGGTTTATCAAGCCTTCATCCAAGACCAGAAATTCAGCGATTATTCTTGGGCACAACGCGTTCAGGTTTTATGGATGACCTTAAAACTGAAAATGGATGCCAATGAAGCAAGCATTTATCGACTCTTTAAAGCTGCTGCGTCTACCGATCCTAAAGGCTGGTTAGGGCTAGGCCAATGTTATCTCTATGGGATTGGCACTCCTGCCAATTTCAACCAAGCCAAAAGATGTTTTCAAACGGCGAGTGAGTACGAAGCAACCAAAAGCCAGGCACAAGGGTATTTAGAAGTTTTAAACCAGCCCAAAGACATTGCGAAGCACTATGGCGATGAGCTGGCTAAGCAGTTGTCTGTTTTAGGTATTGAATGGGTAGGTTCTTCAAGTGACGGCTTTTATCAGTTTCAGCTATCGGCTGATTTTATGAATCAGCTGGTGGCTGCTGGTAAAGCAAAAATTGGCCAACTGGGGATGGATAAGGCGGCCTTATTAAAGCTCTCGGGTATTTTGCTGGCCAGTCAGGGTTGGCAAGCTTACCCCAGTCTTATTGCAGTGTTTCAAAAAGCCTACTCGAACCAGCAAAGAAAGCTTAAAATTGAAGCAGCGATGGCTTTGAAAAACCGCCGATTAGAAATTACTGAGCAATTTACCAAAGCCTACGAGGAGCTCCGTAAACTTTTAAGAGATACTGCGCCGCAAGTCTATCGAGCTTGGAATGAAGCCAATCAAATTCATCACGATTTAAGCTCAGGGGAGGGAAATAGCTCGACATTAAAAAAGAATGCCGGGTTTTTTAACTTCTTTACCAGCCTTAAAAATAAGTTCCGTGACCATGAGCAGGCAGTGGATGGAAACCGAAATCAGCATTTAGATCATTATTTAACCTTTCACCAGCGGTACATTAAACGGAATAACTTAAATAAAGCAATTGCCGCTTATCAAGCGGATGACTTTGAAAATGGCGATATCTTGCTGGATGAAGCCTCGGGTCAAGCCTTATTAGCAGCAATGAATCAGGCACTGGAAAACGTGCAAAAAATGATAAGTGAGCTCAGACTTAGTCTGGATGGTTTTCAGAATAAGAATAAAGATTTTGAAAGATTTGCCGGGCACTATATATACCAGCATCCTGTCGATACCAGTGGTAATTTAAGCGAGACGGTCAGTATCCCTGCTTATTTAGAATACATTCAAGCCGCTGAGCTGGAATATGCCCGTTTTGAGGCGGCCCAAAATCCTCTCCAACCTACTATTGAAGAAAGTAAAGAAGAAGAAAAAGAAGAAATAGAGAATGAAGAAAAATGCCAAGCGCTATTTGATGCAGTCTCTGCAGCTAGTCAACCTGCTCCAATTCTGCTTTCGGAAGAAAGGTTAAGAGCATTGCCCCCCAAAGAGCCTGCAGTAATGACCAGTACCAGCTCAGCGGTAAGCTCAAATGAACATTATTTCTCCCGCCCGAATTTTGGCAAAAAAGCTTTTAACATCAGGCTCACTTTAGAGTTGTCTTCCTGTGTAAAAGCTGTTTCTTCTCTCAATGCAGAGAGTCCTCAGGACGAGCGGACAGCTTTAACTTATGCTTTATTGTATGAAGTGGGCGATGTCATGGAAGCCGTAAAAAACTTAGGCTCTAAGCAATTTTACCATCCTTGTGCCGCTCAATTACGCAATGTCTTATATCATGGCAAGAAGCTAGAGCAAATCAAACAGCCCCATTTACATCTTAATGCCTATCTAGAGCTAGCTCAGAAGTTGGCAGCTTATTTAGAAAGAGCCGCCGCCTCTCCTAAAGCGTTTGACACTCAGGAATTGATGGCTAAAATTCCTTGTGGTTTATTTAACACTTTATTGAACCATCCTTTAGAACAAGAACAATTCACACCAGAAGAAATCATTGAGCTTATTACCGATCTTAATGGGCAAGCAAGCCTTATTCAAGACTCTAAATTGTCAGAAGAATACAAAGAAAAAGCCTGTAAATTTATCGTGGGTCGAAAAGGTGCTTTATTGGCCGATCTGGAACGCAAATTTCCAGCTGCTTACGCCTTATACTTCGCCCATAACATTGAGGTAAAAACCGAAAGAGAATTGGGTAAAGAATTTAGGCATGGCTAAGTATGTTGAAGTTTCTCAAGATTAAGTTGTAACAAAGAAACCTTCAAGTAATTCATAATTTCAATACAGCAGATATCGTATTGGGGATTCATACTATGCATCATTTTTTTTGATTGCAACATTATTGACATCCTCACCTTCTTTTAGGGAGGTGAGGATGTCAAAATAGTTACTCATACTGCATGATTGGTGCCCAATACACAATACAAGGTAATGTAGCAATTGGCGCTTGAATATGCCAATTTCGAAACGAGCGCGCCTTTTTCAGCTTTACTGGCCTGACACTTTCTGAGTATTCCTCCGATAATAACAGAAGACAAAGCCATATACAGATTTTTGGCATTCATTATTTCGATAAATAAAATATTTCTCAGCAAGATATATTGAGTTTAATACTTGGCCTTTTATGAGTGAATATTTATCCAAGCATATTGCTCTCAACTGAGTTATTACAGGTATCGAACATCTGTAAAACAACTAAAGTTACTTGCTAATTTTATGGCTATTTTGTTATAGTTACGGCCAATTTAAGCCATTATTAAAAATTTTTATTTTTCTCAATACTATAAGGACTTTTATGCTAGCTCAGTCATCTCCTTCAAGCTCGACACTTTCTCTCTCTCTGCAAGAGCACATCCAGCAATTAAAACAAAATTTTAAAGACTGGCAAACTAAGTCTCCTGACTATCGTCTTAAACATTCAGAACACTCACCTCTATTCCAAATAATGAACGATACAGGGTTATGCGATTTTCTTCCCACACATGATAGCAATTTATTAAATCAAATTCTTGACGACGAAATCAATTTAGAGCTTGCTTCTGATCAAGGAATGAGTCAACTGCTATTACTGGCTTTAATCCTCTTAAAAGAGGGGAGATCTCGTCTTAACCCTGAGTTTATCGCTCAAATAACCAAGGAAAGTTTAAATCAGGTTATTCAAAGTGGAGCCTATGCAGGGCACTCCCCGCTTTATTGGTTAACCGTCACTGCTGAAGGGCCAGCTATTCTCGACAAGCATCCCAAGCTTATCGCTCAGATAACAAAGGAAAGCTTAAATCAGGTTATTCAAAGTGGAGAAGATGCAGGATACTCCCCGCTTTTTTGGTTAACCTCCACTCCTCAAGGGCTAAGCCTACTCGGCAAGCATCCTGAGCTGACCACCAAGATAACCCAGGAAAGCTTAAATCAGGGTATTCCAAGTGGAGAAGATGCAGGAAAATCTCCGCTTTATTGGTTAACCGCCACTCCTCAAGGGATGAGCCTACTCGACAAGCATCCTGAACTTATCGCGCAGATAACTCAGGAAGGCTTAAATCAGGTTATTCAAAGTGGAGAAGATGCAGGATACTCCCCGCTTTTTTGGTTAACTTGGACTAATACAGGGCTAACTATTCTCGACAAGCATCCTGAGCTTATCGCTCAGATAACCCAGGAAGGCTTAAATCAGGTTATTCAAAGTGGAGAAGATGCAGGATACTCCCCGCTTTATTTGTTAACCCGCAATTCTCAAGGGCTGAGCCTCCTCGACAAGCATCCTGAGCTTATCGCTCAGGTAACAAAGGAAGGTTTAAATCAGGTTGTTCAAAGAGGAGAACATGCAGGCAAATCCCCGCTTTATTGGTTAACCGCCACTTCTAAAGGGCTGAGCCTACTCGACAAGCATCCTAGGCTGACCGCCAAGATAACCCAGGAAAGCTTAAATCAGGTAATTCAAAGTGGAGCCTATGCAGGGCACTCCCCGCTTTATTGGTTAACCTCAACTATTAAAGGGTTGAGCCTACTCAACAAGCATCCTGAGCTGACCGCCAAGATAACCCAGGAAGGCTTAAATCAGGTGATTCAAAGTGGAGAACAGGCAGGATACTCCCCGCTTTTTTGGTTAACAGTCACTGCTGAAGGGCAAGCTATTCTCGACAAGCATCCTGAGCTTATCGCTCAGGTAACCAAGGAAGGCTTCAATCAGATTGTGACAAATGGAAAATATGCAGGACACTCCCCGCTTTTTTGGTTAACCTCAACTATTAAAGGGTTTAGCCTACTCGACAAGCATCCTGAGCTTATCGCGACAATAACCAAGGAAGGCTTAAATCAAGTGATTTCAAGTGGAGAAGATGCAGGGAAATCTTCGCTTTTTTGGTTAACCTACACTTCTAAAGGGCGAGTGATTCTCGACAAGCATCCTGAGCTTATCGCTCAGGTAACAAAGGAAGGTTTAAATCAGGTTGTTCAAAGTGGAGAACAGGCAGGGAAATCCCCGCTTTCTTGGTTAACCTACACTTCTAAAGGGCGAGTGATTCTCGACAAGCATCCTGAGCTTATCGCTCAGGTAACAAAGGAAGGTTTAAATCAGGTTGTTCAAAGTGGAGAACAGGCAGGGAAATCCCCGCTTTCTTGGTTAACCGCCACTGCTAAAGGGCTGAGCCTACTCGACAAGCATCCTGAGCTGACCGCCAAGATAACCCAGGAAGGCTTAAATCAGGTTATTCCAAGTGGAGAACAGGCAGGGAAATCCCCGCTTTTTTGGTTAACGGGAAGACTTGAAGGGCGAGCTATTCTCGGCAAGCATCCTGAGCTTATCGCTCAGATAACCCAGGAAAGCTTAAATCAGGTTATTCCAAGTGGAGCCTATGCAGGAGAATCCCCTCTTTTTTGGTTAACCGGCACTCCTGAAGGGCGAGCTATTCTCGGCAAGCATCCTAAACTTATCGCTCAGATAACCGAGGAAGGCTTAAATCAGATTGTGACAAGAGGGGAACATGCAGGAGAATCCCCGCTTTTTTGGTTAATCGGCAATTTTGAAGGGCTGAGCCTACTCGATAAGCATCCTGAGCTTATCGCGCAGATAACAAAGGAAGGCTTAAATCAGGTTATTCAAAGTGGAGAAGATGCAGGACAATCCCCGCTTTATGGGTTAACCACCAGTCCTGAAGGGCGAACTATTCTCGACAAGCATCCTGAGCTTATCGCTCAGATAACCCAGAAAGGCTTAAATCAGGTGATTCAAAGTGGAGAAGAGGCAGGATATTCTCCACTGAGTGGGTTAATCGCCAATTCTGAAGGGCGAGTGATTCTCGCCAAGCATCCTGAGCTTATCGCTAAAATAACTAGCGAAGCGGCAAAGCTACAAGTCTTCGAGGCTTTCCAACAGCACCCCAATGAGGAATATTCTGGATATGGGTTGGCTTACTGCCATGAGAAAGGCATCGGCTGTCCACTAGATAAGGACCAAGCTTTACCACTTTATCTTAAAGCAGCTGATGCGGGAATATTAGCAGCCAAGTTAGCCTGTGCTCGGCTGTATGAAGAAAAAGAGCAATTTGATGAGGCCATGGCGGTTTATCAAGCATTTATCCAAGACAAGAAATTCAGCGATTTTTCTTCAGCACAACGCGCTCAGGTTTTATGGATGACATTAAAATTGAAAATAGATGCCCATATTGCAGCAAGCATTTATCGACTCTTTAAAGCTTCTGTGCCTGCCGATCCTCAAGGCTGGTTAGGTTTAGGCCAATGTTATCTCTATGGGATTGGCACTCCTGCCAATTTCACCCAAGCCAAAAGATGTTTTCAAACGGCGAGTGAATACGAAGAAACCAATGGCCAGGCCCAGGAATATTTGGAGGTTTTAAACCAGCACAACAACATTGCAAAGTACTATTGCGATGAGCTGGCTGAAACGCTCTCTGTGCTGGGCATTGAAGGGGGCAGTTCGCTCAATGATGGCTTTTATCAGTTTCAGCTATCAGCTAATTTTATGAATCAGCGGATGGGTTCTTATGAAGAAAAGGCTAACCAACTGAGGATGAATAAGGCGGCCTTATTAAAGCTCTCCGGTATTTTGCTGCCCAGTCAGGGTGGGCAAGCTTACCCCAGTCTTATTACGGTGTTTAAAAAAGCCTACTCGACCCAGCAAAGAAAGCTTAAAATTGAAGCAGTGATGGCTTTGAAAAACCGCCGCTTAGAAATTGCTGAGCGGTTTGCCAAAGCCTACGAGGAGCTCAGTAAACTTTTAAGAGATAATGTGCCTCAAGTCTATCGAGCTTGGAATGAAGCCAACCAAATTCATCATGATTTAAGCTCAGACCTTGGGGACATTTCAGGCTTGAAAAAGAAGCCGTCAAAAAATAAGGGTTTTTTTACCTTCTTTACCAGTCTTAAGAATAAGTTCCTTGACCATGAGCAGGCATTAGCGGGAAACCGAAATCAGTATTTAGATCATTATTTAGCCTTTCACCAGCGGTACATTAAACGTGATAACTTAAGCAAAGCGATTGTCGCTTATCAAGCGGATGACTTTGAAAATGGCGATATCTTGCTGAATGAAGCCTCGGGTCAAGCCTTATTAGCAGAGATGAATCAGGCAATCGAAAATGTTCAAAAAATGATAAGCGAGCTAAGACTCAGTCTGGATGGTTTTCAGAGTAAGCATAAAGATTTTGAAAGGTTTGCCGGGCGCTATATATACCAGCATAATCACAATACCAGCGGTAATTTAAGCGAGACCGTCAGCATACCCGCTTATTCAGAATACATTCGAGCCGCTGAGCTGGAGTATGCCCGTTTTGAGGCGGCCCAAAAAGCTCTTCCACCCGTGTTGGAAGAAAAGCAAGAGGAAGCTGAAAGCCAAGAAAGCCCCGAGCCATTTGAGGCAGTCTCTCTAGCAAGCCAAGCTGAGCCCCTGCTACTTTCGGATGAAAAGTTAAGAGCCTTGGTTCAAGAGCCACCGGCGTTAATGACCAGCGCCAGCTCTGCGGTAAGCTCAAGTGGATCCTATTATTTCTCCTACTCGAATTTTGGCGAAAAAGCTTTTAACATCCGCTTCACTTTGGAGTGGTCTCGCTGGGTAAAAGCGGTTTCTTCG
>Ga0302227_10001729_pt1 | contig 15865 bp, 9 predicted proteins | sample II_Palsa_N1_1_FD_193525 | JGI IMG/M metagenome (GOLD analysis project Ga0302227, IMG submission 193525) | Peat permafrost microbial communities from Stordalen Mire near Abisko, Sweden - II_Palsa_N1_1 | ecosystem: Environmental > Terrestrial > Soil > Palsa > Peat permafrost | place: Sweden...
GTTTTATTGATATTTCAGGGGAGATTAAAGCCCAAACGGTTGAGCAAAAAAATGGTCGGATCATCATTAAAGCTGAAGGCTCTGAGCAAAAAGAAGGCCGAGTGATATTAACGGGTAAGCTGGATGCTAATGGTGCTACTGCCAAAGACAATGGCGGTTCTATCCAGGTTTCTGGACGTTACATTAACCACACAGCGGATATCAAAACTGATGGTTCAAAAGGTGGAGATATTATTTTTGATGCCAAAAATGTGATTAATCAGGGGAAAATAAGTGCGCAAGGTCAGTCCCAAGGTGGCAATATTCATATCAATTACCAAGAGCAATATTTAGATAACAGTGCGAATCAGTATTGTGTGAGTGGTCAACAGGGGGGGTTTATTGGTGTGACGGGCGATACTGGAAGCCGGTTATACAGTTCAGGACAATTTGAAAGCCAAGGCGAGACAGGTGGCCATATTCATGTATTGGGAGGCAACCTTCATTTATTTGATGTCAAAATCAATGCTTCTGGCACAGCCCTGGGCGGTGAAATTTTAGTGGGTGGTGATTACCAGGGCCAAGGCAATCTTTTTAAATCCGAGCGGACCACCGTTAATACCAGCAGTCATTTAAAAGCAGATGGGCAAGCACAGGGCGGTAAGATTGTGGTTTGGTCAGAGCAAGAAACTCAGTTTCTTGGAGAGCTGTCTGCTGCTGGAAGAGCGCCCGGATTAATCGAGGTCTCGTCTCATGACAAACTGGGCTTTAACGGTAGGCTAAGCCCCACTGCTGGTAAACAAGCGGATTTATTGCTCGATCCTCAAAACATCACCATCAGTACTGCGGCTATCACTCAATTTCCTCAGTTTAACTTTGCCAACCCCAGCACCAATCTTCCCAGTTCTGGCTATGGTACAAACGTCGCTATTTTAGGTAACGGTAATATTGTGATTACTTCCCCGAACGATAATGTAGCGGCCTCTGCTGCCGGGGCGGTATATTTATTTAATGGCAGCAATGCTGCGCTGATTAGCACCCTAACGGGCAGTCATGCTAACGACCAAATTGGTTCTTGGATTACCGCGCTGACGGGTAATAATAATTATGTGATTCAGAGCAACAGTTGGAACGGAAATATAGGGGCTGCGACTTGGGGCAACGGGAGCACGGGGACCACTGGCATTGTCTCCTCGTCCAACAGCTTAGTGGGGTCTACCGCTAACGACCAAGTGAGTTCAAGTGGCATAATAGCGCTCACCAATGGCAATTATGTGGTGGGAAGCAGCAGTTGGAACGGAGCTATAGGGGCTGCGACCTGGGGCAACGGGAGCACGGGGATTACTGGGACTGTCTCCTTGTCCAACAGCTTAGTGGGGTCTACAGCGAATGACCAAGTGGGCTGGGCCACAACAGCGCTCACCAATGGCAATTATGTGGTGGGAAGTATCTATTGGAATGGAACTATAGGGGCTGCGACCTGGGGCAACGGTAGCACCGGGACTACTGGGACTGTCTCCTCGTCCAACAGCTTAGTGGGCTCTACAATTACCGACCAAGTGGGCTACTCCATAACAGCGCTCAGTAATGGCAATTATGTGATGACAACTCCCTATTGGAACGGAAGTTTAGGGCCGAGCGTAAGTATAGGGGCTGCGACTTGGGGCAACGGTAGCACGGGGACTACTGGTATTGTCTCCTCGTCCAACAGCTTAGTGGGGTCTACAGCGAATGACCAAGTGGGCTCGATCACAACAGCGCTCAGTAATGGCAATTATTTGGTGGCAAGTCCCTATTGGAACGGAAATCTAGGGTGGAATGGAAGGATAGGGGCTGCGACTTGGGGCAACGGTAGCACGGGGACTACTGGGACTGTCTCCTCGTCCAACAGCTTGGTGGGATCTACAGCGTATGACTATGTAGGTTCGACCACAACAGCGCTCACCAATGGCAATTATGTGGTGGGAAGTATCTATTGGAATGGAACTATAGGGGCTGCGACCTGGGGCAACGGTAGCACCGGGACTACTGGGACTGTCTCCTCGTCCAACAGCTTAGTGGGCTCTACGGCCAATGACAATGTGGGCTCGACCTTAACAGCGCTCAGTAATGGCAATTATGGGGTGGCAAGTCCCAATTGGAATGGAGGGATAGGGGCTGCGACTTGGGGCAACGGTAGCACGGGTACCATTGGGACTGTCTCCTCGTCCAACAGCTTAGTGGGGTCTACAGCGAATGACCAAGTGAGTGCAAGTGGCATAACAGCGCTCACCAATGGCAATTACGGGGTGGCAAGTCCCAATTGGAGCGGAAAGATAGGGGCTGCGACTTGGGGCAACGGTAGCACGGGGACTACTGGGGCTGTCTCCTCGTCCAACAGCTTAGTGGGTTCCACCGCGAATGACCAAGTGAGTGTAAGTGGCATAACAGCGCTCACCAATGGCAATTACCTGGTGGCAAGCGCCAATTGGAATGGAGCTATAGGGGCTGCGACTTGGGGCAACGGTAGCACGGGGACTACTGGGACTGTCTCCTCGTCCAACAGCTTAGTGGGTTCCACCGCGAATGACCAAGTGGGCTACGCCGTAACAGCGCTCACTAGTGGCAATTATGTGGTGGCAAGCGCCAATTGGAATGGAAATACAGGGGCTGCGACTTGGGGCAGTGGCACAGCGGGTGTGACTGGCACCATCACAGCTGCCAATAGCATGCTAGGAGCCTCTGCTAACACGAGTCTGCAGGTACTCGGAGAAGATACGGTTAATGGTAATTTCTTGGTCGCTTTTCCTAGCGAAACAGGCGGCGGGCGGGTGACTGCAGGGCCGACCAATGGCGTAGCAGTCCCGTATGCAAGCTTTAGTAGTTATGGGGGTTACAGTTCGATTTTAGCGCCTTCTGTGATCACCAACGCCCTCAATGGGAATGTGAATATTAGTTTACAAGCCAATAACGATATCACCGTCAACAACGCCATTACTGCCACCACTTCTAACAGCGCCACTCTCACCCTGCAAGCGGGCCGCAGCATCTTAATCAACGCCAATATCACCACCGATAACGGCAATTTGGTGCTGGCCGCCAATGATACAACCGCGGATGGAGTGGTCGATATGTATCGTTCAGCAGGCGCTGCAGCCATTACTCAAGCTGCCGGCACCACCCTGAATACCGGCACCGGTAATTTAAGCGTTACTTTAAAAAACGGGGCGGGTAAGACTAATGTAACCAGCGGCAATATTACCCTCGATACGGTCGACGCTCAAAATATCGCGATTCAAAACGACGGCCCTAGCAATGGCAGCAATATTTTAATGGCCCAAGCGAGCTCTTTAATCACCGCCAATTCGGTGAGTTTAAATATCTCAAATGCGGCCAATACCACCGGGACCCTAGGGACCAGCGGCATGCCCATTGCCGTCACCACGACTGACGTCAATGCCGCGACTCAAGGAGGCAATATTTACTTAAAGTCTCCCAACAATGCCATTAACTTGGGTGGAGCTGCCTTAGGTGGGTTAACAGGGGTGAGCTCAGGGACGGGTAATTTGTCGGTGGTTTCTGCTGGCGCCATTACCGATTCTCAAGCTCTGACAATTGGCGGCACATCCTCATTGACGACCACAGCGGGTAATGCGGCGATTCATTTAACCCAAGCCAGTAGTTATACCGGGGCAGTGAGTTTAAATACCAATGGTACGGGGAATGCGACTTTGACTGGAGCCACTTCTACGTTAAATTTAGGCGCTTCAACAATTGGTGGTAATTTAACGACTTCTTCTGCAGGCGCTATTTCAGATAGTGGTGCATTAACGGTAGCTGGCACAGCTTCCTTCACGACCACAGCGGGCAATGCGGCGATTAATTTAGCCCAAGCTAGCCGTTACACGGGAGCGGTTTACTTAAATACCCACGGGACAGGCAATGGAACGATCCAAAATGTGCTCGGGAATTTAACTTTAGGAGGGCCTTCATCGATAGGCGGAAATCTCTCCATTATTCTGACTGGCGACTTCGCTTATACTCCAGCTCAGCTAACGGTAGGAGGTACAACCTATATACGCAGCGCCAATATTAATATCCCGCCAATTTTATTACTCATTAATCAGCCTTTGATAACGCTGATAACGCCAGTTTTAGAAGATGAAATATTTTTGGTCGCCGCTCTGAACTTTAATACCCCTAATAATAACATTTTGGGTTTGACTAAAAATTTACAGCCTGCAGCAAGCTTAAGTACAGATAATAATCAGTTTACTGTGCTTGATTTCTTTTTGCATGCGGAAGCAGTTCCCTTTCGTTATACCCGCGTGAATGCAAATAATGAGTTAAGCCAAGAACAAGAAGAAAGCACTGTCCATCTTTAAAATAAGGCGACTGACATCCCTTTAAATATTGCAAATCATGAAGCATCGAAATAATCAATATTGGTTCTAAGGAGCATTAATTGCTTTTTACATTTTTTAATAAAGGCGTTAAGAAGCGTCCCGTATGCGATTTCTTATACCCAGTCGATGGCAAATAAAAGTTGCCATCGATAACGTGGAGGCATCTAGGGCCGATCACCTTGCCGGCCCTATGGGTATGAAATGCAATGCCATACCACTTGTTTTAAGCTGACAGCCTGTTACATTAGCAAGATGAAAAATAACGTTCGAATTATTGCAGGCAGCTGGCGAGGCCGGCGCTTATCTTTTCCAGATGCACAAGGTTTGCGTCCTACCCCGGATCGGGTGAGAGAAACGCTTTTTAATTGGCTGCAGTTCTCTTTAAGGGGAGCACGCTGTTTAGATGCTTTTTGTGGCAGCGGTGCTTTGGCCTTTGAGGCTCTTTCCAGAGGTGCAGCCGAGGTGGTCGCTTTAGAAAATAATCCCGCTGTGTTTCAAAGTCTCACAACTCAAGCAACGACACTAGAGGCCAAAAATTTAAAATTATTTCACCAGGATGCTATGGCTTGGCTTCAACAAACCCCGGTACAAGCCTTTGATCTGGTCTTTTTAGATCCGCCTTTTGCTGCTCATCTATTACTGCCTTGTTTTAAAATAATTGCCGAGCGAGGCTGGTTAAAGTCTGAAGGCTTGATTTATTGCGAGCATACCGCATTTCCTCAGGCAGAAGAATTACCTGAAAATTGGAAGATTTTTAAACAAGAAAAAGCCGGCTCACTTAAGTTTGGTCTCTTAGTGACAGCCTGATAAAAATGTACATAGCCCTTTTAGTTTGGTTTTAGGCTAGGAGCAAAACGAGACTGGGGTTGCTTAATAAGGATGGCGACAAAACGTATGGAACGTTTTGGACGCAAAGCGCCTGCAGGGCAAGTACCCAGGATGGTGCGAGTCATGATCCGCAGCTAACAACGCCTACAAAATGGAAGGGGTATAGCTGAGTGGTTGGAGAGCTGAAGCTGTTCTAAGCTAAAACTAAAATGAGAGTCTTTATATTTGGGAAGGGCGAGCACCCGTACCTTAAAGAGCCTGATCGCGAGTCTTACTCGTGTGAGCGCATCGTGGGCCCTGGGTGCGAGTCGTCTATTTTAGCGAGGGAAAGCAATGCCAGAACACTCTACTCAGGCTGTGAGCTTTGAGGCTGTAAACTTCACCACAACAAATAGCACTGCTAAACCCATGGTTACTGCAGCTTTAGATACAGATTTAGAAACAGTTCATCGACGCCTGAAAAATAGTTTATTCACCCCCTCTTATTCAAGTTCAAGGCAACCTCGGCCTCGCTCTCTGCTGAAAAATGCAACTTCGGCGATCCTGTCTGTAGTTGAACCATCGATAGTCAAGATTATGATGAGAGGTGTTGTCTATAATCCGATGCAAGCATGGCAAGCACCTCATATGATCAGTGCAATCGGCAGCGGTTTTGTGGTCAATACTGCCAAAGGCCTGCGTATTATTACCAATGCTCATGTGGTGTATGGCCATGTTAAAGTCCAAGTACGTTTATCGTTGGACGAAAAATGGTATGACGCAGTGGTCGAGCTGGAAGGCCATGAATGCGATTTAGCTATGCTGACGGTTCAAGACAACACATTTTGGCAGCAAGCAAAACCTATCGAAATGGGAGAGATGCCTGCTATTAATCAAAAACTCAATATCTTGGGTTTTCCCATGGGTGGTTCGGAAATCAGTGTGACGGAAGGCGTGGTTTCCCGCTATGGTTTTCAATCTTATGCTTATGGAGGGGCTGAACTCTTAACGATACAAATTGATGCCCCTATGAATCACGGTAATAGCGGCGGTGCTGCCATTGTTAATAACAAGCTGGTTGGCGTTCCACATCAAAAAAGTCTCTTTGGTGAAGCATTGGGATATATGATCCCAGTGACGGTTTTAAAACATTTTTTGAAGGACGCTGAAACCGACAATTACCGAGGCATACCCCAGTCTCCTTTTCTTTTGTCAGATTTTCAGCAATTACCCACTGCGGTCAGATCCTATCATGGCATGCGAGCCGATCAAACGGGAATTTTGTTGAATTGTATTAAACCTGGCACCAAAGCCGCCCTGGTTCTAGAAAAAAACGATATTTTACTGAGTATCGATGGGTATCCCGTTCGCAATGATGGCACGGTATTATGGAATGACCGACCGGTAAAATGTATTCAAGTGATCCAACTGCATTATGTGGGGGACAAAATTCCATTAAAAATACTGCGCAACCATCAAGAAAAAGATGTAGAGCTTGAATTGGAAGAAGGTTTGCATCAAAAAGTTAAAAAACGTATGAAAGAAGACGGCGGTGCACCCAGTTATTATATTTGCTCAGGGCTGGTTTTTCAGGAGTTAACTTGGAATTATTGGAGTTCTTTGTCAATGCACGTTGGCCAGTTTCAACTGCCTTTGTTATGGAGTTTGGCTATATCTAGTTTGGATATCAATAAAACCCCTATTATTTTAGGACGAGCCTTGCCAACTGCCATCACTGAAGGTTATGAGGGTTTATTTGGCTCCGTGATCCAAAAAATTAACGGTCAGGACATCAACTCTTTAAAGGATGTCATAAAGGCTTGTGAAAAGAATGCTGAGGATTTTCATACGATATTGTTAGAGAGTCAGAAAGAAATATGGATCCCAAATATAAAAGATCCAGCGGTACATCAAGAAATTTTAGACAAATACAAAATACCCTGCGATCGCTCCAAGGATCTCAGCCCGTTGACCAGACCGCTGAGAGCACGATTTTAGATTAAAGGATCAATCCAAGTTCAAGACCTAAATGTTGGCCTTTGATAAATTCTGCAACAGGCAGTTTTTTGCCTCCTGATCGTTGCAATACCAGCAATCGCAAAACGCCTTGGCCACAGGCGATATCGATGCCATTTTTGGATATCTCAAGAACGGTGCCGGGTGTCGCTTCGGAGCGATGATTGAGAGCGAGTGCTTGCCAAATACGTAGAGGCTGTTGGTTTAACTCTATAAAAGCCACTGGCCAAGGGTTAAAAGCACGCACTTGTCTCTCAAGGGCGATAGCCGTTTGATGCCAATTTAAAACCGCTGTTTCCTTGCTGAGTTTATGGGCATAAGTAGCCAGGCTATTATCTTGAGCTGTGCTGATAAGGTTGCCTTTGTTTAAAGCCAACAGACTGTCTATCAAAGCCTTGGCCGCGATCTCACTTAAACGCTGGTGTAAAGTTTCCCCGGTATCATTTGCTTGTATCAAACAAGGATGCAGGCTGATGATATTGCCAGTATCCAAACCAACATCCATTTGCATCATGGAAATGCCGCTGGCCTTATCCCCTGCCAGTATGGCGTGTTGAATGGGAGCCGCGCCGCGCCAGCGGGGCAATAGTGAAGCGTGTACATTGATGCAGCCATAGGGGAACATTTCCAAGATGGCCTTGGGCAAAATAAGACCGTAGGCGGCGACAATCATCACATCAGCCTGCCAACTGTTTAATTCGTTTTGAATCGCTTTGTCTTTTAATTTAAGCGGTTGGTAAACAGGGAGCTGGTGTGCTTCAGCAAGGACTTTGACAGGGCTTTTGCAAAGCTTGCGACCCCGACCTGCTGGCCTATCGGGTTGAGTGTATACGGCAACCGGGGCTAAATTTGCTTGCAACAATGCCGCTAAAATATGCGCTGCAAAATCTGGAGTGCCGGCGAATATAAAACGCAAAGCAGTCATGCTGATCTCCTTCTATTTAGCTTTTATCTGGAGCATCCATGCTCCAGCCCCTTCGGGCTGACGTGGAAAATTGCTCCAGGCAATTTTTTATCTGGAGCATCCATGCTCCAGCCCCTTCGGGCTGACGTGGAAAATTGCTCCAGGCAATTTTTTAGGCGTTGTTGAACATCATCATGTCTTTCAATCTATCGGCTGAGCTCTGCGGCTTGTGGCAGGGCCCATGAGCAGCTGCAGGACTTGACCATCCTTATGAGAACAGTCGTCTTGAGTTGGTTCCTAGCTTAAAACCAAACTAAAAGAAGTACATGTTAAATTTAAAGAGACTTACGACGGATTTTGTCGAGCTTTTTGCGCAGCATATACTGTTTTACTGAACTTAAGTGATCATAAAAGGTAATACCCAGTAAATGATCCAGCTCGTGTTGAATACACACAGCCAATAAGCCTGTTGCAGTTAACAACTGTTCTTTGCCCGCGATGTCACAGTAACGGATATCCACGGTTTGGGCACGCTTCACTTTGGCATAAACACCGGGAAAAGATAAACAGCCCTCTTCTTGCTCAGATATGCCGTGCTTGGCTAAAATTTCACAGTTGATAATGCACAGAGGTTGGCTTTGATTTGAACTGACATCGACCACCATTAAATGTTTGGCCTCATTAACCTGAATGGCTGCAAGACCGACCCCTTGAGACTCATACATGGTCGCAAACATATTGTCCACCAAATGACCCAGCTCTGGATCTTTAAAATCAGTGATCCATTCGGCTTTATTTTTTAAGCGAACATCTGGAAATTGCAAAATATTTAACAGCGAAGCTTGTGCAACATGGGGTGTGGGTGTTGACATCATATTCACCAGGCTAGAGTAGGTTTGCCAACTTCTATATTGCCATAAATACCGTCTAGAGGTAAAGTTAAAAGACAACAAGGATGGTGATTATGCAAAAACAACTCTCAAACCTCGGCCAAGCTCTTTTAGCACTGATGTTCATTCTTTCGGGGGGCCAGGCTCAAGCGGGGCTAAACAACGAAGCCATTCGTCTAAGTCCTAAACTGCGCCCCGACTTGGTCGCTGAAAGTCATCCTAACTTAGAGCGAGCTATGGTTCAGCAAGCCCTAGAATCGGTACGCATCTTCAATAATCAGCAAGAATATCAAAGTGCTGCCACTCTGATCAGCTGTGAACCCGGACATGCCATGGCTGAAATCGGCGCTAAGATCCTAGTTGCCAATCTTAAAAATCAAAAACCTGGCAACTTTGATATTTATCGCAAGCTCAAAGATCATCAAAAAAATAAAGAATTTTTAGGAACAGAGGCGGTAAGAGTTGGTAAAGCTCGTTTGTATCAAGCAGGAGAGCCTGCAGTACTTGAGGTGATTGCGCTTGATGATGTCGTAGAAATAGACCAGAAAGTTTTGCCTGCCAGCCATGAAGCTCAATTGACCAAACCGATTGCTATGCACAAAGTGGCGCGGCCTTTAAAAGGACGGATTATCTCTATGGGTGGACGAGATATGGCAGCCCCTTTCCATTGGGTGCTCTTGGATCTGGGTGCTCGAGAAGGCTTAGAAGCTGGCAATACTTTAAAAATTCTGAAAGGCAATAAAGATAGTCGTGGGGTGGGTGATCCTGAAATAGCCAAGGATGCAGCTTGGCCTGAGATGGGTGTCGGCACTGCGATTGTCATTAAGACTTATGAAAAAATGAGTTTGGCTTTTGTCTCGGCTTCAGATCTTGATATTAGCTTGCAAGATGAGGTTGCAAGCCCCTAAACTAGATTTTTGGGTAAATAGCTTAACCTTTAATGACTATGGATACAGCATTCAATAACCAAATTTCAGAAAGAGAACTTTCTTATATGCTGGCTTTGCTGCGCATGCCCGGTATGGGCCCTAGGCGCATGGACGAGTGGCTGGATCTCTACCCGCAACTAGAACGGGTTTTTAAAGAACCGGCTAAAGTTTTATATCCACAGCACCGTCGCCCGGAGATATTAAATTATTTAGCCTCTCCCGCCTGGGGGGAGGTGGAACGAGATCTGAAGTGGCGTACCGCCCCAGGTTGTCATATTGTGGCTAAATCTGAGGCTGGCTACCCCCCATTATTGAAAACAATTCACAATCCTCCACCGGTATTATTTGTAAAGGGGGACCTGAATGTGCTAATTAAACGTCAGGTGGCTTTGGTAGGCAGCCGTAATCCAAGCCGCAGTGGCCGGCAAGCAGCGGTTTATTTTGCAGCAGGCTTGGTTGAAGCGGGTGTGGTGGTTACCTCAGGCCTGGCCTTAGGCATTGATGGTCTCAGCCATGAGGCCGCTTTAAAAGCGGCTGGCGAGACGGTGGCTGTATTGGGCAGTGGTTTGGATCGTATTTATCCCAAATCCCATATCAAACTGGCCGAAGCCATTGTGGAACAAGGGGCCTTGGTCTCGGAATATGGTACCGGTGTGGCACCGGTCGCCTCGAATTTTCCAAGACGCAATAGGATTATCAGCGGTTTAACTGCGGCTACTGTGGTGATTGAGGCCTCATTAAAAAGTGGCTCACTCATTACAGCCAAACTTGCTTTAGAGCAAGGCCGAGAGGTTTTTGCACTGCCAGGAACAATTTTTAACCCTTTGAGTAAAGGTTGCCATGCTTTAATCAAAGAAGGGGCGCCTTTGATTGAAAGCCCTGCCGATATATTGCAGCAGCTTTTTTGGCCGACAGCAGGTGATGGCCATTTTCCAAAACAAGCACAACAGCCGATATTAGCTGGCAATGAGAAACTGGTTTGGCAAGCCTTAGATTGGCAAACCACCACGATTGATGAAGTGGTGGCCAGAAGTGGTCTCGGTGTGGAGACGGTTACGGCAACTTTATTGAATTTAGAACTGCAGGGCTTTATTGTTCCAGCAGCAGGCGGATATTTAAGAAAATTTAGGTAGAAATGAATGGCTAAGAACCTCGTCATTGTTGAGTCTCCGGCAAAAGCTAAAACTCTGAAAAAATATTTCGGTGCAGATTTTGAAATTTTGGCCTCCTACGGCCACGTTCGAGATTTGATGCCCAAGAAAGGAGCTGTCGATACCGAGCACGATTTTGCAATGAAATATCAACTGATTGCAAAAAATGAAAAGCATGTAGAAGCTATTTGTCTGCAAGTCAGAAATGCAGAGGCTTTATTTCTGGCAACTGATGCGGACCGCGAAGGTGAAGCCATCTCTTGGCATTTATGTGAGCTTTTAAGAGACAAAAAAGCTTTAACGACCCAAACCGTTCAACGAGTGGTGTTTCACGAAATTACCAAGACAGCTGTGCAAGCTGCTATGAAAAACCCTGGCGAATTAAATATGAACCTGGTGTACGCTCAGCAAGCTCGGCGTGCGCTGGATTATCTCGTGGGCTTTAACTTATCTCCTGTGATGTGGAAAAAGATCCGTCGCGGCTTATCGGCCGGACGGGTACAAAGTCCTGCTTTGCGTTTAATTGTTGAACGAGAAGAAGAAATTGACCGCTTTATCTCTCAAGAATATTGGACCATCGAAGCCGACTTATTAGCAAAAAATCAAGGCTTTCAAGCCAAGCTGGTTAATTATCAGGGTGAGAAGCTGGGCCAGTTTTCAGTGACCAACGAAATGCGAGCTCGTGAACTTGAGGCCACCCTGATAAAAGAAGCCAATGGCAAACTGATAGTCCAAAAAGTGAGCCGTTCAGAGCGCAAGCGCAACCCTACCGCTCCTTTTACCACCTCAACCTTGCAGCAAGAAGCTTCTCGGAAACTAGGCTTTACAGCTCAGCGCACCATGCGAGTTGCTCAACAACTCTATGAAGGTATGGATGTCGGGCTTGGACAGGGTGCTATGGGTTTGATCACTTATATGCGTACTGATTCCGTGAACTTAGCACAAGAAGCGTTGACACAGATCCGTGAATTTATCAAAGAGCGCTATGGTGTTCATGCTTTAGCCCCTGAGATCCGTACTTTTAAAACGCGTTCTAAAAATGCTCAAGAAGCGCATGAAGCCATTAGGCCGACGATGATTGAAGTCAATCCAGAAAGTGTTAAAACCGCTTTAACACCGGATCAGCTGAAGCTTTACAGCCTTATTTGGAAGCGAACCCTTGCTTGCCAAATGAGCCATGCAGTGATCGATGCGGTCAGTGTTGAACTGTTATGTGGCAAAACGAATATTTTTAAAGCCACAGGTTCCACCATCCGTGAGCCAGGTTTTATGGCTGTTTACCAAGAAGGCAAAGATGAAGCGAAAAATCAAGATGAAGCGAAAGATCAAGATGAAGAAAAACGCTTACCGCCTTTAAAAGAAGGCCAAGAAATTGTCGTGACCGAAATTAAAGGTATTCAACATTTTACCGAGCCACCACCGAAGTTTACCGAAGCGTCCCTGGTTAAAACGCTTGAAGAACATGGCATTGGGCGGCCTTCAACCTACGCCACCATTATTGCCACCTTGCAACAACGAGAATATGCGGTTTTGGAAAATAAACGTTTTCAACCAACTGATGTCGGTAAAATTGTCGGTAAGTTTTTAAGCCAGTATTTTACTCAATATGTCGATTACGATTTTACGGCAAAATTAGAAGATGAGTTAGATGCCGTGTCTCGCGGCGAGCGTCCATGGATATCGGTCTTAGAAGATTTCTGGCAGCCTTTTATCGACTTGATCAACAATGTTGAAACCACGGTGCAACGCAAAGATGTCACCCAAGAATCCATGGATGAAGCCTGTCCCAAATGTCAAAAGCCTTTGTCGGCTCGTTTAGGCAAGCGTGGCCGATTTGTCGGTTGTACGGGTTATCCAGATTGTGACTACACTCGCAGTATGGATGAAAGCGCCGATGCGCCAGCTCAACAAGCACAAATTGTTGAAGGTAAATTCTGTCCTAAATGTGAGTCACAGCTGGTGATTAAGCAAGGGCGTTATGGGAAGTTTATCGGTTGCAGCGGTTATCCCAATTGCAAGCATATTGAAAACTTAGAAAAGCCTGAAGACACCAACGTGATCTGCCCCATTTGTAGTAAAGGTAGCCTGATTAAAAGAAAGTCTCGTTATGGGACCTTCTTTTATTCCTGTAATTGTTATCCAGACTGCAAATATGCGATTAAACATCCTCCTTTAGATGAAACCTGTCCCAGCTGTGGTTGGAAAGTGCTCACGCTGAAGACGACTAAACGGCGAGGTGTTGAAAAGGCTTGTCCACAAAAAGAATGCGCTTATTGCGAACCACAGCCTGAGGCTGAAGTCTCTTAGGAAATTTTTAGAAAGAGGGCAAAGTAAGTTTTGGCGGCCGATTGGCTTTCAACAGCTCGAGACTTGCATGAATACCGTGAATTGAACGCTGGCTGTCTGTATGTTGTATTCCGAATGGCTCGGCTGATGTTTTTGAGTCGATATCATGCAAGGAATACTTGTGTTGAATGTTGTGGAATGAATGCAAAATTCCATCTAAAGATCGGGGTTCAATTTGGATTTGGAGGGGTTGGCTGCTTGCTGAATAGCTATCAGCCACTTGGCTGGCGCTAGCACCGATGGGTTCTGCTGTTTCTTTCCTTTCTATCTGGATCTTTTCATCCTGGGGCTGATGATCGATAACAATGCTGTTTAGGGTAGGCGACGCTGTTAAAGCGACCGCATCCGCCTCGTCTGGACGCCCTGCAATCAATAACATCTTTTTTACAACATTTTCTTGATGCCATTTTAAAAGCATTGGAATAAAATCGCAAAGATCCCCTAAAGGTTCACAGTCGCCATTCAAAAACGCCTGCCAGGCATTTTTAAGTGTTTCTCTATTAATCAAAGTTTTTATTTTAGCTCGAGGACTGTTGTGTGGAGGATCTCCTCCATGAGGCAGGGAAATAATTTCTAAAAATCTTTTGCGAGTGATCAACATCGGCAAGATAACATCTGCGATGCCTTTGACTTGTACCTCAATCTCAGCTAATGATTTTCCCGTGTTTTGCAAATATTTTTGAGCGACTCTTGTTTTGTCATCCTCAAAAAAAAGCAGGCCCGTATTGGTTTCACCATATTGAGCCCGGGAAATGACTCGACAGAGTTCTTTGCTGAGTTTGGCGCTTGCGGCACTGAAAATATATATAGAATAAATGGTGATAGTTGCCACGGCAAAGTTATGCTCGGTGGAACTTTCACTACAAGGCAAGATGCCATTCTGCAGAGATTCACCCCAATCATCACGAATATAATTTGGCAGTAATCCCCCAAAGATCCCCATAGCGGTCGTCATAACCAAACGAAAGCCACTGCGCCAGCGTTTGCGATTGTGCATTGAATTGACCAGATCTTTGCGCAGCTCTTTAACAGGGTAGCTTTCGCCAATGACAAAATTAAATAAGCTTACGGCTTGGTCCTTTGCGTTGGGCCAGAGATAATCATACCAAGACATAACAAACTCCTTTTGTCCTTAAAAAGAGGGCTCCTACACTGTAGCATAGACATGATATGCTGTCTTAAGTATTTAAAGGCAGTTGACTCAAAGGAAGAATGGATGGAGTCTTACGCAACAGCAGTTACCAAGTACTTGTTAAATCTGCAAAATCGTATTATCGATAGCATCCAATTGCAGGAGCCTTCCAGCCATTTCCAATCTGAAGAATGGGCTTATGCCACAGGGGGGGGAGGCAGGAGCTGCCTTTTACAAGCAGGCTCAGTGATCGAGAAAGGGGCTGTGCAATTTTCTCATATTTATGGCCAAGCTTTACCACCGGCCGCAACCAAGCGCCATCCAAATTTAAAAGGCAGCAATTTTGAAGCCATGGGGGTGTCTGTGATCCTGCATCCCCAAAATCCATATGTCCCTACCGCACATATGAATGTGCGATTTTTTCAAGCCCAACCTTTAAATGATCAGCCGGTGTGGTGGTTTGGTGGTGGTTTTGATTTAACACCTTATTACCCGTTTTTGGAAGACTGCCAATATTGGCATCAAATGGCTTATCAAGCCTGTGAGCCATTTGGACTAGAAATTTACCCTCAATTTAAACAAAATTGCGATGAATATTTTTATTTAACCCATCGCCAGGAATCTCGCGGTATTGGTGGTTTATTTTTTGATGATTGGCACTGCTGGCCTTTCGAACGCTGCTTTGAATTGATGCAGTCCATCGGTGATAACTTTTTGGCAGCCTATGAGACTATTTTAAAGCGTCGCAAAGATACCGCTTTTGGTGAGCGAGAACGTGCTTTTCAGATGTATCGGCGGGGGCGCTATGTAGAATTTAATTTGCTCTATGATCGGGGTACTTTATTTGGCTTGCAAAGTGGCGGCCGAGTGGAATCCATTTTGGCTTCTTTGCCGCCGGTGGTTACCTGGCCTGTAGTCTGGCCAAGTGAAGCCGGTAGCCCAGAAGAACAGCTTAAGGGCTACCTGTCACCACGACAGTGGTTATAACGACAGTGGTTATAAAAGAACCAAAGACTTATTCCATTTAGATATTGGCCAGGGCTTTCAGCAATGAACTGATGATGAAACAAATTAAGTTGAATTTGCACCGATAGAATTTTCGCTAGATATTTTAAACTCCACTAAAGGGGCTTAATTGGATTTTAAGTTAATCACCATCTTACTTATTTTTTAAAGCTAGTTTTGGGTTTCATAGCACCCTCCTCTTGGCTTTGAGCTGCTGCAGGCGCTGCCGTTGTCGCCGGTACCGGTGTTGCTTCACGGGTGCTAGAGCTGCTATTGGTTTCAGCATATCTTCTTTTAGTGGCTTTAGGCCGATCTGCCTTT
>Ga0302227_10001730_pt1 | contig 15860 bp, 15 predicted proteins | sample II_Palsa_N1_1_FD_193525 | JGI IMG/M metagenome (GOLD analysis project Ga0302227, IMG submission 193525) | Peat permafrost microbial communities from Stordalen Mire near Abisko, Sweden - II_Palsa_N1_1 | ecosystem: Environmental > Terrestrial > Soil > Palsa > Peat permafrost | place: Sweden...
GTTAACGCCAACCATTATGCTCAGCACGTTCGGTTTTATAGTTAATGCATCGGTGTCCCAACGATCTGACAGTTGGAAAACCTTATTTCCGCTGATGCCTTTGTTGTAGATGAGTAGTTTTTTATCGGCATACTCCCTTAACAATCCCGATGCGGTAAGCAATACATAACCCGAACCTAACGAACCAAACTCATTCGGCGCGCTTTTGGCTTTATCGCGGCCCCATTCGGTGATCGAATCGCCCTGGAAAAGCACTATATCATTTTCCCGTAACGATACTTTTTTTGACGGTGCTGCTTTAGCAAAAGCTGCGGAAACGATTGATGGCATGCTTAACGATGCCACGGTGCCTATAGCGGCGTTTTTTATAAAATTACGGCGGTTGCTCATGGTTGTATTTGGTCGATAGTCCATGGACCATAGTCCATGGCAGTTATGGTTCGGCTAATATAGGTATTCCATCAAATATGAGAGGAAATTGACATTATAATAGCATCAATTGTAAATAATGTATTATTTAGACCATAGTCCATGGTCGATAGTCCATGGCTTTTTATACAGGATTATCTTAATTTTCAGAAATACGGCTATGGTCAATGGTCTATGGACTATGGTCTAAAAACAACTATCTTCGCAGCATGTATCAGCTCATAAAACCGCTGCTTTTTAAGTTCGACCCGGAGAAGGTCCATTACTTTGTTACCCGCAATTTAAAGTGGTTTAACCGCTTGCCGGGAGGCGTTAAACTGAGCCGGGCAATATGGGCGATAGAAGATACAAACCTCGGAAAAGAGGTTTTCGGCCTGAAATTTAAAAACCCGGTTGGCCTGGCCGCCGGTTTTGATAAAAATGCCGAGGTGATCAGCGAAATGGCAAACCTGGGTTTTGGCTTTGTTGAAGTAGGCACTGTAACACCATTGCCGCAGCCGGGTAACCCCAAGCCACGAATGTTTCGTTTGCCAAAAGATAGTGCGCTGATCAATCGCATGGGTTTTAATAATTTAGGGGTTGATGTAGCGGCCGCGCATATCGCAGCTTACCGTAAAAATGCACCGGCGGCCCAAAAGGGGTTGATCATCGGCGGTAACATCGGTAAAAATAAGGTAACGCCGAATGAAGATGCAGTAAGCGATTACATCAAATGCTTTGACCGACTGTTTGATGTGGTTGATTATTTTGTGGTGAATGTAAGCTCGCCCAACACGCCCGGCCTGCGCGAACTGCAGGAAAAAGGGCCGTTATTAAATATTCTGAACACGTTACAGCAGCGTAACGCCAAAAATGGCATCAGCAGGCCCATATTGCTTAAAATAGCGCCAGACCTGACCAACGAACAATTGGATGATATTGTAGAGATTGTTCTCACTTCAAAAATAGCCGGTGTTATCGCAACCAATACCACCATCAGCAGGGAAGGGCTTCAATCTCCCGAAAAACTAAAGAATGAAACCGGCGGACTGAGCGGGAAACCCTTAACCAAACGCTCAACAGAAGTGATCAGTTACTTAACAAAAAAATCAAACGGCGCTTTCCCTATAATAGGAGTGGGCGGCATTCATTCGCCGGAAGATGCGATGGAGAAATTACAGGCAGGTGCATCGCTTATCCAGCTTTATACGGGCTTTATTTACGAGGGGCCGGCATTGATCAAAAGGATCAATAAAAAAATATTATCACAATAAAAAACCTATGCATTTTTGCCTGGTAACTTATGGCTCAAGGGGCGACGTACAGCCATTTATAGCCATGGCATTGGGGCTCATGGCAAAAGGGCACCAGGTAACTTTAGCCGCGCCGGGTAACTTTCAGCAACTGGTTAATAGTTACGGTATTGATATGTTTCCTTTGCATGGCGATGTTGAAGAAATAGTTAATTCGCCGGAATGCCAAAAGGTTATTAGATCGGGCAGCGATACAGCTTTTATGCGCGAAATGCTGAAGAAGGTTCGTGCAATGCAGGTACCGTTATTTGATGATATTTACCGGGCCTGTAAAACTGCTGATGCGATAATAGCTGTTAATACCGCTGTTTTTTATGTAGATACTATAGCTGAAAAGCTTGGCAAAAAGTGGGTTATTGTACAATTGAACCCGCCTATGATACCAACAAAGGCATTTCCGATGCAGATGTTAAATGTGCCGGATATCACATGGTTCAATCGTTATACCTATCATATTATTAACAATGTACTATGGCGTGTGCAAAAAAATGACGTGGCGGTACTTAGGCAACGTGTGAATTTGCCGGCGTTGAAGGAATCTCTGTTTAAAAAGATCATTAAAGCAAAGGTCCCTATGTTACATGCCTTTAGTCCCGAGCTAATTGCCAGGCCGCCCGATTGGAATGATGAACACACAATTGAGGGCTTTTTTGTAGTACCGGCAGCAACCGGTAAAAATCAACCGGACAAAATCCATCAGGATTTAAATGAATGGCTGCAAGCGGGCGAAAAACCGCTTTATATCGGTTTTGGCAGTATCCCTTTTCCAGATACAGCGAAGCTGGAAAATACGATAAAAGGTATCTTGGCCCAATCAACTACACGGATCGTCTACTGCCAGGGATGGTCGCAATTACCCGAATTGCCTGTAAATTCCAATTTATTCGTTATTAAACAAGCCGATCATCAATGGTTACTGCCTAAATGCTCGGCTGCACTGATACATGGCGGTATAGGTACTGTGGCTGCGGTTTTAAGGGCCGGTATCCCGGCAATCGTAGCATCCATTTTCGTAGATCAGCCTGTTTGGGGAAGAATAATTCAGCAGAAAAATTTGGGTGTTCATATTCCCTGGAAAAAACTTTCGGCAGAACGCGTTTTAAAAGCTTTGAAGGATGTTAGTCAATTGCCTATTAATCAAACCATCAGCAATGTACAGGTCAGGTTAAGTAAAGAAGACGGCGTAGGTGCAGCTATTAAGGATATCGAAGCATACTGTAGCCAATCAATTCCTGTATAAATAAAAAAAGGATCAATAAAAAAAATCCCCCAAGTTTCCCGGCAGGATTTTCTTTATGCAAATCTTAACTTAGTGTTATTTGCTTTCCAGGCTGGCCAAAACTGCGTTGTTTTTGTCAGTCTGGCTGTTTTTTGGCTCTTTTGAACGGCTGCCTGGTTGCAGGTTAGTAGCATTTTTCAGAAACTGTACCTGTAGCCTTGATACGGTTTTATTTTTTCTGTCTTTTCTTTTTAAACGAGTAACACCCATGATCTTAATTTTTTAATGTTTTAATCCTGAGGTCGGGAGCGGATTCGAACCGCTGTAAAAGGTTTTGCAGACCTCTGCCTAGCCACTCGGCCACCCGACCCTTTTTCAAGGCTGCAAAAATAGCAATAATTTATTGGCTGCCAATTTTATTTGTACGTTTTTCGGCTTATTTCTGCACAAAATATGGCTGTGGCCACCCCAACATTCAATGATTCGGCCATCCCGGTACGGGGTATGGTCACCGCTTTTTGTATCCGCTCCTTTATTTCGGGCCGTAAGCCGTTGCCTTCGTTACCCATAACAATAAGGCCTTCGCTGCCGAAATCCGTTGTGAAAATATTGCTGCCATCCAGCAAAGCGCCAAAGATCGGCAGGTTTATTTTAGTTAGAAAAGCAGCCAGATCGGTATAATGAACATTAATGCGCGACAGTGAACCCATAGTTGCCTGCACTACTTTGGGATTGTAAACATCAACCGTATCGCCGGAACAAATAATATCTTTTATCCCGAACCAGTCAGCCGTGCGAATAATGGTGCCCATATTGCCCGGGTCCTGTATGCCATCAAGCACAATGGAAAACTTTTTGTTTAAAATACTGTTGTTCAATGCGGGCCATTCGGGTATTTTAACCTGTGCCACAACGTCCTGCGGTGTTTTTAATGAGCTGATCTTTTCGAGGTCGTTCAACGAAATTCCCTGAAAGTTCATTTTTCGCGATAATTTCAGCAAATTTGGGTCGAAGTTATAAGTATGGTAAATAGTATCAACCTGGTAGTCCGAATCGATGAATTCATTAACCGATTTGAGGCCTTCAACCAAAAAAGCGCCATGCTCTGCCCTGAATTTTTTCTGTTGTAAGGATTTTAATAAACTGATCTGTGATTTTGAAAGCATACGGTAACCCCAAAAATTTCCTTCTTACAATATTAAGTATTCTCGCCGTGTTTGCGCTTTCTAATTGCAGTTTAACGCGCCATCTCAAACCCAACCAGGCTTTGGTGCGCAAAATCACTATCAAAGGCATGGATAAAGAGTTTGCGGTGAATGCTGTAAATTATGTCGACAAGGAGCAGCAGCCCAATAATGTAATCAACCTTCAATTTTATTACTGGTTCAGTAAAAACGGTAAAAAGGATATTGGTGAGCCGCCGGCTATATTAGACAGCGGCCTGGTTGAATTTTCGCGCCAGCAAATAGAAAAATATATACAATATAAGGGTTACGTTAAGGCCCGCGTTACCGACACCATCATCATTAAAAAGAAAAAGGCCGAACTGGTTTTTACCACGGTTGAGGGCCCAATGTTCAGGGTGCGTAATTTTACGGATAGTATATTGGACAAAAAGGTTGAAGCGCTTTATAACCGGAATAAAAGCATCTTTAATAACGTTGGGCCGGGTAACCGTTTTGACCTGGACACGCTAGCTGCCGACAGGGACGCTTTTTATATGGTGATGAAACGTAATGGCTACTTTGATTTTTACCGGCAGTATATCAGTTTTGAAGATGACTCGGCACTTGATAAAAGTGAGGTTGATGTAAAGATGGTGTTGATCAATCCGCCGGGTAAATCTGCACATCCTATTTACAGGATGAACAACACGCTCATCACCATCTCCGACAGTCACGGGCGCACTGCCGGCAAAGCTGATACCATACAGGTGGATTCGCAATTCAGGTTTGTGGATTTTTCGCACAGGTTCAGGCCGCGTACGGTTATCGATTATGATTTTCAGCGCAAAGGGCAGTTGTATAATATCGATAACCAATCGCTCACCACATCCCGGTTATCCGAACTAAACGTTTTCAGGAACGTGCCCAACCCCGAATATACCAAACTGGCGGATAGCAGTAACCGCCTCAACTCAAAGATTGATATTGTACCGTTGAAACGTATGTCAGACCGTATTGAGGGCGATGTCTTGTTCAACGGCGGCCAATATGGGTATAACATAGGCAATACCTTCACCGACCGTAATATTTTTAAAGATGCTGCTATACTACAGTTTAAACTGAATGACGATATCCTGTTTGATAACAGCCATAACGTTATAAGCCCGGGCGCTATCGAGAACCAGGATATTGACGCGGGTGTAAGCCTTATCTATCCGCGTATCATTTCGCCTTTTGATTTTACGCAGCCCGGTAAATATGGTGTACCACATACCACCTTCTCCACCAACTTTACCTTATTTTACCAAAAAGGGTTGGTGCATCGCGAAAGTTATCTTAACGCGATTACCTACGATTTTTTTGAAACGCCCGACAAAGAACACATCATAACCCCAATATCTATTCAATTCTCAAAAGGTACCATTGATCCTGCTGCTAATGCGCTGCTGCTTGCAAATAATTATGGGTCTTATGTATATCTGATTGGTCGTACCGTGTTTACCACGGGTAGCCAGTATAGCTATGTATTAAACGCCAATAAGCTTAATACTTACCATAGTTTTATTTATTTCAGGGGAAATGTTGACGTTGGCGGTAACCTGCTTGATGCTGCGACTAATATTCTCAATACGCCCAAAGATGATGTAGGCGAGCACACCATATTGGGGTATCCCTTTTATCAATACACCAAATTGGAAGCTGATATCCGGTTTTATGAAAGCCTGGGTGGCGAAAGCCAGTTTGTTTTCCGCATCAATCCTGGCATAGGCATTCCGTATGGCAACAGCAACCAGCTGATATTTGAAAAAGAGTTTTATGCAGGCGGATCAAATGATATGCGGGCATGGTTGCCTCGAACGCTCGGCCCCGGCCAGTTTAACAGGGCTAGCTATGGCACCGACTCTGCAGCCCAGGCTTTGCGTTCGCGTTTGCAATATATCGACCAGTTTGGCGAGGTGAAGATCATGACCAACAGTGAATTCAGGTATAAAATTTCGGATGACTTTTTTGGGTCGATATTGCGGGGCGCATTCTTTATGGATGCAGGCAATATATGGCGTTTAGATAAGCAAGTACAGCAAAGCACCAACGAGCTTGGTACAAATGTTCAAAATCCCGGCGGCGAATTTAAATTCAACAACCTGCTACAGTCTACTGCCATTGGCATAGGCACCGGATTAAGGTTCGACCTTACCTTTTTCGTATTCCGGCTTGATGCAGCCTTTAAATTCAAGGATCCAGAGTTCCAGGGAGCAGATCAATGGGTGCTTATCAACCATTTTAGTGAACTATTCTACACCGGCCCTTTTAAACATGCTTACCAGGTAAGTAACGGCGCCTCCTATAACTTTTTACAGCTGAACTTTGGTATTGGGATGCCGTTTTGAGGTGGTGATTAGTGATTAGTGATTGGTAAGTAGTGATCAGACCGGTTTTTCCTAATCTCTAATCTCCAACTACTAATCACCAACTTAAAACATCCCCTTCAACCCGTCAATAATACTCTCGAAAAATGTGGGAATGCTGAGGCCGCTGTGGTAATTGAAGTAAATAAATACAATTAGAATGACCACCGCTACGATAATAAACTTGCGGAACATATAGCCCAGTAATACAAGTACCAATGGTATGGCAATAAGCACGACCCAACTGATATGCACCAGCGTTAATTTATCAGCGCCGACATAAATATAATAGAGCATGCTGTGTGTGCCGGTTTCATCTTCATGCCGGGCATAAATAAAGCTCGAACGATCTATTTTATGATCGTAAAATGCAACGCCTTTTTCAAACTTCAGGGTATCGTCAAACCCATTTATCGTAAATAAAAAATGACCGTCAATGTTGCCGAGCGTGTTTTTATGCGATGAATCGGTTGCTACAACTGCTACTTCATTTTGCGCGAACGGATTTTCCTTCAATATAAAATGGTTTATTGCCACGCTGTCTTTTGTAGCAGCAGCAAAGCACCAGGCCGGAAAGATTATGCAAAAAAGTAATAAGAGCTTTTTCATTCGATAGGTTATTATGTTGTAAGTGGCAACTAAAATTACAATTTATCAGCGGTTAAGTAAATAAATGTTAAGATTTAATACTGTAGCAAAACTTACCCATAGCAAATAAGGCAACAGCAACCATGCGCCTGTGCGACTGAACCTACTGAACCAAACCATGTTTAAAATAATGCTAACTAGTAAAATCAATATCACTACCAGTGCGCCCAATATTTCGTGCATACCAAAAAATACTATCGACCAGAAAAAATTGAGCAATAGCTGGATGAAATATATACCGACGGCAGTTTTATAAGCAACGGAATTATCGCGGTGTTTCCATACCCGGTAAGCGGCATAGGCCATTACTACATAAATGGTTGTCCAAACCGGTGCGAAAATCCACGCGGGCGGGTTAAACCAGGGCTTTTGCAGCAAAGCATACCATCCTGCAATCTGGGGCCGGGTAAAAAGCGAGGTAACAAACCCTATAGCTACGTTAATAGCTAAAAGAATGATAAAAGGAACGAACTGGAAATTATCGCTGCGTTTGTTCATTGTAAGCTAATAACCCATTTATCAGCAATTGGTTTTAACTGTCACAAAGGATAAGAGATGCCAGCTCTGATGTTTGGCAGATAATAAACAGGTTCGAAACCGGTTTCGGCCAGGTCGCAGCTTACGGTGATGTTTTTCAGGGTGATTTCGCCGAAGATATTAGCGAGCGCCGTATCGGCGGCATCACGCCCCCCTGCAATTTTTACCAGCCCGTTTACCGGGATAAGCCGTGTGGCATCAAAAAATACCCATTCGCCGCCAAGATAAGCCTCAAAACAGGCATGGAAATCAGGTGGTTGCAATAGGTATGCATACCCCGTAAAATACCGCGCCGGGATGGTGAGCGCACGGCAAAGCGCAATACCTAAATGCGCAAAATCACGGCAAACGCCCTGCTGCTCGGTAACGGTATCAAATGCCGAAGTCTCTACATTGGTGGATCCGCTGAGATATTGCACATTGCTGTATATCCACTCGGTAAGCGCTGTTACCTGGTCAAACGGTGTTGGTATTTTGCCGAAAAGGTTGTGAGCCAGCCTGTATAGCTTGTCCGATTGACAATAACGGCTGGGATATAAATAGGGCAGGATAGTCGTATCGAGTTGTGCTAAAGGTACTTCCATTACATTTGTGTGGTCGGTAACTTTATAACAGCTGTCAACTATAGCCTTATAGGTTACTTTAATGGTCCCTGGTTCGTGTACCTCGAAACGTACCAGGCGGTTACCCTCTACAGAAATGATCTCCTCAAATTTGATGTAAGGGTCGATCATGAAGGATTCTTCCAGTACGGTTTGGCTGGGTGTGCGCAGCGCGTGGACGTTTAAAACGAGGGTGCCTGCTGTTGCGGCATCAAATTCCAGCTCGCTGAACACATTGAATTTCATTGGTGGTGGTTAAGTTAGTGAGTAGTTGATTGGGTTGATTAAGTTGATTGGGTGAGTGGTTGGTTATAACTGCACTTGGTTAATTAGTTGATTAAGTTGATTGGGTGAGTGGTTGTAGCTGCACCTGTTATTATTAGTTATTAGTTGATTGGGTTGATTAGGTGAGTAGTTGTTTTATTTTTAACTCAATTCATCGTATTTTTTCTTTTTTAAATATTGAATGTATCCATTTAATAGACGCAAACAACTTTCATATTCAGTTTGGAAAGTTTGCAATATTTCATCGGTTACAAACTTTTCCTCATGAGCGATAAATATGTGGTCGAGCGTTTCAGATAATGATCCCCTGGCCATTATGCAAAAACGAATGTTGTCCTGGTAATGAAAACGCCCGTGACCTTCAGCTAAGTTGTTACCTATGGATCGCGATGACCGGATGATTTGATCTGCTAAGCGATATTTTTCCTCAACGGGAAATGACTTCGTGATTTCTGAAATAAGTATCCTGATTTTTTTAGATTGTTTCCAAACTTCTAATTCTGTAAAGGATGCCATTTATTTTCTTTATAGCTATTCAAAACTACTCACCTCATCAACCCACTTACAATTTCCCAACCACTCACCTAATCAACCCAATCAACTTTCTCCCGAAACCTCTTTCTCCAATTTATTAAACGCGCTGTCCATCCAGTCTTCCGAAATATGCTCGAGCGCGGCTTTTAATTCTTCGGCCCATTGTACTGATATATTTTCCAGGTCTTTTTTCTCATACCGGGTCTCCACCAGGTGAAAGCTATCCTTGCGGTACAGTACCACATCTATCGGGAAATCGACATTATTGGAGCTTACCCTCGTTGAATCGAACGATAAAAAGCCCGCTTTTAAAGCCAGCTTAAGGCTCGAGTTTTCATTTAGTGTGCGGTTCAGTATAGCTTTGCCGTGCCCGGAGTTACCGATAATTACATATGGAGCGCCCTGACCCAGCTCAACCCAATTGCCTTCGGGGTAAAGCAGGAACAGCTTGTGCTCATCGTCATCCTTTAGTTGCCCGCCGATGATGGTATTCAGATCGAAATTAAAACCCGCTTTTTCAAGCGACGCCTTATCTTCGCTGGCCACCCGCTTAACCTGTTCGCCAAAAGCGTTAACCGCCTTGTACAATTTATTGTATTCGGTTGTTTCCAGTAGCTCATTAAAGTACACAATGGCTTTATCGCGCGTCGACCGTAAGCCGCTCGTCATGATGAAAAGCGAGAAATTGTCTTTTTGTGTTATGGAAATTTTCTTTTTTACGGTAGTATCAGTTCCGGAGGTAATGCGTGTATCTGCAAGCGCTAAAAGGCCTTCTTTTACTTTAATTCCTAAGCAATAAGTCATTGATGAGGGGTTGTGTTTTTTCGCTGCCAAAATAGTCAAATCTTAAAGTAATTACAGCAGAAGATTAAATTTGTTAGGAGAAGTGTAATATTTTATAAAACACTGTCTCTAAAAGGAAAATCAGCCTCACCCTTCCCTCTCCAACCGCGTACGCCTTAGCTTTAGCGGTGGCGCAAGGAGAGGGTCAAGATTACAAAGGAGGGGTTTCAAGATTACGAAGTTAAAGTCCTCTCCTTTGGAGAGGATTTAGGTGAGGCCAAATAGACATTTAAAATTATAACATAACATGCCACAACAGGATAGCATATTAAAAGTAAACGGACTAAGCGTGAGCTATGGTACGTTCACGGCGGTGAAAGACGTATCGTTCGATGTACGCAGTGGCGAGATTTTCGGCCTGCTTGGCCCCAATGGCGCCGGCAAAACCAGTACCCTGAGCGCTATTGAAGGATTGGTGAAATTCCAGACCGGCAGTATTGAGGTTGACGGCTACGACGCCAAAGTAAAGCCTTTGTATGCACGTGCAGCGATGGGTGTACAACTACAATCCACCAGTTTTCAGCCAGAATTGAATGTGCCCGAGATATTAAAGCTATATGCCGGCATTTACGGTGTGCCGCTTACGAATGAGAAAGTTGACGCTATTTTAAGAGAGATAAAACTGGAAGATGCCGTTTCAAAAAGGTTCGGCCAGTTATCCGGCGGGCAACAGCAAAGGGTATCGCTGTTCATTTCCACCATTCACAACCCAAGGCTGGTGCTCCTGGATGAACCAACCACCGGCCTCGACCCGCAATCGCGCCGGCAGTTATGGGAACGTATTGAGGCCATCCGCGAAAAAGGCCATGGCGTTTTGCTTACAACCCATTCAATGGAAGAAGCCGAATCTGTTTGCGATCGTATCGGTATCATCGATCATGGGAAAGTGATCGTTATAGATACCCCGCAGGCATTAATAGAAAAACATAAAAACGATCCGGAAGTGATAGCCGTATCGCGCAGGGGCAGGGTAACTTTAGAAGACGTATTCATCGCTCTTACCGGGAAAGCAGTAAGGGCATAAATTAACTGATCAAAAATTCAATAAAATGGAAACCATCGTACCAAAAATATCAATTGCATTTACAACCCTCTTCAAAGCCGACCTGACCACGCAGTGGCGTAACCGGCGCGGATTGTTTATTTCGTTACTGATACCGGTAATGATGATTATGGTGTACAAAAGCATGGTAGCTAAATTGGGTGGCCCCTGGGTGCTATCATATAGTTTAAGTTACGGCTTGATAGCGCTTGGTTTAATGGGTTACTCCAATACCATAGCCCGCGACCGAGATAAAGGTGTTTTTCAACGCCTGCGCGTAGCGCCAATTCCTTCCTGGGCTATTATGGGCAGCAGGCTAATGGTACAGCTGCTAATGATAGTGATTATTACCATAGCTGTACTGATTGTGGGTTATGATATAGACCACATCAGTCTTAGTGCCGGAGGATATATCATTACCATATTTACAGCAATAATAGGCGCAGCATTTTATCTTTCTGTGGGACAGTTGATAGTTGCCCTTATTAAAAGCCCCGATACGGTAAATTCCACATCTCGATTGATATTTCTTCTTTTTATTGTTGTCGGAACGCTTAGCGCCGCTTTCGAAAAAAGCGGCGATTTACCAGTACAACTTGCACAAATACTTCACTGGTGGCCCTATGCTACAGTCAACACCATAATAGCTGCTGGTATGGCGCCGGATAAATGGGATGCGCACGCTACCAATGCACTGCTGGCAACAATAGGTTATATTTTGGTATTCCTGGCAATCGGTGTAAGAAAATTCAGGTGGGAAACGAAGTAGACAAATCTTGTAGAGACGCAAAATTTTGCGTCTCTACGGAATAGTTATTTCGTTACTCCAGATGTAAGAATTCATATGTTCAGATAAATCAAACGAAAACAGATCAATGTGTTGTTGAACATTCTTCACTAAGGCGAACCCAATTTTAAATTTTTTGCCTTGCCTGATTTTGTTCCCTTTGAAAATAATGGGCACAATTTGATCATAACTTTGATGGGGCGGAATTTTTATACAGGTGGGTTCATTTTTAAAGCATGGCCATATCCCAATCTGTATTTTGTCATTGTTGGTAATAAATGATTCATAGCTTGAGCAGTCAATAATAAAAAACCTCAGTGTATCTGAATCATTGTTAGTCAATTTTATGTGGACGGTAAAATATTTGAATTTCCCAAACCCATCCATACTATACATCAAAGTGTCAACCGGTTTTACAATGTTGTCGGCGGCGGCTGTTAGTTTATACAATGCCTGGTCTTTATCGGTTAATACATAAAAACCTGCCTGTGGTAACACTTGCCTCAATTTTTTATTTGGCAGAAATATAGCTGTCATAGTGAAATAGATACCACTTTTTCCATATCGTAGCGGGAAAGCATCGGATTGTATATCTATCGGGTATTTCTTCTTATTGGGCGGAGAATCATCATTTTCCCATTGTAATAATTTCATTCCGAAAGTTAATTTCGTCAAACCATTCGGGGCGCGCAGCATGGTTATCGGCACTTTTATTTTTTGCGATCTATGAGGCGGTATATTCATCCTGATGAGGCCAGGTTCCTTATTTTCGATATTAAGAATACGGAAATCGTTATTATTTATTATGGTGAAGATTTTGGTATAAGTGCTGTTAGTACCCCAGTACTTTAGTGTATCGTTCGAGTAATTGTTAAGGAATAAGGTAATGGCTGCGATGGTTTTCTGATGTGAACCAACTGCTTTTGTGGTGTCATCCGAATAAATGCCGTAGTTGGTTGTAATTAATGTGTATTTATATTTATAAGTATTAACAGATCGTTGCCCATGTGCTGATATACTCAGCATTAAAATCAGAAATGGAATAATGATTGATGATCTTAAGTACATTTTAACTTAATTTACAAAGCCATCATTCGTTAATTTGCTATTTGGTTAGCTTTAACAATTCTTTAGCGGGTACGGCAATGGGTTTGCCATTTTTATCGCCAACTATTAGGCTTTCGTTGTTGGCAGCAGCAACTTCTACCAATTGGTGTGCAGCGAGCTCAAGACCGGCAAGTACTTTGTCAGCAAATTCATCTACCATGATTTTTTCAGCTTTATTTGTCATGTACTTGCTTTATAATCTTATTCCAAATATCAGCATTTATAACATTATTCCCTAAAAACTTTGAGCCTTTGGCAATTAACTGTGGATAGTTTTCCATGTTATGTGCAATGAGCCAATTGTCGCAAAGTGGAATGTAAAGATTAAATAGATTTTTTATTCCACGATAATATCGCCGCTCAACTATTTCGTTTGGAATATTGTGACCACCTTTACTAACCCGTTGAAATACACGGTCTACAGCGAATTCTGGAGAACTAAGCCATAAATAAAGTAAATTAATGGTATAACCATTGCTTTTTGCCCGTTGAATAAACGACACATAACTCCTGGTTGCCAATGTCGTTTCAAAAGCAAAATCAACCCCGGTTTCAAGCAAGGCATTTATTCTTTGCAGCATAATGCGGCCTGCCTCGAGCGCCACACTTTCAGGCTTAAAAGGCGATAACCCGGCGGCGATAATATCTGCATTTACAAACTCATAGCAGTTAAGCAATTCAGGCAATATAGTAAAACTTGCCGTGGTTTTGCCGGCACCGTTGCAACCGGATATGATATACAAGTTTGGCATGGACAATACAATCAACTTGTTCGGATAGCAATATCGGAATTTATATTCCAAATAAATGGCTTGCAGTTTTCTGATGCTCCTCTCGTTAAAATTTCCTTATTTTGGAGTAATCTCCTGTGTTTATTTTCGCAGCGCGTTAAAATTGCCATCAAATGTTTAAAAATCTTTTATTCCTCCTATCAAACCTGTTTTTTCTCACTGCTTCACACGCCGCTGCACCCAAACCCGCAGCGCTTAAATGCGAATATTTGGTCAATCCCATAGGTATTGATGCGCCTCACCCACGGTTTACCTGGCAAATGGATGATAGCCGGCAGCATGCCAAACAAACGACTTATCAAATAACAGTTGGGACGGATTCTATTGCAGTTAGTCATGGAGGTGGTAATTATTGGCAAGGGGCAAAAATTAATTCTTCATCCAACCTGGTTACTTACCAGGGCAAACCCTTGCAGCCATACACAAAATATTATTGGGCCCTGCGACTGTGGGATAAAGACGGCACCCAGACAGAAATTGTATCAGCCAGTTTTGAAACCGGCCTGATGGGTGTGGGAAACTGGAAAGGAAGCTGGATAAGCGATGATAACGATGTTAACGTTAAACCGGCCGCTTATTTCAGAAAAGTGTTTAATACTGCTAAAACGATCTCATCAGCAAGGGCTTATATTGCTGTTGCTGGCCTGTATGAGCTGTATATTAATGGAAAAAGGATCGGCGACCACCGCCTCGACCCCATGTACACCCGCTTCGACAGGCGCAATTTATATGTCAGTTATGATGTTACCGCAGCCCTGCAAAAAGGAAAAAATGCAGTCGGTGTACTGCTTGGCAACGGGTGGTATAACTTCCAGTCGATAGGTGTTTGGGATTTTGAAAAGGCGACATGGCGTAACCGGCCAACCTTTTGCCTTGACCTGCACATTACCTATGACGATGGTTCGGTAGAAATCATAACATCCGACAAAAGCTGGAAAACGGCACTCAGCCCTGTTACTTATAACAGCATTTATACCGGCGAACGTTATGATGATAACCTGGAACAGCCAGGATGGAATAAACCCTACTTTGACGATAGTAAATGGCGTAATGTAAACAACCGGCAAGCGCCATCGCAAAAAATTGTTTCTCAGGCTCTGCAGCCGATACGCAACGTTGAGAAAATTGTGGCGGTAAGCATGCGGAAGATAAATGACACCACTTATATTTTCGACATGGGCAGGAATATTGCCGGCGTGAGCCAAATGACATTAAAAGGTGATCCCGGTACAGTTATCCGCCTTACCCACGCCGAAAAGCTGGACAAAAGCGGTAACATTGATCAAAGTAATGTGGATTATTTTCTATCAAAACCCACCCGTGACGCCGATCCTTATGGCACCGATATTTATAAGCTGAATGGAAAAGGTACAGAGTCTTTTATGCCCCGGTTTAATTATAAAGGTTTTCAATATATAGAGGTAACCAGCAATAAGCCCATCAAACTAACAAAACAAAATCTTGTAGCTTATTTTATGCACAGTGATGTTGCACCAATGGGCAGTATTAAAGCTTCAAGTGACCTAATAAATAAAATATGGCAAGCTACTAACAGTTCTTACCTGTCAAACTTATTTGGGTACCCTACCGATTGCCCGCAGCGCGAAAAGAATGGCTGGACAGGCGATGCCCACATAGCAAGTGAAACTGGTTTATATAATTTCGACGGCATTACCATCTATGAAAAATGGATGGCCGATCACCGCGACGAGCAGCAACCAAATGGCGTACTGCCCTCTATTGTTCCGACTGACGGTTGGGGTTATGAATGGGGCAATGGCCCCGACTGGACAAGCACCATAGCCATTATCCCCTGGAATGTTTACTTATTTTACGGCGATAGTAAATTATTAAAAGACTGTTATGGAAACATACAACGATATGTAGACCACATCAATAACCTTTATCTTACTGGATTGACCACCTGGGGGCTTGGCGACTGGGCACCTGTTAAAGCAAAAACACCGGTTGAGCTTACATCCTCAGTTTATTATTATGTGGATGTGAATATCCTGGCAAAGGCCGCAAAAATGTTTGGAAAGACGGTTGATTACGCAAAATATAATGCGCTGGCAAACAAAATTAAAGACGCTATTAACGCGAAATATCTTAATCAAAAAACCGGGGTATATGCCCAGGGCCATCAAACTGAGCAGGCTGTGCCGCTTTACTG
>Ga0302227_10001745_pt1 | contig 15786 bp, 12 predicted proteins | sample II_Palsa_N1_1_FD_193525 | JGI IMG/M metagenome (GOLD analysis project Ga0302227, IMG submission 193525) | Peat permafrost microbial communities from Stordalen Mire near Abisko, Sweden - II_Palsa_N1_1 | ecosystem: Environmental > Terrestrial > Soil > Palsa > Peat permafrost | place: Sweden...
ATTTATATATGATTTGAACTCATCCATGGCTAAAACGTGGAAGGTCAAGGTCGGTAGATATCTGCGCGGATGCCGGAAGCTGGTGTTCTTTGGAGAGGGCACAAGGTCCACATGGGAAGAGGTTGCACGATGCTATTGTTCTCTGTCACTATCAGACTCGTTCTCCACGTCGAAGATCTATCGTTGCGGTCTGGGTCAAGATCGTGATGGATGTGTAGGATTCTATGATTTTGCTTGCGGGTGGTTTTCGAAGCGGGAAATTGGCAAGACGTCTGTTTTGGCTTCGGAAGTGGGGCAATTGGTTTGATTAGCCTTATTGAAGCGAAATACACGGCATCAGCCATATGAAAATTGTTCAAGATCATCATGGAACCTCTCCTATTCTGAAAGTGGGAACCAAGGAAGGAATAATCTGTACTTACAACGTGTCTTTGCTTCAGGGGTGGCAGAGCCAAAGTCCCTTACATTGACTGCTTCAGAGGCACGTGCAACGGTTATCCTCGAGAATCTGGTCATGCCGAAGTTGAGAACATCAGAAGAAGCACTCACATTCGTGATCCTCCTCAGAACAGAGGAGTCACACCATGAAGGCTCTCTATCAAATAAAACCACGTGAAATGCAAGCACCCGCCTCTTTGCAGTTCAACTGATACCAGCCGAGTATTTCTAATCACTAAATTAATCCTTCGCAGAAAGGGGTTCTGTCGTTCTATGTTTTCGAGAACTTAGGTCAGGCAATCGAGTTGACGAAGCTCGCAGAACCAAAAATGAACCTACTTTTCTATGGATGTGGTGCCGAGCCAGTTGTATGTTGCCATCAGTACCTGCCCAAATGGGCTGGGTCACGTGCGATGTATACGACGTGACCATAGCAACGTTTCGATCGTACAAAGAAAATAGGCTCGCTTGTTAATAATTAACAATAGCTAAAAGAAGAGAAAAAGAGAAAAAAATCTAAAGAATTTCTGAATCACTGGTTAGTTTTAATTCTGAACGAATTTTAAATTTATTCCAAGAAGAAAGGATGGCTCAGATTCAGAATCTCATTTGAGATTTGAGATTCAGAAGCACTTGATGCAATCTTCTCTTTCCATGTCCTCCAAATTCGAGCCACAAGAGAAGGGGGGGCTCAGGTGTGGGGAGTGCCGAATGTGGTGGAAGTTACGATCGAATCAATGCGGCGGAACTTCAGAGCTGCTGTCTTCCTCGGTGTGTCGTCATTGCCAAATATTTGAGCTTCAAGTTGAAATATTTTGCTTACCTGAGTTGTTAGTGAAGTGAATTTGAACTATGATGTTCCGCTTTACAGCCAGCTGGATTCAGTTGTGAGGAAATCGCTTATTTGTTTACTTAACCCCGGAGCGCGAACTTGCGGAACATTCACCTCTCCGAGCAGAGACAACGATAAGTCAGCTGTCTCAAATTTGTCCTTTACTCCTGTATATTCTCAATTAAAAAATAATGGTGATTCTGGCAATGGCCCTTGCAGGCTCTCTCTTTCTTTCTGGATGAAGAGGCCGGGCTATGTGCAACATACACATTATATCTTAATTTCTTGGCAGCAGTAGTTCTGATATATTTTCCTCATGCATGCTCATTCGTACAATTTGCTTCGCCTCAATATGAATGCAGGACTAATTTAGAACACTCATTGCGCAAAAAGTGCATGTTACAATGGACAAGATCTTAATTTAGAAACAAGAAATTGCTTATATCTCAAAGCGTTGAATTGAGATGATTGACTTTCAGAAAAGGTCAAACTCATGGACTGTTGCATATATAGTTCGGAAATTGAGCGATAGGGTCAAGTATGTGGAGGTAATCGTCGACCGTATCCTCCCATGAACAAGTCAAATTCTATCAGTTCGCTGGTACATTCATACGAGACCTTGTTTCGCGTGCGTAAAATAGTTTTACCTAAAGTACCAGCAGACATGATGTAGAGAAAGAAGTGAGGCAGAACGTGGTTTCTTCTGATCCAGACGGCGCACTGTTTTATATCTCCACAATCCTATCATATTGAAGAGCCCGAGAAACACACAGAGTAACCGAGACCGCACTTCAACCGGAAACTCCGAAATCACAGCCAAAACATTAAGCACAAACATTTTTGCTCCCTTTACCCTCGAAGATAATATAAGGAGCCACACTTGCCAACTTCTCGTTCGTTTCCGTAAATTCCCGATCTGGATTCGATTGAGCAATAATGCCAGCGCCAGCTTGAATCCAAGTATTGGTGGAGTCTTGAAGGACAATACGGAGGCACAACGTCGCCTCGAAGAAGTCTTCTTTGGGATCAATGAGCAAAACGGCTCCCGAATAGAGCTCTCTAGGTCGAGTCTCAAGGTGATCGATAGCATTGAGGGCTATATCTTTGGGAATTCCACTCGCTGTGATGGATGGAAATAGGACGTTGAAAGCAGTCCAGGAATCTGCGCTCGGCGATAGGTGACCATGCACACTGGATCCTAGGTGCTCAACACTTCCTCGTTCCTTGATACTCATCTGTGAATAGTGAATAACACCGTCAGTGTTAATCGCATTTTCTTGGAAGGGATAGAATGGCGAGGCTCACCAAATCCTTGACACAGACGGTGTCCGGAACACAAAATTGATTGAGCTCTGAAATTGCCTTCAAGAATGTCAAAAACAGAGATTTCTGTTTTAGTTCGGATATAAACTCGTACCTCCTTAACGGAAATTATGTGTTCGACAACCTCCTTCGGGTCACGCAATAATTTGTGAGTCAACATTTCGGCATATTTCTCTTGTCCAATGCGTGAACAAGTACCCGCCAAAGGCCTGAACGTCATTATATCAGCATATGCTTCAAATCACAGTTCTTGCCCTGATGAACGGCCCAAAACACACACCATGATGTATTGAATAATGAAAGGATGCTTACTCAGTGACCACTATGCCATTCTGGAGAGCCATTACAAGTTCCGGGCTGAAACCTGTTGCCTGGAACCCGGAATGGCTCATTGAATAGCTCCGTGCTGGAGTATTTGCACGTCGGCCATGGAGCAACGTGCTTGGCATGTTGACCAAGCTGCCCAGATCAACGGCTCGCGAGACGATAACTTTGTCGTATTTGCCGTCGATGATCTCTGCAAGTGCGTTTGACACGATAGTCTTGTACTCCTTTTCGTTCACTTGGGTATTGACTGGATGGGGTTCCCGAACTCTGAATGGTGTCATAGATGTGCCTTTCAAAAATTCGCAGACTTCATCGAGTTGTTGTTGATCGTATCCTTGAATAGTAACCCTGTCTGGTCGAAGAGTGATTTCGAGTTCTGGAACCATGATGCTGAGTATTGGCCAGCGGCCCGGGGTGTATGATTGATCTCGAACGTGAGCACCGTAGTTGAAGCCAACTTGGCCGAAAGTTTTACCCTCGTGGCGCAGTGATTGATCCTCGATGAAGTCTCTCACGAAGTCGGTCAGTGATCCGACAATGGGGCATTCTTCTTGTCTCCCTTGGCCTGTTATCAATGCTGATTTTCCTCTAGGGTCAACCTGGAGGGAAGAACGACTTCCAAGTCCAATGTGCCAGACATCCTTACGCTCGTAGGCGAAGTGATCGAGGTCCTTGTATTTGATAAGCAAGCCGACCGTAGATTCCAAACGGTCTTTGCATCCAGGCAAGACCGCGACAAGTCTTGGAACCAACTTTGCTGTATCTTTGAGGAATTTATTGGAAGACTGGTTCGAATTCGCCTTGCAGTCAGGGGTTGAAAATTGGATATTGTTTTCCTTTTTTGGAGAGAGCGGTACTCTCTTCGATCGTGAGTCTGGAGGATCAAGAGCAAAGTCCATTGCGACGAGACGTTGTGGTTTTCTTTCTTGCTCATAGGAGGAAAGATTTAGACATCGTCGACATTGCGTGGGGCAATAAGCTTTTGTAATCAAAATCAGAACCAAGTTTGGTTTCCTGAAATAATTGTACAATAGACGGGAGGGGGGAGAATGGAGTGGCTACGATGCATAGTCGAGATCTCAAAGGCATCTCTCGATGTCAGAGATGTGTCTCGGAAGTGAGGAATCCCCAAACTAGGTTATGAAGATCGGAATGACGAAATGGTATGTTAGACAGGCTAAAATAAATTCATAATAGCCAAATTACAATATTTTGTCCGGTGCTGAGTACGATTTGGCATGTGATCCAGCAATGAAGATTATTCGACCAGGAATACCAGGAATGTTGGTAGTATCATCCTGACTGGATCTCCTTACAAAATGTCGTCAGATTTCCCGATGCATAGAAATTTCGAGATAATCACTTCTGAGGAGTTGGAATGGTTTGAAGAATTGATATCCGACCCTGCCAAGGAATCCAAAGGCTTGAGCTTTTTGGGGCTCGATTAGTTTGTCAGTGTTTTTGGAAGGCAACAATTAATCGTACTTTCTGTACCCCGTTCATGACGTGAAGATGAGAGTTGACTGGAAAGAATAAGATATAAGGGCTGGTTTTCTCTTGTATTTTTACACTTTATTACCAAGCTTCACTCTCCTATCATTCAAATTTGATCCTCTTTTAGAAATCTCCTCTTTGCATTCATCAAGTATGGACTCTGTATCTCAAGAAGACCGCTATCCACTTGGTAGAGGTGTATCTGATTCCATACGGTCAGTTCCTTCACAAATGCCTTCATCGTTGAATCATTACTGACAGAACATCAGGCTGGATGCCCAGCACTTGCTTTGGCGAATGCACCTCGGATACATCTTGCATCCCCGAATCCCAATCACCAAAGGAATGAAGATAGCCGAGCTCGGAACTGGAACAGGGTATGTATTTACTCCACATTCTCTCTTCCCCCTTCCCTCCTCTTTCCATTACTCGATCGACCTAATTGGCGCTGAACAGAGTTTGGGCCTTGGACGCTGCAACGAGCCTACCATCATCGGTTGAGCTCCACGGCTACGACATCTCCGACGACCAATTTCCATCACGAAAGTTTTGGCCTAGAAACGTTATGTTGGGACTACTGGATTCATTGGCTGATCCTCCTCCACAGCTTGTTGGGCAGTATGATGTTGTTCATTTGCGGATGTGGGCGAGTAATTTGAAGGGAAATGATACTAGGCCGGTGATGGAGCATGTAAAGAAACTATTAAGTAAGTCAAGCCCCCTGTGGAAATGGGTTTTTTTGGTGGATCGCGCCTAATAAATCAATTTAGAGCCCGGAGGATACGTTCAGTGGGAGGACGCCGATTTGGTTAACCAAGCTGTTAATGGGGAAGAGGCAGAGAAATTTGCTGAATTGATGAAAGAGATTTTCGAGAAAGCTGGGCTTCAATACGAGTGAGTTTTCTCACTCTAACAATACACGAAGAACATTTCTGAGCTACTGACGGTATTAGATGGGTTTCAGAACTCCCTGCCCGCCTGCCAGGCCACGGATTCGAAGTTCTCCATACTAGTAACACGAAGTTCAATTACGGCTGTGTGCAGCTTTGCACAAACACATATCTCATGGCAATGGCGGAAGTTCTGCGTGGAGTTCAGCGGAACCTGGTACTAATAAGTCGCTCATCACGGTGAGAGACCAGGAGGAGGTCCTTTCTAAGCTGTTGCAGAATTCTAGGAATGGAATGGTATATAATTGGATTCCAGTTGCTGTGTTGGGGCAGAAGAAGGAAGAGACTTGATGCCAAAACGTGAGACAAGTATGATTTATAGGTGTTTGGAGTCTGTTTTGCCAGTATGGTTGCGAAAATTCTCTAATCTTTAAGTTTTTTACATAGTGTGTTCATCAATCACAAACTGCATTTAGAAGTTCTCACCGCACTGCTCTCTCTCTCTCTCGCTCTCTCCAACCGACCTTGTTCTCCTATTGGCAAATGCAAAATGAGAACATGGGACATTAATCACTCAGGGAACAAGGAAGAAATTCAAGATTCTAACTGTTACATGAATTGCTGCATAACTCCGTAATGCGAGTGCCATCCTGAAATAACAAAACGTATGAACTCCACAAGTAGGGTATCACAAGTCTGCAGTCTATATCCATGGTAATACCTCACCAACTGAAAAATATTCCCAAGCATGAATCAAAACATCGAAAGTCATCAGCGATGTGACTGAAGTTGCTGCTCTTCGTAGAGCAAAGTGCTCAGGCTGGTTTTCAAGCCAAATCAAGAAGATCAGGGGACGCTGGGAAACTACCATAGTCTGTAGATGACTCATCAGCCACTCTACCCTCTTGTGCAGTTTCCACAGCTGTGTCATCAAGAATAGATCCCAATTGAGACTCAGGTGGAAAGCTGCCATAATCGCCTTCATCGCTATCCTCCCCAGGGTCTGAGTCAATCATTATAAAACCTTCGTTAGTGGGTGCTGAACTCCGCGGAGGTGGTATCAACAGGGATTGTTCCGCAGATAAAGAAGGAAAGCTGCCAAATGCATCATCATCCGAGTCTGAGTCGGACTCTATCGCTATGATGTTGTTGACAGCATCTGCTGCTCGAGTGATTTGGGCGGGCGGTGTTGATGGAGTTTGCTCAGCCGCCGCGTTTGGTCTGTTGTCAATATCGTTGTACAGATCTTCTTTGGAGCTGCCAGAGCATGCTGGAGTTCGAGCTCTTTTTACAGCTATTTTCTCATTGGTGTCGTTGTAAATATCCCCGTTTGAGCTCTGCTCCGAATCTGTTGGCGATCTAGCTCTTTTAAGGTTTGCATTCAGGCTCGAGGAAGTTAGACTTTCCTTTCCTTTGCCTTTTCCAGAAGCTTGCTCGTTCGGACGCCGGTTGGAGCTTGCCCTCATGCTTGGCGAAGTGGGAACTTTCCTCGCTTTTTCCTTTCCTGATCCAAGTATTTGGCCAGAAGAAGTCCCATTGTCCTTAGGATTTTGTTGAATATTCTTGGTGACCCTCCCTGCCATAGCTCGTTGCGAGAGGCCTTTTCTGGCCATCGGTGTTGGACTCGGAGGAGGCCCCTCACTCCTAATATACCTGCCCCTCGTTCCAGATGGTCCTTCTCCATTTGAGCTGGCACTCGAGGTTGGGTTCGAGCTAGAAGGTGAGGCAGACGGTGGGGTGAGAGGTGTTTTGTTAATACCAGGTCCCAATGGCGGGAATGGAATTGCAGAAGTTGATCCAGGAACCACACCCTTTCCTTTTTGCCTTGAGTCTGGAGTCACAGGTTTGAAGTACCTTTTCAAACTCGGCGTCTTGTTAAAATTGGATTTGCGAATAATCCATGCCAAGGTTTCGACATTCCCCCTCTCGGCTTCTGGTTCGGGAGCGGACGTGTCAATGGACGTGGCTCTACAGACTAAGAACGTCGCCGTCACCTTCCTAGTTTTGGGGATTTTCTTCTTTCCTGTGCTCTTGTCCGTCCTCGAGGCTGGCTTTTTTAATTGGTCACACTTTAGATCCAGATAGCCGTGTCGACTTTCTTCCCCCTCCTCGGTTGCAAGTAGAGACCGAACAATTCGAACAGGCAGAATATATTTAATCCACTTTGTTATGGTCCATTGAAACTTATCCGTAAGAAATGCGAACAACCTCTTTTCATCGAGGAAAGGATCCCGAGGCTGTGCAAGATTCGAAAGGGCTTCCTTAGTTGATACGACCGGATTGATGTAATCCTGAAGATGTTCCCACATGGGAAATTTTGGCGGAATTTGGAGGTCCTCTCTTGGACCTACCAGATAACCGGCAAGTTCTGTTGTTGCCCACTGTCGTAGGTTCTCTTGTGTGCTAGACGCTGCGCACAACGATTTTCCAAGGCCCATAGCGGCTATCTTGAGCACATCTTGCGCTTCAAGATTATACAGATCCCCAACATACTTTGGCTGACCATTCAAAATCGCATGCAGGATAAAGCCGTCTCGGTCCATGCCGGAATGATGATTTTCGATATCGTCTAGCCTGAATATCCTAAAGTGTGTTTCGCTATTGGGTATGTATTCCCCTTTCTCGGTCGAAGATTTTACCTCGCGGTGAAACTTGATGAGAGTCTTGCATCCAAAAGCAAGAGCATCGCCGTCCTCAGACCAGACTCCGTCAACAAGTCCGTCTATTTCCATCTTCGCGCACTCGGCCTCTGCTTCAGCTGGAGCTTCGTGCCAAGGAACACCAATAATCGTAAGGGTATCCCGAAGGAGCTCGGATGGGGCATCGTGCCCTGGGTATGATTTCCCGCCATTGCTCAAACGTTTCCCTCCATCAAAAACAAAATGCAATTCAATTCCCAGTTGAAGAGTACGCAGGACACAGTACAAAATGCTGGACTCAATTGGATTGACATGTAGACCGTCTCCTGGCGAAGAATAGCGGATCAGCATCATGGAAGTTTAGTTGATAGACTGACGGTCGAACTCACTGTCTCGAATTTTCTGCACTGTAGCACGTGTGTGACGGGTGTACCACCAAGAGCTAGCATTTACCGCCAACCTCGGGGCTCGATTTGTCTTCTTATGATGATCAAATGCATAGTCCACGATCTCGACCAGCTCTCCTTTCAACAGATTGAACAGACTACATACTCAATTAGTGAGTTAAACTTGAGGAAAAAGGATGATTCGGCTTTACCTTTCAGAACGCATTGAATTTAGGAATATTATTGTGAGCAGAGACCTTTCGGGGCCTCGCTATGATTGTCTTGTATGCAGAAGAAGAAGATGTTAAGATCAAAGTATTGTGAAAATGGGTGGTTGGTACTTACGAGTTACGAGGTTACCCCGCCACCCCCACCACACAGCCCTGGAAGCTCTCACTGCCCACATAAACCCCAAAACGGATGGCCAATAAACGCCACAAGCGTCTCGACAGGGCTTCCTGATAGGCGTTTTGCTGAGTTTCAGCGCCAACCGCCTAAAAACGCCGTAACGGGACGGGTCGGTGAGAGCTTCCGGAAACAACGCATCACCACAAGCGAATGAACTGTATAATTATAGAGTGTGCGCCATGTCACTTGCAGAGCCCTTTCATGCAAAGCTGGCAATCATTTCCAGACTGAGCGCTTATGCGAAGGCCTCCTCAATTTGACATCCTGCAGTGCTTTGCACTCCCTTCAACTTAGTCTCGTGGAACGATATGATAGTACACTTGCAATACTTTAGGTTACCGCTGGGTGGATGTGAGAGGCTGGGGGAAACATTCAAAGTTTGAGAGTAATCCACGAAGACAAACCCCTAGTGGAGATGTGGAGGTGAATTGCGACCACAAGGTATGCGAAGCGAAGCTCTTAAAGGGGCCAGTGCCCAGGAAGTTGCAACAAGTACCTTGGTGAGCGACTAGGTTAATAACCCGAGGTTTATACCTCTTGAATCCCAAACATCACCCCCTTGCCGCTGATGCAACTGCTTACCTTTTTATCGAAGGCCCTCGGATCGAACTTGCTCTGCTAGATACCAGAACCAGCCGAATTGTTTCGAAGTTAGTGAACCATCTTCATTCGCAAAGAGCGAATTTGGCTTAAAAGGAAAGTAAATTGGATGGTGTTCGCGCCGTATCAAACTTCGGAATGACCATGTCGAGTTTCGACGCATTCATGCATGGAAATAGACATGGAAAAGACCAACAAAGGCCCATGATTGGAAGCCGGTGTTCCCAAAGTATTTTCCATCTATAAATCCATCTAAAATGCTAAGAACGCCGGGAAGGTGCCCAAGAACGCCGGAACCGTGCTTAGCGACTGTTGAAGCGCGCTGAAGGTATTTTTACACAATTGCTTTCCGCATGCCGGTAGCCTCGTCGCCCAAAATCGTCACACCTTTCCTCTTCTTCAACACATTCTCGATGAACGCTTCGCCTGCCTTGTATGAGCTTCTCACCAAGGGCCCGCTAGCACAATACAAGAAACCCATATCTAACGCTCTTTGACGCCATAACTCAAAGGTCTCTGGGGTAATGTATTCCTCGACTTTCATGTGGCGTTTCGTGGGCCGCATATATTGACCAAAGGTCACAACGTCAACATTGACCTCACGGAGATCTGACATATAGTTAGCATTATTTCCAAAAGGTGATTGGATGAGTGTACCTCGCAATGTCTGCCAAAGCTGCTCCTCCGTCTCACCAAGGCCCAACATAATACTCGTCTTTGTGATTAAGCTTGGCACTGCCCTCTTCGCAGCCTCCAATACCTTCAAACTCTGTCTATACTTCGCTCTTCTATCTCTGACAAAAGGTGTCAGTTCTTCCACGGTCTCCATATTATGTGCGTAGACGTCCAATCCACTCTTCGCCACCATTGCAGCCAACTCCAGGTTTCCTGCATAGTCCGAAGTTAAAGCTTCAACTAGCATCTCGGGCTTCTTCTGCTTGATCTTCATGATCGTCTCGGTGAAGTGTCTGGCTCCACCATCCACCAGATCGTCACGGTCAACAGACGTCAAGACCACATATCCCAAACCCCACCTGGAGAGTGCTTCCGCTGTATGTTCCGGTTCATGAGGATCCAGTGGCGGAGGAGCTTTCGAGGTCTTGACACTGCAGAATCTGCATCCTCGCGTACAAGTGTCTCCCATCAACATGATTGTGGCTGTTGCAGCGCTCTTGTCGCTGCCGCCCCAACAATCCGAGATGTTGGGACATCTCGCTTCCTCGCAGACAGTATGTAGATTCAAGCCTCGAAGATCCTTCTTGATTTTCTTATAATTCGAATTATCGGGTATCGGAGTCTTCAGCCATTCAGGTAGTCGTGTGATCTGCTTCTTCTTGCCAGGAGGACCGACCATAGCTGTGCGCAATTCGAGAGCATCTTCGGAAGTCAACGGCTTGTCTGGAAGCCCGACAAACTCGGAAAATGAGGGAACCGCGTTGAGCTCGTCTTTAAAGTACGTCGGTCGTCGCTTTGGTGCTGTTGGTTCTGGTGTTGAAGCCTCGGTGGCAAAGGAGCGGGAAGAGGCAGAGATGAATGATCGTGAAGCTTGTCGCAATGGGGGTGCAAACAGACACTTGAATCTAGTCGCTGTGGCCGCCATCCTGAATATTAGAAGCCTCAATGAGGTGGAATTGGGGGTGGCAGGGGTTGGGTGATATTCGAGATGATTGCAAATCTAGGAATTCGAGAGGTTGAAGAAAGATCCCGCGCTAAACCGCGATTTGCCGGTTGCACGTGACCAGCTCAACCAAACTGCGACATTTAAGCCGTGGAAAGGGGCAGTGCCTTCCTGACCGTAAATCATTTTAGAAGTATCATGTCTTATTTAGCAGAATCTGATGCTTCCTGATTCTATTTTAACACCTTTCCCGGGCCCCGGGTCCTAACCCCGGCGGTGTATAGATAATTTGAGAGTTTTGAGCTAAGTTCAACAAAGATGTGAAAAGTTTCCTGTACCAAGTGACTTTGCCTCAGCTGGTGGCTATATAATCCTCCATTCACATAGTGAGATTGCACTACAGACAAATTCCGGGAAGAAGAGGACGCCATTGGTGCCTGGTCCAAGTCACCGACTTTGGATATCCTCTATTCTGCAACCCGACACACTCGAATGGACTTTGTTTCGAGTTCGAGGGATCACTTTTCTGAGCTCCTCCATGGAGGGATCTTCAATGCCAGGCTATAATCATCGCATGGCGTGGATAAAAAAGTGACAACGGATGGATAGTGAAGGCGGATGGAACTTGGGGTTTGAGAAAACGTCCTGTAGGATGCTCTAGTGTCTTCAAGGTAAGGCTGAATTGATCGCATGGCCGCGAATGAGACTGTGGTAACAGACAGGTAAGTGACGGCGGATGGAAATTGACAGTGCAATAAAAGTACAAAGGAAATTGTCTTCTTAGTTACTAGGGGACATATAACGATCAGTCGATGCAAATTCAGATTCGGAATTGCGTTTCTGAGAATACTTTACACTCTGGGACAGCTTCCCTTGGGCTTGGGATAGCTTCCCGGATCGACACAGGGATGTTCCAACCATCTTCCCTATTATATCTATTCTGGACGAAAATCAAAGAATTGCTAGTTTTCGCTGCTAGCTTTTTCACGATATTGCTACCGCACCTCATCAGTGGGTGAATTGTAGCTCAGTACTTGAGCACCTTCATAAGATCAACAAGGTGACTTTTCCCTTTAATCAGCCGCATGGCCGCTTCATTCAGCATGCTTGCTACAGCTGCATACGAATCGATCCACGTGCTCACACTACAATTGCAAGTTTTTCCCGTTGTCACCAATTTATTGCAATCGAAAACTCGCTAGCTTGACATCTTTACCGTTCTGGCTCCTCTATTTTGCCAACGCTTCCATATCCATTCCCTTGACGAAGATTACACGCCGAATTTAGCGTGTGCAGCTTTATGATTCCATCCATCTCGACATGAAATAAACAATGGCAACAAAAACAACCCTCCCTTTCAATCAATTAAATAAGGATATTCTTTGACGGAGAATTTAACATTCGTTTTGAACAATTGGGATCCTCGAACTTTCTGCTAAAACAGAGAAGCTTCAAGGTGTACATAAATCGGATTATGTTCTTTTCACACTCGAAAACTTCTTCCAACGATTCTCCTTGCCAGTTGCTGATGACATCACATTCCACATCAAACTTTCTAAAACACGAGCAACCCAACACTACAAAGATGTCAAATTGTGTCTTTGTCTTCGAGGCTTTCCACCTCTGTGGTCATAGAAAGGTGACGGAGAGACATGCCGAGTCATGTCCTAGGAAAGGGTTCAAGGTGCTGGGGGAAGAAGGTCCACAATGTGACGACCACAGACGCGAGTTTCATTACCATCAAGCCAAGTGCGATTTGTGCATGGTCGATGCGGGCAATCCAGACATGGTCGCCAGGGATATCCGTGGTCTCTATTTATCCGAGAATGAAATTGGAGAAATCAGGAAGGGAGCAACCTTCCAAACCCACAAGGAATTCTGCAAGGCTGAAGCCGAACTAGAAGATAAAAGAGTAGAGCCGACACCCGAGCAGACTCTTTGCAGAAGCACAATCACTAAGGTTATGGAAGCGACAGTGGTACCAGGACAAGCGAGAACAACGCGCCCGAGAGAGGAAGAATGGCGTCGACAAGGAAAATCGTGCAAAATTCTACAATCGTGACGCGAAGAGCAGCGATTTTATGAAGTAAGCCGAATCTGCCAGCATCGAAGGCGGACAGTGCCGTATTTGCTATGATGATCTTAATACTGGCAAGTCAGGTCAACTGCCATGCGGACATATATTTCACCTGGGCGGCTGGGCTGTCTGAGACTTTATTTCGCTAAGACAGAAAATATAGATAAATGCCCATTCTGTAACCAAGAATGTGCAATGATCAGAAAGCCTGAATGGAATTCTCCTTAGTAAAAATGATTTAATCAAAACATTCCAGGAGAACAACCTGCCCAGATTCAAGTGCAAGTGGGGGGTTTTAAGCATTTTGGAGCGGAACTCACACTAAATGAGAAGAGATACTGAGGTGAGACTCCTGGACAGTTGGAGGAATGTAAAGATTGGGTAATGTGCGATATTCCAGACCTCTAGCAGAAACCAATAGTTCCTCGTGTCAAGAAACGCATTCGTAAGTCAGATCTCACCAAGACTGACTGACTGAGGCCTTTGTACAGGACAACCGAAGCACGTCAGAAAACGAAGTTTACAATGGGATGGGTGAGATGAGTCCTGTTTCTCAAGCCATGGGAAGGCCGTGACGCCCTAGAAATAAGAAATACTCATTTACGTCACACCCGTGCCAGGTTAATTCTGCTCCCCCACCGGAATGTTTGCTCTTCCCAATCCTATATCTTATGTGAGCAGCGCCGCCTTTGTTCAGGCTCGGCTCCGGCCAGGCTCACCCTCAGCTTAAGTCTGCTCAGGTTTGCTTACCTCTACTACGCGACGTGACGCAACTAAGAATAACCTTACTAGAAAGCATCAACTTTCAACGAAGGGCCGGAAAAGGCCCCTCTTCTAGCCAAGGATCTCAAATATGTTACTACCTTAACCATGCCAAAAGATATATAAAGACTATAGTCTATAAAGATGCTCTCGTCCTTATCTTCTAAGTGGCGTCTCCTCTTTTTCTCGCAACTTTCCTTTCTATCTTCTCTCTTGTCCTCTCTCTTGTCTCCTCTCTCGTCTTCTTATCTATTTCCTCCACTATCTTCTCAATTAACTTCTTACTCATCTTCTCTATTGTCTTATCTCCTATTTATCAAATCTCTTTCTTTCTACTCTAGATATTTATATCTATAAATATAAACCTTTATATAATATAATTAGTTAAAGTTTAAAGGAGAAAACTAAGGTAAGTAGTACTATAGTTACTTTAACTCATGGGTTTAATACTTCTGATTTCTCTGAATCGGAGGGAACTTTCGTGATTTTCATTGCATGGGAGGCCGTTATCTGCTTTGTGGAAAGGGGCCTGAAATTTCTTTACAGCAAAATTCGAGATGCTCTTCGCGCATTTGCTCAGCTTGGTGCTGGGAAGATGCGATTCTGCCTTCAGATTGGTCGTTTTCAAGGGGCCTCATGCTCGTTGAGGAGATCAGCTACAATAGCTTATCAGATCGAGAATGAATTACAGATTTCCTAAAACTCATATTTCCGTGCCATGCTTCTTCTGTGCTTTGAAAATCCACAATCCTTTTACAATGGTCTTAATTTTAGGACACAGATACCCATCGCTTTAAAATGCAAGATAGGCGCGAACTATTACTCGCGTATATTTCCGAATCCGAATCCGAGTCCAAATCAAATCGACCTCAAAACTAGTGATCAAGGCTGTGGTGCACGTGAACTTTGAAGTTGTTGCACGCTTCTCATCCAATGCGGTATAATATGCAGCTGCAGAGCATCGGGTATGTTGCCCAGCTGTGGTAGCCAGCCTCGTCCTCGAACACGCCTTACCCCAAAACTTGCTGGGGTCGGTTGGATCTCATGAGCGTGCAAAAACAGGGGTTGGCCCACCCCTGTCGATCGAACTCCGCTCTATCAGAGCCTTCTCACCACAACACACGATCTGTCCACGCCATCATTCGAAACATTTGTGATGACTATACAAAGACGTTAAACTTTCGGCCTTCTGTTTCAGCATGTCCCAAACACCTTCAAAGCGAATGTATAAGATAGTGTTGCTCTCATCACCATCGTTCCTTTTGAAAGCCGCTGAGACGCAATCTTCTTCACAGCCTCACCACTGATGATTCTTATTGTGAGCATTCACAATTAACACGAAGCAAAGCACAATGGCCCCTGTCAATTCCGGAGGTCGGCCAAAAATTGCCTGGAATGCTTCACGCAGGAGAAAGCTCGTTCGTCTGTATCTGATGACTGATCTCAAGGTCATAGATATTCAGCAAGCCCTAGGAACGGATGGCTTCAACCCAGGGTGAGCACGACATTTCTTTCATATTGGCTCCTCTGACATCTCAAAGCACTAGAAATATACAGACACAATTGAGCGCATTGCTGCCGGATAACGTGACAGAATGGAGGCAATATCGACCTTGCGGAAAACAGCAAGGGGTTCATCGTCTAGCTCAATTCAAACGTTGCAGGGAAAATCAGGTCTGCAGATACGCACGATACCGATCCCGTCAGAAAGCTCACCAGAAGGGCTCGAGTGCAGAATCATCCCCTTGCTCGTCCAGAGAGTTCTCGTCCGTGTTCTACAACCCTTCTCGCCATTACGAAGAAACCCTGCTCGGTCATACACCATCTCATTCTTTTATAGCTCCGAATCAGTTGTACTCGTCGCTTGCTCGCAAACCAAAGTCTGACGCTGGAGATATTGGTATCGATCCTTCTAGTGATAAAGAAGTTATTATTGGTGGTGCTGGACATGGAGACAGGCAACTAGATGGTGTGGTTCAACAACCTCAACCA
>Ga0302227_10001761_pt1 | contig 15702 bp, 7 predicted proteins | sample II_Palsa_N1_1_FD_193525 | JGI IMG/M metagenome (GOLD analysis project Ga0302227, IMG submission 193525) | Peat permafrost microbial communities from Stordalen Mire near Abisko, Sweden - II_Palsa_N1_1 | ecosystem: Environmental > Terrestrial > Soil > Palsa > Peat permafrost | place: Sweden...
AACTAATCACACAGTTCGCTGGCGCACTCACCCCTGACCAACTCAACCCAATCCCACTCGACGACACCGCACTCGCCTCCAACCCAACAGGCGAAGACGACACCACACTGCAACTGGTACCGCCGCTCTGTGTCGTAGCGGCTACCTGTGTCGAAGCTATCGAGGTTCCATCGGAGTCAAGTGCTTCTACGACGTAGTAGTGAGTCGTCGAAGCCGCAAGTCCGGTGCTGGAGTAGCTCGTGCCTGTCACTCCGCTCGCAATCAAGTTGCTCGATGAAGGAGTAAACCCACTGGTCGTGCTGCTGTAAACGTTATAAGAACTAATCGAACAGCCAGACGGCGGTGTAACTGTCGCCCAGCTCAAACCGATCGCGCTGGAGGAAGAAGCTGTTGCAGTCACTCCCGCCGGTGCAGATGGAACGGCTGCACAACTACCGCTCGAACCACCATAGAAGGGCACATAACTAGTGATCGAGCCAGACTGCGCCACCGTCCCCGCGTTATCGACTGTGCCGTTATCGGATGCAATCGTGTAGGTGATCTGCCCGCTCCCGGCGAGGAACACTGTGACCGCGTCGGTAACCGTAACTCCCGCAGCCACCGGAACGGTAATCCCGCTGTTCGCGATGATGGCCACGCCCTGATCGAAGTAGGAGTAAACCCCAAGCCCGTAAGCGGCGTGGCTCGTAACCGTTGGCGAAACAGAATACGACGCGTATCCATCTACACTGCCGTTCATCCATGCCGCCTGGCTCGGCACGTCATACGGCATCTCGCTCTGATAGAAGATGGTTTCTCCACCTTCGCCGTTCCACACCACTTGGTTTTGCTCGTAGTGCTCAACCGCCAAACCCAGTGCCGTAACACTGTCTCCGTTCACAACTAGCCCATGCTCGGCGACGTTGCCGGTCCAACTCGCGTCGGCCCCATGGTCCGCGCGCCACGCCCAGATATTGTCAAGAATGACGTTGTCGCTATCGACTTCGAGGCTGGTCGTGGCGGTTCCAGACACTGCTCCGCCGATGCGGAAAAATGTGTCGCTGAGGGAAGTCGGATTAGCTGCGTGACTGGCCCTCGATGCGCCTGCGATTCCTACCTGAAAGAGCACCGGCGAGTTGACTGGCCCCGCATCAATAAGTAGTCCGGCGATCTGTACCCCATCTACGTCAGCTACTGTGATCGCGGCCGTTCCTGTCTGAGGAGAAAGGTTTGCGTAACCCAGCCCGAGGACAACCGTATTTGCGTTTGTTACATTGATCGACCCGCTGTAGTTATAGATACCAGGAGTAAGAATCAGATTTTGGCCTGAAGCCAGCGCTGCATTGATTTGGGCGAGCGTGCTCGAAGGAGTAGCGATGTAAAACGTACTAATAGCCAGCGAATTCCCTGGCCCAAAACCTCCACCCGCCCAGCTTGTCCCCGTCGAGTTTGTTCTCAAGCTTGGCGAGAACACCCAGTAGTTGCCGCTACCGTCCATATAAAGAAATGGCTTCTCGCGGCTCACGGGAGTCGTCGGCAGAACAGTATAGGTATTGCCCGTCGGATAGTTCGGCGTTGGCGCACCCGAAACGCCGGAGAAGACGATGTTCCACAGGTTCCCCGTCCAACTTCCAATCGTGCTATTGCGCGTATACCACTGCTGCTGCGAGCAGGAACCGATATTTCCAGTCACCTGAGTGTCACTGATGAATCCGCCGCTTGCCTCGCCGCAGTTGGTATTCGTCAGCTCCATGGAGCCATTGACGTACATCCGCCGGAAGGCAGCTCCCTGTGAAACGCCCCATTGCAGTAGGTCCCCTGACGGCGGGGTGATCGACATGTTCTCGATGGAACGCCAAAAGTTAGTCGTCAAATTACCGTTTGAGTCCGTTTGATTGGACGTCAGATAGCCATTGCTAATCGTGACCGCGCCGGGAGTCTCACCAAGTCCGGCAACCGACTCGTAGTATCCAACCTCAGACTCAACACCGGTGTAGGTTCCCGGTGCGAAGAGCACAGCATAGCGATTTGTACTGAACTGTGTGTTCGCGTTTAGCGTGTTCAGCGTCGTATTAATCGAAGCTACTGAATCGCTGGGAGTGAAGACATAAACGTTGGGGCCAAAGATCGTCGAATTCTGCGCGAACGCCGTGCCCATTCCCGGAAGCATCCCTGCCAACACAAGTACAAAAAGTGAGAGCGCGACCCTCACTGATAGAACTCGACCAGACCCAGAACGGCCGGCCAACCAATCGTTTTGACCCGGCTGAAAATTGGGATCCAAACTTGCAACTCTTAGCGTGAGAGAAGAAGGGACGCTTTCGACGATACGGCCTAGCAGTTCCATGAACGCTCCGCTTGCCGGAACCTGAATTTTGCAGAACTTCACAAAGGTCTCCGGATATGACGGAGCAACACTCTAGCAACTACACCCTCCTGGCAAGTGAGTCGCCGTTCATTCACGGATAATGCGGATTGAAGGTATTGAAGCTGGGCAGAACCTGCAGGGAATGCACCGTTAACGCTCCAATAAGCACTTATAAATGTGCTGCTTAGGGGAAATTAGAAAACCGGTTCGGATATGAGCCTAGCAGTTCTGTTTAACCTCTTCTGAACCGTTAACGCGACCGTTAGCGAGTTCGTCGCCGGTTACGTTTGGTGGTTATAATGATCCCCGCCGTAACAGCGAGGAGCATTACCGATGGCTATAACCCATCCCGCGATCAGTGCTGAGCAGGAAGAGGAGTGGCAGGAACTGCAAGTTGTGCTTCAGTCCGGCATCTTGGACAAAGCCTCTAATCTGCGCAGTTTTCTGGAATATGTCGCCGAACAACACTTTGCCGGAAACACCGAACAGATTAAGGAGTACAGCATTGCCGTCCAGGCTCTCCATCGTCAGGAGCAATTTGATCCGCAATCGGACACCATCGTTCGTGTCTCTGCTCACACATTGCGGAAGAAATTAGAGCGCTATTACGCTAACGAAGGTGTGGACCACCACATCCAGATTCGTCTCCCTCCCGGCAAGTACATCTTGCAGTTCAAGCGCATGGAATCGATTGGCTTGTCCCCCTCCAGCCCTCTCGAAATCGCACCACTGAACGAAGAGCCGACGGAAAGCCCGTCGAGCACACCTTCCATGAAAACAACTTGGATATACATGGGAGTTTTCGTTGGAGCGTTGCTTCTTCTGTTACTTGCAAACAGTTTCCTGAGACACAAGATACCAGACAGGATGGCTAAGCAGGACACCCTTCTGCCCGCAGCAAAGCCTGTGATTGCTCAAGGAACCACCCAGCCTGTAGGCGGTGAACCGCTTGATAGAGCCCTCCGCATCCGTTTCGGAGCCACCTCTCACTCCTATGTAGATGCTGCCGGTCAGATATGGCATCGCGATCAATACTGTCAAGGGGGCTCAGCTTTTTCGCGACCGAATCGTCAGATCCAGGGCACCGATGATCCCGCAATGTTTCAAGAGGGACGCGAAGGAAAATTCCAATGCAGGTTTCCAGTCCCGCCCGGATCCTATCAACTCCAGTTACTATTCGCCGACACCGCTGGCGACAAAGAGGCAGCGCGTCAGGTCGACCTTTCGATCAACAACAAAGCAACCGCAGCTCTGGATATTGTTGATGAAGCTGGTGGCGGCGATATCGTGGTCGGAAAAGTCTACGCGGGCATCCATCCCATGAGCGACGGCACCATCCACCTCGATTTCACCTCAGAAGGTTCTTTTGTTAACGCAGCCGAGTTCACACCTTCCGAGTCCGAATCCGGACTTCCCATACGAATGCTTGCTGGCCCCACTGTATTCCACGACGGCCAAGGCAATACATGGCTTCCCGAACGCTTCTTCCAGGACGGAAGGAGGACGTTTCATCCAGATAATCTACCCAGGGTTGCCGACTCCAGGTTATTCGAATGGGAGCGATATGGGCACTTTCGCTACCTCATTCCCGTCGTCGCAGGCAAAAAGTACAGAGTTAAACTGTATTTTTCTGAAGGCTGGTTCGGAAAGAGCAACGGCGGCCCCGGCGGCGTAGGAAGCCGAGTATTCGATGTTTACTGCAACGGCACAACTCTTCTTCAGAACTTCGATATCACGAGGGACCAAAAAGACGGAGCCGTCATCGCCACCTTTAATCACATAAAGCCCACCGCGCACGGCATGCTCGAGCTGTCTTTCACACCTGTCGAAAACTATCCCCTCATCAACGCAATTGAAATCGAACCTGAAAGTTAGAGGAACCTCCATCGCGAAATTCGATATGCCGCAAAAGTTCAATGTGCTGCGAGTTTGAGCGCCGCGCCCATCAAGAAAAATGCAAACGCCATTACCGCCACCCAGACGCCGATAACATGGAAGCGCTCTGCATGATCGACTTGCTCTCTCCAGTTCTTCGGTGGTGCTCCGGCCTCCCAGGTGAGTGTCGCACTATTGATAGGCACCGTCCCGATAACCCTGATCACGATCCAGAGGAGCACAGCGAGTACTCCCGCACAACGAAACAAAAAAACATGCGCGCCTCCATCAAGAATCGCTACAGCAACTCCTGAAACAGCCGCAGGCACAAAACAAATAGGCACCAGTACCCGCAATCTGAGCACGAGCGCCTGACGCAGCAGGATCTTCGACTGGTCGCTTTAAAAACTCGGGCACCCGCAAACCATAGTGAATAGCGATCTCGATGCCGGCGAGTATCCCCGCGGAGAACAAGTTCACAAAATGCAGGGCGATCAGATTCATATTCTTCGTCCTTCATATTTTCGTACGCTCGATATCTCCTCAAATTGTCGTATCCTTCGTAAGAAGGAGTAAACATGTCTGAAGAAGATTTGAGAGCAGAACTTGAGCTTCTGCGAGCAGAGAACGACAAACTGAAAAACAAAGGTGTCCGCGGCCTAAGTCTCAAGGTTAGCGAAAAAGGCGGCCTATCCCTCTATGGAGTAGGCCGGTTTCCCGTCACACTCTACAAGGAGCAGTGGCGAAAAATCCTCGGAATGGCACCAGAGATCGAGGATTTCATCGTCAAAAATGATTCGCTCCTAAAAACCAAGGAGTAAGCCGTCCGGTCACTGGGCACCAACCATCGGCAACCCTGTGACCGGCCAGTAATCAACCTGGGCTTCGACGTTAGTAGCTACAGCAACCCCTGCTGCGGATGAAGCCGTCACTCCTACATTCCATCCATCTACAACAATCAGCGCGTCTTCTCCCCTAAGGTCCGACGTAGCCGCCTCGATCGTGATCGTTCTCGTCTCATTTGGCAATAGCGAGACATAGTTATCGCTGTAATACACCGGCAACACTCGTTCTCCGGAGCGCTTCCGCCGCAGCTGAAGATGCGTCATCAGTGCAACTTCCTTATCCGGATTGTGCAACGTCACCGAGATCAGGCTCTTTCCTTCGGCATCACTACGGGCCGCCTTCGCATCGAGCGCAATCGTCGAAAGCCCATCGAGCGCCTTCAGATCGTCCTGATGCTCCGGCAGCGCACGCCAATAGAAGTTATCCGAAATCAACTTCCCGGCAGCATCATGCAACTCAAGCTTCACAAAATGAACCGGAGAAAGATCCGCAGGCCAGGCCACAGACCCAAGCGTAGTCGCCACACTCGCAGCGGCGGTCACATCGAAGTCATGCTCATACTTCACCGACCCATCCAGGTTGAAGATCGCCAAGTGCGCATGCGCATTCTGCAAAGGCGCGTCCAGGTTATTGATCACCTGAACCTCGCCATTAGCTTCATTCAATTGAATATGAATCGGCTCCGCTGCCTTCTTTACCGCAAATAGCGATGAGTTCGGCTCAAGGTCATGGTGATAGAGCTGCCACACAAAACTGGGTTGCGCCGGATTACTCATCCACGTAATCACTCCGGTCGTCGGATGAAACAGCTTTGCATTGCGCCCCTCATACATCGCACGGAAAGCTTCATAGTTAGCAAGCTGCGACTTCCTCACGAAGTCCGCAAGATTCAGCACCTTTCCATATCGGCCAGCAATCATCGCAGGATAAGTATCTCCATCAGCCGCGCCCTTGGCGAAATCATGCTCTGCCCAGTCGTCGTTGATCGTCTCCCAATCCTTCTCCGGCATCATGCCGCGAATCGACTCGATCGTTGGCACCGACACGCTTCCAATCTCCGTCTTGAACGCTTCGTCGTAGACGTAGAACTCACGCGGCGTCCGCCAGTGGTAAGGCCCATGCGAATTCACACCGCGTCCGTCAGCCGAGTTCGCCTGATAAAGCCGCGACGGCTCCAGTTCGCTCATCAAAACGCGTAACGCATCATCGATTTTCTTCGGTGGATATCCTTCATTTCTCGCACACCACAGCACAATCGAAGCATGATTGCGAAACCGCAGAATCTTATCGCGCACATTCGCCATGTATGTATCGAAGTCATCTGGGTCAGGCCCATCAGACGGATTAGGCTGGAAAAACTCATCCCAAACTAAAATCCCGTACTTATCGCACAGCTCATAAAAGTCTTCACTGGTACTCTGTCCAACCCAGTTGCGAATCAGGTTAAGATTCGCAATCTGATGCATCCGAATCTGCGCCTCTAGCCGCTCCCGCGGATTGCGCTTCATCGCCTCATCCAGGCCCCAATTCCCGCCGCGAACAAATACGCGAACCCCATTCACCGAGATCGTCAGGTTCTCCGAGTCAGGCACGGCATAAGTAAACTTGCGGACGCCAAAGCTCACATCCTTGCTGTCCGACGACTTCCTATCTACATCAAAGCTCAAGTGCAGCTTGTAGAGATTCTGCGGCCCATAGCCATTCGGCCACCATAACTTCGGATGGTCCATATGCATCGCCGGCGTGTTCTTAGGATCGATCGTAACTACCTGCGAACTGTGCGCCGTCACCTCAACACTTTGTTCGAACGTCACATCCCCAAAGCTTCCCCTCAGCACGCCCTTCTGCGGCGTATCCGTGATGTTCTCCAACTTCGCCTGTACCGAGACATCCGCTGTATCAGTCTTCGGCAGAGGAAGATCCGTCGTCACCAGAGGCTCTTTAATCAGTACTGGTCCACTCGCCGAAATAAAAACCTTCTGCCAAATCCCGGTATCCCGATCGCGAATCGCAGGAATCCAGTCCCATCCAATCGTTGAAAGAAACGTCGGCCCATCGATCGCCGTAATGCCGCCGTTCTTGCCGACTCCATCGCGAATCGTGTGTTCATGCGGATCCCCGGGGTGCGGCTGCGGCGAAACCAGCACTGCCAAAATCACCTTCTTCCCCGGCTTCACTTCAGAGGAAATATCAAAGATACCCCGTTTGAATGCGCCCTTCATCGTGCCGACTTGCGCGCCGTTAACCCACACCTGCGCAGAAAAATTAATCCCCTCAAAATTCAACCAGACATGCCTGCCCTCATAGGTCTTCGGCACCTCAAAGACCGTTCGGTACCAATACGGTGTACGCGAGAGGCTGTCAGGAATTTTGTCGGGCCGATTATTCTCGCCATACAAAGGTTCCGGGTACACGCCTGCGTTGACCAGGCTAGTCAGCACCGTTCCCGGCACTGTAGCGGAGTACCAACCCTGTGGCTTGAAGTTCGCCGAAGCAACGGCAGCGCCTGCCTCTGTCACCTTCGCTGCATCCTGCAGTTGCCAGCCGGTTGACAGAGTAACGGACTCAGGAAGAGATGAATTAGCGGCCAAAGCAACTGTCCCAAATCCCATCGAAACCGCAGCAAACAAAGCTAACGCTGATAGCCAAACTCGCATTCGCATTCAACCCGCACCTTTTGATCGTTAGAATTACAGAATTCTCGCAGCACGAAAACAGCATCGCGCTAGACATAGAAAACCCTACACGATCCTCAGACAAAGGTCACACATTCCCGCTTTACCGCTGAATCGTAGTCTCCGCCTTAGTAAGTTTCTGAGAAACCTGTGCCGGTGTAGGCAGCTGCGAACGATCCCACCCTCCGCCCAATGCCTCAATCAGCTGCACCGAAGCCGTCATCTCCAGCACACGCAAACTCGCCACAGACTGCCTGTCGGTCAACAATGTGGTCTGTGCAGTCACAACATTCACATACGGGTCGATGCCAGTCTGATACCGCGCAGTCTCCAGCGTCACATACTCTTCCGCCGACGTCACCGCAGCCTGCTGCTGTATCAGCTGTTGCGAAAGGATACGCACCGAAGCAAGCGCATCCTCCACCTGTTGAAACCCGGTCAAAACGGTCTGCCGATAACTTGCAACATTAGCGTTGTAGACTTCAACATACTGATTCACCGTGGCTCGCCGCAGCCCGGCATCAAAGACCGTCTCACTCACAGAAGGCCCAATCGACCAGAATCGACTCGGCCAGTCAAACAGATGTTTGAAGGTCGAACTCTCAAAACCACCCTCTGCGCTCAACGTCAGATTCGGATAATACGCCGCAGTCGCAATGCCAATCTCGGCATTTGCAGCCGCCATATTTCGTTCCGAAGCAGCGATATCAGGCCGTCTCTCCAACAGCTCAGACGGCAACCCAACCGGAACCGGGGGAGGAGTAACGCTGGCTGCTCTCACAGGAATAGAAAATGACGACGCGTTCGCTCCTACCAGGAGAGCAATAGCGTGCTCATACTGAGCCCTCGCTACCCCAAGGTTGATAGCCTGCGCTTGAACATTTTGCAGCGTGTTCTCCGCCTCCACCACCGAGATGCGGTCGCCGATTCCGGTATCGTACTGCGCTTGAGTCAGTACAAGCGCGTGCTTATCCGCCTCCACCGTATCATCCAGAATTGCCTGCAGTGCGTCCTGGCCACGTATCTCAAAGAAGAACGTTGCGAGGCTCGCCTGTTCGGTCAGCTTCTCATTTTCAAGATCAGCCGCGCTTAACTGCGCGTTGTACTGCTCTTCATGAATCGTGCTGCGAACTCTCCCCCAAAGATCCGGCTCCCAGGAAACCGTAAGAGGTAGTGATCCAACCGAACTCTGCTGTCCCGCATTAGCGACGCTCGACGTTCCCAAATTGCCGGAGGTCTTTGAACGCTGATACGACGGCCCAACCGAGGCCGTTGGATAAAGCTGTGAACGCGCCTGCGCAATCAACGTTCGTGCTTCCATGAAGTTCGCAAAATACTGCTTGATGTTCTGGTTGTCGATGTTCAGTTGCTCTTCCAGAGCATTCAACTCCGGATCGCTGTAGATCTCCCACCACTTACCGCGCAACATCGCATCTCCTGGCTGCGCCACCGTCCAGCTACCCGTATCCTGCGTTTGAGTCTGGGTCTGTGTCGGCGCCTCCTTATAAGTCACAGGCGGAGCTTGAGCCATTGCGGGAGGAGCGTGGTACTTTGGCCCCACTACACATCCGGTCAACAAAAACGCCGACACTGCTGAACAAATCGCGATGGTGCATCGAAGGTTAGTCATAGGCATACACATCCAAATCTACTCCGCGGCGACGGCAGCGGTGCCGTCCCCAGGGTGAAAAGTATCGTGCTTCCGTCCCAGCGCGCGCAGCCGCATACGATCAAGCGTGAGATAAACAACGGGAGTGGTGTACAGGGTAAGCATCTGACTCACGATTAACCCCCCGACAATAGTGATGCCCAACGGCCGCCTTAGTTCCGACCCAGTGCCAGTACCAAACGCCAGCGGCAACGCACCAAAGAGCGCAGCCATCGTCGTCATCAAAATAGGACGAAAACGCAGCATACACGCCTCAAAGATAGCGTCTTCGGTGTTCATGCCGCCCTCGCGCTCCGCCTGCAAAGCAAAATCGATCATCATAATCGCGTTCTTCTTAACAATGCCGATAAGAAGAACGATTCCAATAATGGAAATCACGTTCAAGTCCGTCTTAAAGAGCATCAGCGCAAGCATCGCGCCCACGCTGGCCGAAGGCAGCGTCGAAAGAATCGTCAACGGATGCACCAGGCTCTCGTACAAAACCCCTAGCACAATGTAAACCGCAAGGAGCGCAGTCAAAATTAGCAGCGGCTCCGTTCCCAGCGACTGTTGATAAGCCAACAGCGTACCCGCAAAGAATCCATGTACCGAGGTCGGTGTACCCAGACGCTGCTGCATCTGTGCGATCTCAAGCGTCGCATCGCTCAACGACATCCCTGGCGCCAGGTTGAACGAGACGGTAACTGAAGGGAACAGCCCTGTGTGATTCAGCGACAGAGGAGTCGTATTGGTCGCAGTCGTCGCCATGGTAAACAGCGGCGCATTGCCACTAGCTGTCGTACTGCTCGAACCGCTCGGATGAAAGTAGATATTCTTTAATCCATCCGGCGTCTGCCAATACTCTGGGGCGACCTCCAGCACAACGTAGTACTGATTCAACTGCGTGTAGATAATCGAAACCTCCGACTGCCCAAACGCACTATACAAACCCTGGTCGAGCGATTGCGCCGTCTGACCCAACTTCGCCGCGGTCACGCGATCATAGGTCAGCATCTGGTCCAGACCGCCATTCTGCTGATCGGAACTCACATCCTGGAATCCCGGCAAATGCATCATCGCCTCCAGGAGTTTTGGACCCCACGTCGAAAGATCGGTAACGTTGTCCGCCTGAATCGTGTACTGATACAGCGCATTGCTGGAGCGGCCTCCGATACGCAGATCCTGCGCCGCCTGTAGAAAAGACGATGCGCCAGTCAATCTATTCAACCCCGGACGTAAGCGGTTGATAATCTCCGGGGCACCGATCTTTCGAATGTTTAGCGGCTTTAGCGTCACATACATGTTGCCGGTGTTTGTCGCACCATTCCCACCAGTAAAAGCAATCACATTCTGAACCGCAGGATCTTTCTTGACCACAGCCGCAGACTCTCGAATCGCCTGATTCATGGAAGCAAAGGATGCATCCTGTGGTCCCCGAACCGCTCCGGCAAGCGATCCCGTATCCTGCTGAGGGAAAAACCCTTTCGGTATCTTGATCACCAACGCGACATTCAAAGCAACCGTCAGCAACAGAACAGTCAGCGTCAGTCCAGGGTTCTCAAGAACCCAATGCAAACTCCGTCGATAAAGCCAAAGCACCCAATCGAAAAACCTCTCCGACGCCATATACACTCGGCCATGTTTTTTATGATGTTCATCCTTCAGCAAATAGGCGCACATCATCGGCGTCGTCGTCAGCGAGATCAACATCGATACGAAGATTGCAGTAGAAAGCGTCACCGCGAACTCGCGAAATAGCCGCCCCACAATCCCACCCATCAACAGCAGGGGAATAAACACCGCCACCAGCGAAATGCTGATCGAAACGACGGTGAACCCAATCTCTTGCGCGCCCTTGAGGGCAGCTGCAAACGGAGCCATCCCATTCTCAAGATGTCGCGTGATGTTCTCCATCACAACAATCGCATCGTCCACTACGAACCCGGTCGAGATCGTCAGCGCCATTAGCGAAAGATTGTCGATGCTGTATCCAAACAGATACATCACCGCAAACGTTCCGATCAGGGATACCGGAACCGCCACCGCAGGAATTAACGTCGCTCTTCCATTCCGTAGAAAGACGAACACCACCACAATCACCAGGGCAATTGAAAGAAGCAGTGTCCGTTCAACATCACTCACCGACGCCCGGATAGTCGTCGTGCGATCAAGCACAATCGTCGTATCGATCCCGTTGGGAATTGATGCCACCACAGACGGCAGTGCTGCCCGAAGCCTGTCTACCGTGTCAATGATGTTGGCCCCGGGTTGCCGAAAGATAATGAGCATGACTGCTCGTTTACCGTTCAGATATCCTGCCGCTCGCAGGTTCTGTGTCGAATCGACTACATCCGCAACATCCGACAGCCGCACCGCCGACCCATTGTTATAACCAATGATGATCGGCTTGTACTCCTCCGCGTGCGATATCTGGTCATTGGCCACAATATCGGCAGAGACATCTCCATTCGTAATCTGTCCCTTCGCCAGATTCGAATTCTGCAGACTTAAAACCGTCTGCACATTCGACATCGCCAGCCCAAAGCTCGCAAGCTTCGTTGGATTCACCTCCACTCGAACCGAAGGTAGTGCACCACCACCAGGATTGACCTGCCCGACTCCCTGGATCTGTGAAAGCTTCTGCTGCACAATGGTAGAAGCTTCGTCGTACAACTTGTCGGGACCATATTTGTCCGACGTCAACCCGAGAATCATAATCGGCGCATCTGCCGGATTCACCTTCCTATACGTCGGGTTCGCCGGAAGATTCGCAGGCAAATAAGTCCTCGCAGCGTTGATAGCCGCCTCAACGTCGCGCGCCGCACCATCAATATTCCTACTCAGGTCAAACTGAATCGTTATCGACGTGGACCCCAGACTGCTCGAAGACGTCATCTCCGTCACACCTGCGATGTGCCCAAATTGCCTCTCCAGCGGAGTCGCCACCGACGACGCCATGATCTCCGCACTCCCACCAGGCAAACTCGCGCTCACCGAGATCGTTGGAAAATCTACCTGTGGCAGCGGAGAGACCGGAAGCACATTAAACGCAATCGACCCGGCGATCGCGATTGCGACGGTCAGCAGCGTCGTCGCAACCGGTCGATGGATGAATGGCGCTGAGATGTTCATGCGTGCTCCGCCGGCGCAACTTCGCCTCCACCCTGTTCAGCCTTCTTCGTCCTTCTTGAAAATCGATGCGAAAGATTGTCAAAGAAGATATAGATAACCGGCGTCGTATAGAGCGTCAGCACCTGGCTGACAAGCAATCCTCCCACCATTGCAATTCCGAGTGGTCTGCGCAACTCTGATCCGATGCCATGACCGAACGCCAGTGGCAGGCCGCCTAGCAACGCCGCCATCGTCGTCATCATAATCGGGCGGAAGCGAAGCAAACACGCCTCGTAGATCGCGTCGGTAGAGTTCAATCCTCGGTGTCTCTCCGCATCCAACGCGAAGTCCACCATCATAATGCCGTTCTTTTTAACAATTCCGATCAGCAAAACAAGTCCGATGATCGCCACGACACTCAGATCCTGATGGAAGAGAATCAACGAAAGAAACGCGCCTACACCTGCTGAAGGCAACGTAGAAAGAATAGTAATCGGATGAATAAAGCTCTCGTAGAGAACTCCGAGCACGATGTACACCGTCACGAGGGCAGCCAAAATCAGCAGAGGCATACCCGAAAGCGAATTTCTAAACGAAGCTGCGGTTCCCTGGAAATCCGCCTGCAGGCTAGCCGGCATGTGCATATCCTTCTGCACCTTCGTGATCTCCGTGATCGCACTTCCCAACGCAGCGTTAGGCGCAAGGTTGAACGAAACAGTGATTGCCGGAAACTGTCCCTGGTGCGTAATGGAAAGCGCCTCAGTCGTCTTCTCGAAGTGTGAGAAAGCGCTGAACGGCACTGCTGAGCTGAACGTGGAACTTGTCGTACCCGCCGAAGTTGCGCCCTTGCTCGAGGTCGAATTCACTGTGCTCGACGTCAGCGCATTCACAGGAGGCGTCAAAGTATTCGCAGACGCCGTATACAAAGGCGAAGTCGTGATCGCGTTGGAGCCAGCCGATGTAGAGCCACTCCCCGAAGAAGAGGTTGCCGCAGCTCCAGTAGTCCCGGCTGCCGAGCCGGATTGAATATAAAGATGATTCAACTTATTCGGATCGAGCTGAAACTGCGGCTCTGCCTCAAGAATCACGTGATACTGATTCAACTGCGTGTACATCGTATTGATCTGCCGCTGACCGAAAGCGTCATAGAGCGTGTTGTCAATCGTCGTTGGTGCCACGCCCAGCCGAGTAGCAGTCGCACGATCGATCGTCAGCGACACCGCCAACCCACCTAGCTGCTGGTCCGTCGCAACATCTTCGAGCCCCGGTAGCTGCTTTAGGCGGCTTACAAATCTACTCGTCCAATCGTTCAACTCGTTCTGATCTGGATCCTCCAGCGTGTACTGATACTGAGTGCGGCTCACCCGGTCATCAACCGTGATGTTCTGTACAGGCTGCATGAAAATCTGAATGTCCTGAACATCTTTCAACTTCGTCTGCAACCTGCGAATCACATCGGACGCACTCAGGTCACGATCTTCAAGCGGCTTCAGGTTGATCGACATCCTTCCACTGTTCGTTGTGATATTCGTTCCATCTGCGCCAATAAACGAAGACAGACTCTCCACTGCAGGATCAGCCAGAATTACCTTTGCCACCTCTTGCTGCTTCGCTGCCATCGCCTTCGAACCAATGGTCTGCGGAGCCTGCGTGATTCCCTGAATCACGCCGGTATCTTGAATAGGAAAAAATCCCTTTGGAATAATGATGTAGAGAAACACTGTCAACAGGAGCGTCGCAAGAGCAACAAACAGTGTGATCGTCTGGTAACGAAGCACCACCTTCAAAGTCCGTCCATAGAACGCGATCATCCGTTCAAACACGTGCTCTGATGCTTTGTAAAAGCGCCCTTGCTGAGCCTCAGGGTTGTGCTTCAGAATCCGCGAAGCCATCATCGGCGTCAACGTCAGTGAAACCACAGCAGAGACAATGATCGTTACCGCCAGCGTCACCGCAAACTCGCGGAACAGGCGGCCAACAACATCTCCCATAAATAAAAGCGGAATCAATACCGCGATCAACGAGACAGTCAGCGACAGAATCGTAAACCCAATCTGTTCGGCGCCTTTTAACGCCGCCTCCATCGGCGTCTCGCCTTCTTCGAGATAGCGCGAAATATTCTCCACCATCACGATCGCGTCATCCACCACGAACCCCGTCGAGATCGTCAGCGCCATCAGCGACAGGTTATCCAGGCTGTAGCCAAGAGCGTACATCGCCGCAAAGGTTCCAATCAGCGACAAAGGCACCGCCACACTTGGAATAATCGTTGCGTACAGATTTCGAAGAAACAGGAAGATGACCAGCACAACCAGCCCGATGGTCAGCATCAGCTCAAACTCAACGTCGCTTACAGACGCCTGGATCGGCGTCGTAAGGTCGGTCAGCGTCGTGACCTCAACTCCCTTCGGCAGATTGGCCTCAAGCTGGGGCAGCAACTTCTTGATGCTTCTCACAACGCTGATCGTGTTTCCACCCGGCTGACGTTGCACATTCAAAATCACCGCAGGAGTCTCATTCATCCATGCAGCCTGCGTCGTGTTTTCAACTCCATCGACAATATGAGCAACGTCGGTCAGCATCACCGGGGCGCCATTGCGATAAGCAACCACGACGCTCTTGTAATCTTTGCTGGTCACAAGCTGATCGTTCGCGTCGATCTGGTAATCCTGCCGCGGACCATCGAAGTTTCCCTTCGCGGCATTCACGCTGCTCTGACTGACGGACGTCCGCAGGTCCTCGAGGTTAATCCCGAACGACGAAAGAGCCGTCGGATTAGCCTGAATCCGCACCGCAGGTTTCTGTCCGCCGCTGATGCTTACCAGTCCAACGCCGGCCAACTGTGAGATCTTCGGCGCCAACCTGGTATCGACGAGGTCCTCCACCAGCGGGAGTGGTGTCGTCTTCGACGTAATCGCCAAAGTCAACACCGGCGCGTCCGCAGGATTCGTCTTGCTATAGATAGGCGGCGCCGGCAAGTTCGCAGGCAGAAAACTCTGCGACGCATTGATCGCCGACTGCACCTCTTCTTCAGCGATATCGATGTTCAGGCTGAGATTGAACTGCATCACAACAACCGAAGTTCCGCCAGAGCTGCTCGATGTCATCTGGCTCAAACCCTGCAGCTCGCCAAACTGGCGCTCGAGCGGCGCTGTCACGGTCGTCGCCATCACCTGCGGGCTGGCACCCGGATAAAACGT
>Ga0302227_10001763_pt1 | contig 15690 bp, 10 predicted proteins | sample II_Palsa_N1_1_FD_193525 | JGI IMG/M metagenome (GOLD analysis project Ga0302227, IMG submission 193525) | Peat permafrost microbial communities from Stordalen Mire near Abisko, Sweden - II_Palsa_N1_1 | ecosystem: Environmental > Terrestrial > Soil > Palsa > Peat permafrost | place: Sweden...
TTCTTCAGTCCAACGGAGCCGACTCAGACTCAGAACTGTCTTTTGAGATCAACATGCTTCATATCGACTACCTCATCCGGCGGACCGATTACGGGCGTGCAATGGCAAAGCTAGAGCAGCTAGCGGCGGCAATGAAGGAAGATGGGGACGATGTCAACTTGAGAATTAAACTCCTCATCATGAAAGCATTGCTGCAAGACAAGTGCGGACGCCCACAAAAAGGGTTTTCTGTGGCCGTACGCGCTGCTAGCATAGCATGGCGAGCAAGACTCATCCCAGCCCTATGGGATGCCATGGCCGTCATTGCCAACATCTTGACATCATTGTCCGAGTTCCGGGCTTCAGTTCAAATCCTCATCTCAGTATTACCTCGAGCCCTAGAGTGTGAAAATTGCTCATTGAATGCCCAACTCTACTCTTTTCTCGTCAATGCATACATGGGTATGGCCGGGCAATGTGAGAAGGGTAGTCTGAAGAGAAAAGAGAACCTGACAAGGTGCTTGGAGTTTATTGACAGGGCATTTAACGAATATTCATCTCTGGAGGATATCAAGGGACAGTGTGAGATGATGGCGAAAAAGGCCACCATAATGAGAATTGTTGGGGAAAGTGTATTGGCAAATGATTATGCAAGTGCTTACTTAGATTTGAAGAAGGAGGCGGCCTTGATGGCCTAGATATGATACCCGTACCGATGGTGAGACGCGAATCGTAATGTATATTCTGCTTTCCGAAGCAGGCCTTCGTGCTTTGCGGTCCTTTCTGAGTGGCAATTTGAGAAGAAAATTTCATGAGTATGTGCTACAAGCAAGTAACACGCCTCATATCAATCGAGAGATCCCATTGCTTGGAAGCACCAAGCAGACCATGTTCCAAACCGGGGTTGCTCTCCAATGAATCTCATCATTTGAAACTGACCAGCTCTCATTACTGGGTGGATAAATAACCTCACAGCAAGGTAGATGAAAAAAGCAAGATCTTTCAACGTTTGAAGGTCCTAGGACTCAAGGAGAATGTACAACCAGTCTATTGGCACTACGACTACTCCACCAGCACAAGCTGGAACACTTCTTGCCGTTCCTCACCACGCTGCAACTCCAAATCCCCTACTCGTCCTTCTTGTGATGGTTGACTTCGTCGTTCCAGCTGCCAGTTCAATTAGCATAATCCATGGTCACAACACCCCCGAAAGTTGCTTTGGGAATGACTGGTCGTCTGCCCGTTCAGACCAAAAAAATACTTACAACAAGGTCTACAAACTGGTTAGCTACTACTAATAGGATTCGAGAGGGCATCTAATCAGCTCACCTTATCTCCATTACCCCAGAAATAGTTCTTTGTTCGGATGTTCTGGTAAGGGTATTCAGGTCTCTCCTCCAACGGCTCCATGTGCGCCCAGTGAGACCAATGCTCGTTCCACAGGTTGTAAGCGTTGACGCCGGCAATAATCAAGCAAGGAATCGTGACACTGTAGGAGTCAGTCAAAATCCGCTCGTTCCTCTACCATGACCCCTCTTCGAGGTGTCGTACTAGATTGAGAGCTTGCGCCAAAGGTCTGGCATTTTACGTCAGCTTTCCAGCCTATTCAGTTCCTCCAATATAACGCACCACTTGTAGCAGCCGCATGGTCCTTCACAGCTTTCCTCTCACGGTTGAAAGCGTTATCCTCGGCACCCACGAATCCAGAGCTCTCGGTGCTAGCAAATCGTCGTTGGAACGGCGTGCGCACCGCTGGTGAGCGCAGCTGAGAAGCGAAGCGCTGAGAGGCACGCAGCATTGTTCGTTGGGGGAACATCGTATCGTTGTGGTGGTTCAATCGTTGTGCGAAGGATGGAAGAAGGCAATCGTACGTTGCGCGAAGCTCCAAACCTCTGATTCCATTGGCGAGTTCCGGCCCAAGTTTGCACGTGATATGGTGACGTGACCGCGACGACGTCCAATTGCGACATTCCTCCAACGCGGGACTCAACCTTCTTGAGGAGCTGACACGCATCAGCGCATCAGAGGCCTCTTTCCATCGACGGAGCGGAGGGAGATGTCTCGCTCTTGCTGGCGGTTTCATTCTCTGGGATCTTGAAAATGGCAGGGCAGCGAGGCCTGCGAATTACCACTTGGAATGGTAAGTTGTTGATACTTCTGCAGATTGCGCTCTATGCTAAACGGATTTCAGTGAACGGGATAAGGTTGAGCTTTTTTACTATCACTGGGTGCTCCAGCTAAGGCATCGATAGAAATCCATTTAGCTATCAGCCATGGCGTCAAGACAGGACATTTGCAGTGCGCTTGCCTTCTAGTGCTGATCACCTGCAGTATCACTGATAATCCTCTAGGCAATGTTCAAGATTCTTGAAGCTGATATAGTGGTGATGCAAGAGACGAAGATACAGCGCAAGGATCTCCAAGATGACATGGTCCTCGTTCCCGGATGGGATGTCTATTTCAGTCTTCCGAAGCACAAAAAGGGTAATGAGGAGCCTTCGAAGTATACGAATAGACTGCTAACGTCTTGATTAGGGTACTCTGGAGTTGCAATCTACACACGCAATGAAGTCTGTGCTCCCATCCGTGCTGAAGAGGGCATCACTGGCGTCTTGACCCCACCAAATTCTTCGACCAGCTTCTACAACCTTCCCAAAGATCAACAGATTGGCGGCTATCCCACCGTTAGCCAGCTGTCTGATTGCAGCCTCGATGCTGCCACTCTGGATTCGGAAGGTCGCTGTGTCATTCTTGAATTTCCAGCTTTTGTCCTCATCGGAGTATATTGCCCAGCGAACAGGGACGAGACCAGAGACGAATTCCGAATTGGCTTCTTAAATGCGCTAGATGCTCGTGTACGGAACTTAACGACTGCTGGTAAGAAAGTCCTATTGACTGGGGACATGAATATTATTCGAGAAGAGATAGATACTGCCAAAGCCGAGGAGCAGGCTAGGAAACAAGGTGTAACGCTTGAGCAATACATCTCAACACCTTCTAGGCGATTATTCAATCAGCTTCTCGTTGGTGGTAAAGTCATTGGTGAGCCAGATGAAGGAAGGGAGGTACCAGTGCTATGGGACATCTGCAGGGGCTTCCATCCAAATCGTAGGGGTATGTTCACGTGCTGGGAACAGAAAATTAACGCTAGGCCTGGAAACTTTGGCTCTCGAATTGATTATCTTCTATGCAGTATTGACTGTAAGGAGTGGTTCTGTGATTCTAACATCCAGGAGGGACTGATGGGATCGGATCATTGTCCGGTGTATGCTACCTTTAAGGAGAAGGTTGAGTTCGAGGGCAAGGAAGTCGACATCACGGACATCATGAGCGCTGGAATGTTTAAAGATGGTTTCCGGCAGCGAGATTGGTGTCCAAAGGATCTCCTTCCATTGTCAGCTAAGCTAATACCGGAGTTCGATCGCCGTCGAAGCATTCGCGACATGTTCACCAAGAAGCCCTCACTTATGAAGGGCGAAAGCTCTTTGGAAACCAAATCCCAAGATGACAGCCTCCCGTTCTCGAATGGCGAGAGCGCAATTCCAGATGAGGACGTCGCAGACGCAATAGGAAGAACAGAAACAGTTAAAGTCGAGGTGGACTTTGATGCAGAACCCTCACCAAAGATCGATCCACAGGCTACTGAGAGCTCCATAATATCAAACATCCCCTCGGTCTCGGCAAATTCTCAAGCAATGTCTATACCTAGTCCTGTGAAGCCACCTGCTAAGAGGTCAACTGAAAGCTCTGTGACAGCTAGGCCTCAGAAACGGGGCAAAAGTACCTCGAACTCGAAGTCTACATCAATAGCAGGCAAAGGCCAAGCGGGAAAGGGTCAGAGTAGCCTTATGGGCTTCTTCAAGCCAAAAACTCCTCAGCTAGACGGCGCAGACGACAGCCAAACGACGGTCGATGTGGAGCCGGACAATGTTTCCGTGGCAGCGTCTGATCGCTCGACTTCAGCTCCATCAATGTCCGGTTCCGTTTCCGTCAGCGATTCTCCTGATCGGGCTTTCAATTTTGCAGATCAAAAGAGCGTAATCGATCCTATAGTTGCCAAAGAGAGTTGGTCCAAGTTGTTGGGAAAACGAGTTGTCCCTAGGTGCGAGCATAACGAGCCGTGCATCAGCTACGTGACGAAAAAGCCTGGTGTGAACTGTGGGAGATCATTCTATATGTGTCCCCGTCCTCTCGGTCCTTCTGGCCAGAAGGAGAGGAACTCTCAATGGCGCTGTGGTACTTTCATATGGAGCAGTGACTGTAGGTATTGGGGAGAAAACCCTTTTCATTTCTGACCTTTTCTAGGAACAGTGTGTTCTGTCGAAATATCGTAAGCGAGCACCTGCTAACTTTTCTGTTACTTAGGGACTGGAGAGTGAAGTGGAAACCGAAAGTCTTGATTCAAAAACTTTCAATAACTCCGGGGAGAGGATCTACAATTGCAGAAATAGCCAAACATCGTAGCGCCCACACGTGCGTGAATGGGCTAACAAAGACGATGACCGATGATCCAAGAAGTGCGAATGAGACAGAGCTATTATAGAAGATACGGAAACAAAAACCAAATCTCTGAGACGCACGCTATGCTCCTTAGATTGCATCCTATTGAACGCCACGCTATGTAATGGAATCATTTTGTGCAGAATTACTACAACAATTCATCTTTCCCCAGAAACTTGGCCATAGGGTCATGCGAATCTGTCCGCTGTTTCTTCCAAGCATCGATATCTTCCTCTGAGACCCCGCCCTTCATTTCTTCCATTGTCCGCTTCTTAGCTATCAACGTATTGCTGATATCTTCTGTGGCTTTCTCAAAAGTCTCCCTGGAAGGCCACTCAATCTCCTTGACTGGCTCTGAATCTTCGAGAACGCCTCCAGTTCGTAGTCTATCTGCCTCTTCAAATGCCCTCTTGCCCTCCTCTCCGGTGCAAAATGAGTTCTTAATGGTTGAATGACAACATGCATAACCCCACTTAAAATCTGTCCACCAACTGCCCCATACTGATGTGTGATTGTTGATTAAGACATCTTCCGGGTACTTCGACTTTGCTACCGTTTTCGGAGCACCCTTGATTGCCCCGGACTCGTCATACTCGATATACTTCTCGGATTCGACAATGGCAGCATCTCGAAGCTTTGCAGCGTTTGGATTGACTTCACCACCATACTTCTCCAGTAACATTTTCTTATGTGCTTGTCTCTTTGCCTCTGCCTCTTCCTTCTCCTTCTTTCGGTAATACTCTCCAGACGTAGGGTTTGCCTGCAGATGTAACTTGGTATTACCCGCCTTTTCTTGGGATTCCCATGCATACTTTTGAGCTATTTCGAACTCAGCAGCATCCCCTGACGCCCGCATGAATCCTTCTTCCGCGACTAGCGCTGCAGCTGTGTCCGCAGTTGCACCGCTATCCACCATGGATCTCGTTTTGGGATCATACTTGGCCGAGTCCAGATCAAGATTCAATAAGTATTTTGCAGTGTCCTCTCGAATTCGCAGTTGTCTCGTAGCGGTACTTTGCTGTCTCCCCATGTCCGATTCTTCTGCATACTTCGCACCATCCTCGCCTTCGTCATCCTCATCCTCTTTAGTTGCTGCTGCTTTCTTTTTGAGCTCCTCCAACTCGGCGTACTCGTCAATCACAGTTTTGTACTCTTTAGGATCATACCCATTCCACCGATCCCTCTTGGCATCCCATCCTAAGCTGACATCTTGAACCACCTCATCTGCCTGTATATCCTTGCCTGTCCACTTTGCGCCTTTAGCTCTGGGTCGACTTAAGCACTCCTTCGTCTTGTGTGTCATGGCACCACAATTCTCGCATGCTCCTTTGCGGAATTTCGTCGCAGCAGGGCCAAGCTTCTTCCCTCGATCGTACCATTTTGACTGATCTGACTGGGCTTTTTGAAGACGTTGATGTTCGAGGTAGTCGTTCTGATCGTCATCGTCTCCGATATAGAAGGGTTTTTTGGAGATGAAGGAGGGGATGTATTCGTTTGCTTCCTTGTTTGCCGCTGAAGGCGCATTCGGCTTTCGAGGTTGAGCACCTGCTGGAGGCATTTTGGAGGTGGGTTTGAGACAGGGACACGGAGGCAATGTGGGGTAGGTATCAAAGGTTCCCTGGTGCTTACTCGTAGGGTGTAAATTTTCACGTGATATCGTGGATTCTTCGCGGTTAAATCGCGCTTACAGCATCATAACAACGATTTGCAATGTAGACCACATCATCACTGCTTTTCATGACTCGGAAGAATGTCTACAGCTATGTTCGATGACCTTTTGCGGCCTCCAGCCTGACCAACCATGGACCTCTTCCGCGTACGGCTTAATTGCATTGATCATTATCAGAGTGTATCGACACCCTTTGACCCTTTACTACGGAGCAATGTCCACCCCTCGCAGATCCATAAAGAGCCAAAAGTTCCTGTAATTAGGGTTTTCGGAGCAACTGAGACCGGTCAAAAGGTCTGCGCGCATATTCATGGCGCTTTCCCATATCTCTACATCGAATACAATGGGAGTCTGGTTCAAGATGAAGGTGGGCTATTTTTCTGTGAGCATTAGCCCTTGCCGACTGACAGACTCTCAGTTGGTGTTTACATTCATCGCCTCCATCTATCAATCGATTTCGCCCTTGCCGTTAGCTACCGGCGGAATATGTACGATGGCAACGCCAAGTTCGTTGCGCGTATCACGCTGGTCAAAGGCGTTCCGTTCTATGGCTTTCATGTTGGATATCGATACTACCTGAAGATATATATGTTGAATCCTATGGTTATGACGCGATTAGCAGACCTCTTGCGACAAGGTGTAATCATGAAGAAGGTGTTTCAGCCCTACGAAGCCCATCTTCAGTATCTACTCCAGTGGATGACAGATTACAACTTGTACGGGTGTGGATATATTGATTGTCGGACAGTTCAATTTCGAGGCCCCGTGCCGCGATATGAAGATATGGACAACCTCTCTCATCTCTGGCATGATCGTTCGATTGCTGATGAGCTGATAACCGACGAGTCAAAACTCCCGAGAGTCAGTCATTGCTCTATTGAGGTGGATATTTCCATTCAAGACATCCTAAACAGACAAGATATCAAGCCTCGACCCCTGCATCATGGTTTTGTGGAACGCCTTAACCCATTGGCTCCGGACGAGAAGTTGGTACATAGTATGGCTGGTCTGTGGAGAGATGAAACTCGCCGGCGCAAGTCACGAATGTCCAATCCTGCTCCAGGAAGCAGTCCGTTCCCTCCCGAGGTCCTGGTGTCAATGTCAGCCGACCCGCGGAACTCTCAGCCTGGAGGGTGGATTCATGAAGAAGAATACAGAGAGAAAGTTCTTTCGCTGATTCAGGACGAGAAGCAGAAAAGTGATGGAGCAAGGCTATCTTTCAACACTTTTGTCAGACCTACGCCGTTTGAATCATCGGTGAAGACAGCTCTAGAATCAGTCGAGGATCTCTTTCCGGAAAATCTGCGTCCAGCTTTAGGGTTGACTCCTGGGGATGGAGATGGTCGTGTTGACTACGAACCCAATGAGTCGGAAGAGAGAGACGTGGACGAGAAAAGGATCCTCGGATTTATGAATAATGAAGAAGATGATTATCCTTACGACTCTGATGAAGAGGTAATGCGAGAGATCGAGTTTTCCCAGAGGAGGCCAGTCGACAAAGTGGAAGAGAAGAACCTGGATTCGAAGGACTTTAAACAGTTGGAACATGACATCGACGATGAATCCCGCCCTCGTGGCCAGCAGTATGGAGCACAATTCCTTGATTCTGGAGAGCCGAGCATTTTGGATGGCTCGGCGGGACCGTCTTCCATTGCTGGGATAGAAGCAGTTGATATGGTCGAAAACACCCTCAAATATCAATCCGGTGGCGCTGGCTCGCTTGGTTCTCAGGAAGAAGACAACATGAATCAGACCGACAAACCAGCGATGATCACTAAACGTCTGGAACATCCAGATCACTCTGAAAATGCTCTTAACAAACGCCAAAAGCTCGCTCATGAATTATCAATAGGAAATTACTCCACCAAACCCTTCGCGGAATCAAGAGGGATCCTCCATACAACTATAATGAAGCCAGCAACAACTACAACTAGCCGCTTCTCTCGAAACCCACGCTCAATTAATAATAAGTCTTCCCAAGACTCGATGAAGTCCAACGATAAATCGCAATCACAACCCCTTCTGTTTCCTGTGGTCAAGGACCCGCAAGATCCATCGACCATTCAGAGATTAAGCCAAAAGAGTGCTTCGCAAGATAGTCCATCCAATATGTCAAAACGTATCTCCTTCAAGTCATTCTTGTCATTATCCCAAGATCCAAATCACAGACAGACGACGACGACGGATTCCGAAACCCAGTCAAGCTTAATCAGTTTCTCGACCTCTGTTGCTGGGGTTATGAAGAAAATGCAACATCAATTCGGAAATAGCAAACAAGGCGCAGTTCTTGCCATTAGTGAGCCTCCACCGTCTGGACTTTCTGTAATCTCAACATTATCAGACCTCAATCTCCCGTCCATGATCTACCAGGAAGCATTCTATAGTAACGAACTGGATGTACCTGAGCGGGCACGAGAATGGGCAGGGAGAGAGTTTAAGCTTGAGAGCTTAACTGTACCCTACCTCCCTGATTTTGACCCTACTTGTACCTCCGAAGCCAGCTTGGGCGAGAAGCCAGGAATTATTCCAGACCGAATCAAGGAGGAGAGGGACTACCAGATCCGAAGGCGGAATTGTGGACTCCTTAGCTGGGAAGTATTGGAGCCGCCACCCACATATGCGGAGGTGGAGAAATGGTATCACGATACCAAAAGACAAAGAACAACAGCCACTACAAAGCGAGTTACTCAAGCCACGACCAGCCCTCAGAAGAAGGGCAAACTCTCGCAGATCGACGGCCCCACACAGAAAGGCAAGCATGGATTCAAGTATACCCAGAATCAGGAAACGACGAGCGTCAGGCACGAAGTACAGTATATGAGCACAATGAGTCTGGAAGTTCATGTCAACACAAGGGGCAGTCTCGTCCCTAATCCGGAAGAAGACGAACTTCAATGCGTGTTTTGGTGCCTGCAGTCAGACGAGGACGGGTTAGAAAGCAATGGGATCGCGGAAGGCACACATATAGGTATTGTCGCTCTCTCCGAAGACGGTTCGATGGCACAGAGGATTGCCAAACAGGTTACTTGTGAGGTACAAGAAGAGTCTTCAGAGCTTGATCTTATCATTCGAATGGTTGAGATTGTTCGAAGCTACGATCCAGACATTCTAACTGGTTACGAGGTTCACGGTGGGTCTTGGGGGTATCTTATTGAGCGTGCACGACTGAAGTACGATTACAATCTCTGTGATGAGTTCTCACGCATGAAGGCTCAATCTCATGGGAGATTCGGCAAGGAGAATGACAAGTGGGGTTTTAACCAAACATCGACGATACGAGTCACAGGCAGGCATATGATCAACATCTGGCGAGCGATGAGGAGCGAGCTTAATCTTCTTCAGTATACCTTGGAGAATGTTGCATTCCATTTGTTGCATCGCCGGGTTCCGCATTACAGCTGGGCCGACTTAACAAGGTGGTACACAAACGGCAAGCCAAGAGATCTGGCCAAGACAGTCAATTACTATGTTTCACGGGTGCAGCTCGACTTGGAGATACTCGAGCAGAATGAGCTGATCCCAAGGACGAGCGAGCAGGCACGCCTTCTTGGTGTCGATTTCTTCTCTGTCTTCTCGCGCGGATCCCAATTCAAAGTAGAATCTCTCATGTTCCGGATTGCAAAGCCAGAGAACTTCCTCCTCGTCTCCCCCAGCAGAAAGCAGGTCGGAGGGCAGAATGCTTTGGAGTGTTTGCCATTGGTGATGGAACCTCAAAGTGCCTTCTACAACAGTCCCTTGTTGGTTCTCGACTTCCAAAGCTTGTATCCAAGCGTCATGATTGCTTACAATTATTGCTATTCCACATTTCTTGGACGGGTCGTCAATTGGCGTGGCACGAACAAGATGGGTTTCACGGAGTTTAGGAGACAGCAGCGGCTTCTTGAACTCCTGAAGGACCATATCAACATTGCGCCCAATGGAATCATGTATACCAAGCCAGAGATTAGGAAATCTCTCCTTGCAAAGATGTTGGGTGAGATTCTCGAGACTCGAGTCATGGTCAAGAGCGGCATGAAGCTCGATAAGGACGACAAAGCCTTGCAACGTCTACTCAACAACCGACAGCTAGCCCTGAAGCTTATAGCAAACGTCACTTATGGATATACCTCTGCTTCCTTCTCAGGACGCATGCCATGCTCTGAAATCGCTGACAGCATCGTTCAGACTGGACGCGAAACACTCGAAAAGGCTATTGCGCTCATCCACTCGGTCAAACGGTGGGGAGCGGAAGTGGTTTATGGTGACACGGACAGTCTATTTGTCTATTTGAAAGGCCGCACGAAAGACCAAGCATTCGATATTGGTGAAGAGATTGCAAAGACAGTCACCAACATGAACCCCCGCCCTGTGAAGCTCAAATTTGAAAAGGTTTATCTCCCCTGCGTCCTTCTGGCGAAGAAGCGTTACGTCGGGTTCAAGTATGAGAGCAGGAACCAGACCGAACCAGATTTCGACGCCAAGGGAATCGAAACTGTGCGGCGAGACGGTACACCAGCAGAACAAAAAATTGAAGAAAAGGCACTGAAGATTTTGTTTCGGACAGCTGATCTGAGTGAGGTCAAGAGCTACTTTCAGAAGCAGTGCGAGAAAATTATGAAGGGTTCAGTGTCAGTGCAAGATTTCTGTTTTGCTAGAGAGGTGAAATTGGGGACTTATAGTGACAAAGGTCCACCACCTCCTGGAGCTCTGATCAGCACGAAACGCATGTTGGAAGATGCTCGAGCAGAGCCCCAGTACGGGGAGCGTGTACCTTATGTTGTCATTACTGGAGCTCCAGGAGCGAGACTGGTTGATAGATGTGTCGCCCCAGAAGAGCTTCTTGAGAATGATCACTGCGAATTGGATGCGGAATATTACATCTCGAAGAACCTTATCCCCCCGTTGGAGCGAATCTTCAACCTCGTGGGAGCCAATGTACGGAACTGGTATGACGAAATGCCCAAAGTCCAGCGCATTCGCCGCGTGGACGCTAACTTGCAGCTTCAAGGCCACTCGAAAGAACTTGCGACCAGTAAGAAGACTCTGGAATCTTACATGAAATCCTCATCCTGCCTGGTATGCAAGGACAAGCTCGAGACTGAAGGTGCTATCTGTCCAAAATGTTTGGCAGACAGGCCAACCTCTCTGCTTTCATTGAGGACGAGACTCAGCCAGGCGGAAAGAAGTCTTCTTGCCCTTCAGAGGGTATGCCAAAGTTGCTCTGGGATGGCGCCGTTGGACGAGGTGAAATGTGACAGCAAAGACTGTCCAGTCTTCTACACTAGGACTAGACAGAAAGCCAGGCTGAAGACAGAAAGGGGAATGGTGGAACCTGTGATAGAGGAGTTATCGACGCCGATTTTAGATATGGGTGATTTGGATTGGTAGCTTGGGCTACAAGGCTGGGATGGCGTTTTAGGGAGAGCGCAGATCATCTGGAGCATTTGCATTGCATAGCGAGGGGTTTTACATTGGCACTGGCGCATTGGATCATGGACGATTGGGATGTCGAGAAGGGCGAATTGGAAAAGGAGGTTCACGGAGACACAATTGATAGAGATGTGTTGACGAATCATGACGACGGGCGTTCGAGCTTGTGATGTCAAGGCTGATTAGCAGTACCCCCAGTATTTCTTGGTTTTACTGTACTACCAGTCCAACCTGCACTTGGTGATTCAGTCACAACTGATTCCTCTTATTTTCAGAGAATGCGGAATAATAGCTCTCAGTGTCCTGTAATTCTTTTTTTTAGGTCTTACACGTGTGAAGGCTGCTCGTACCTATACTGTACGAGGTTGACTGTTTTGGGCTGACTTGGCGCCTCGCCTGGCCGCAGCCTCATCACGCTCATCAAGCTGTTAACTTGTCTTCATCGCCTGCCTCCATGCACAGCCCGCTGTGCAAACGTACCACCTTTGATCGAGTCGCAGATGAGTTGCCATGATGGGCGGTCTGCTGACGTTTCTTTTTGTCTACATTCTGGGTGGCCTCACTTTCATTCCATTAATCGTCATAGCAATCCTCGCCCACGCTTACCTGACATTCCCCAATCGAGACGACACTGCGTATCGAGATGACGAGACAGATCCGATTGTCCAGCCTGGAGACGATGTCGATGCTATCAAACGGGCACAGAAAACATTGGGAGAGAAGTTTCAGCCTCGAAGTGGGCATGAAGCTGATGTAGCTGCGGCGTACTTCTCTGTTGCGCGAGAATACACGCCAAATGGGATCAACGCAAAGCCTCCCGAGAGAAACACACCTGTTGGATCTGCAACAGTGTCTGCGGCGAGTCCAAGTGTATACCAGAGCATGTACCGAAGCATCTTCGACCGCAAGCCGAACAACTCGCCACTAGATAACAAAGGTGTTGGTAAACCACAAAAACGAGGTGGTAATGTTTTTTACGTTGTGCTAAGGTATATCCTTTTCCAGTCCTTTAGATTTGCTTGGCACAGTCCTAACTGCTTAGTAGGCACGGCCATCTAATGCTGTTTGACGATGATGAGCAACTGGAAGTCCGACACGTCATTTCTTTGGCACACCATGAAGTCTCGATATATTCTGGAGGGGACGAGACTCCAGAGGGAGAGCTGTTCATCAAGAGAAATGCGCTGTGTCTTTCGAGAAGGACAGACGTGGGGGAGATCACGCCTGATGGTAGGGCCTCGAAGCCTTTCTATCTCTTCTCAGAAAATTGCTCGATGAAAGAGGACTTCTACTTCACTCTTCTACGAAACCAAGAAAGAAAACCTGGAGAGAAATATCAGCCCCCCATACCATTACAATACGACGTGAAGGATATCATCACGCTTGTCCAGAGGTTACATTCGTCGGAGGAACATTTACAAACTCGGTGGATTAACGCAGCTATCGGGAGGGTATTTTTGGCCCTCTATAAGACCTCCGAGGTCTCCAATTTCATCAAGTCGAAGATCACGAAAAAGATTTCCCGGGTGAAGAGGCCATCATTCCTCTCGAATATTTCTCTCCGGAATATAGACATGGGCGAGGCAGCCCCAGTCATCACGAACCCGCGGCTCAAGGACTTGACGGTCGATGGGGAGTTGGTCGTCGAGGCTGATGTGAAATATTCGGGGAACTTCCGACTTGAGGTTGCTGCTGTGGCTCGAATTGATCTCGGGACAAGGTTCAAAGCAAGAGAGGTCAATCTGCTTTTGGCCGTAGTAGTGAAGAGAGTGGAAGGCCATGCAATGATCCGAATTAAGCCACCACCATCAAACCGACTGTGGTTATCTTTTCAGACAATGCCAAAGATTGATATGACAATTGAACCAATCGTCAGTGCAAGGCAGATTACATATACGTTGATCTTACGCCAAATCGAAAATAGGATCAAGGAAGTCATCGCCGAGAGTCTCGTCTTCCCGAACTGGGACGACTCTCCATTCTATCATACAGAAAACAAGCCTTGGAGGGGCGGTATCTGGGCTGATGATCACGCAAAGGCGCGTCCTGAAGACCCAGAGATTGCAGCAGCCCAAGACGGCGACGTAGATGAAGTGGCACATCTGGAGGCTACAGAGGAGAGCGATGAAGCAGACATGGCTATTCCCGAGATGGAGAAGAGTATGAGCACGCCTCTGACTGATGCGTCGCCACCAAACACCGCATACGCCAGGAAAGGGGCAAAGTCAGTCATGAATCTTGGTTTAAACTTAGGTCAATCCAAATCCAGCGGGTCCTCTACGAGTGTCGAAACACGGCCCTCTGAAAAGCCTAGAGCGCTTCGATCAGGGTCATTCGCTGCTACTTCCAGTCCTCTTGTCAGCACCGATGTTACAAATGCCGATGCTATCAAGCCATCCAATTCCACACCGCCAGAACATAGTCATGCAATGGCTGCAATCTCTGCACTTTCACAGACGAATACCCCTGTAGGATCACCATCACGAACTTCACGAATTGACAAAGCTGGCAGCCAGTCTTCGGTATCTTCACGGGAATCAGAGCAGTCCGAGAAGGACACCCAGAACGAACTGACACCCCAACCGTCTATCAGTGTTTCGAGCTCCAATCACTTCCCTAACTCGAGCTCATACCCTCCCAGCCCGTCAAGTATGAGTAACGCCTCACTCAAATCAGAAGCTCCGTCTTCAAGATCTTTTGGCTCTCTCGGGCGCGATCCTCGACGGGAAAACTCTACTTCTACTACTTCTTCGGGAAAGTCCACTGCGGCAGAAACGAAACGGTTATCCCTAGCTGCTGTGAGTAATGCAGCAGCTACTGCAAAAAAGTGGGGATGGAACGCAATCCAACGCCACAGTGACCAGAAGCCCGACGGACCATCGGAAGACCCTCCTCGTCCACTGGTTATGGGGAGAGGGCAGCCTCTTCCGCCCCCAGGTACCCCCTTGCCCCCTCCAGACAAGAAGACCAAAACAGCCCCTATTCCGATGCCAAAGCGTAAACCTATTCCTCCTCCTAATATGCCTGTCAAAAACAAAGATGCAGGATACGAATCGAATGGAGCTCATCTCCAACGTCATCCTGTCCCTCCACCCCCGCTGCCGAAGAGACCAAGTCGAGAAGAATCCAAGGAGGACGCCAACACTGGAGAGGACGGCATTTTTGTTGTCGAAGCCCCCGTTGGAGATTCTGAACCAACAACGCCCCTAACTGAGCACGTTCCAACGTACATTCAACCTTGGGTAGACGATGTGGACGAGGCTGAGGATCAGGAAGCTTCCCATTTACCCCCTGCGCTTCCGAAGAGGCGGCCAGCTCATCGAGTTTTGTCAAGTAGTCCCGAGGAGGATGGTCCCAGCCTCCCAAGCTGGGTTACTGCTCAAGAAGAAGAGGCTAGGGCTAAGAGCTCTTTCGTTGATGAAGATGCTGGTTTATGATGGAAGCAAGAGTTTAGGCGTTGATGAAGTCGGGATATTGGATCTGGGCAGGGATGGCTTTCCGCGACGTTGACCACCGGAACATCAGGTGTATGGAGTTACATGCATACAGCATGGATATATGGCGTTTGACGGATGAGTACTATTCTTGGAGTGCTAGAGGGACCAATCGTTGGAGTTGAGAAGCAACTGGGATCGGTGCAAAGCAGACATAGGCAACAATCAAATCAGATTTCACGAAATATTTTCTCTCGATTGCACCTCGTGAGTAGCCAACAATGATGCAGCAAACGACCGGTAAGGAAATATTTAAGTTTCAAATATCAATGTTTCCATAAGTAGGTCAGTGAGTTATTGGAGGAGATTGATAGACGCAGACTGTTTGACAGCGCTTCAATCCAAGAAAATAGTACGTTTTTTGCCACTAACAGTCTACTGTTACTGGATTCAAAACTCCCACCTCGCGAGTGACTGGGTTCTCATTTTATTGGACATGAGGGTATCACGTTACCCAGGTGCTTGTACAAACGAGTTCCAGGAATGTTCGTCACGTGCTCTAAAGCCTCTTAAATTAGAAAATATTATAACTTTTTAATTTATTAATATAATTTTATATTATAAAATAGGTTTTAAAGTTTAAAAAAGAAATTTTAATATAAATTAATATTTTAAATAATATATCATAATATTTTATTA
>Ga0302227_10001764_pt1 | contig 15687 bp, 14 predicted proteins | sample II_Palsa_N1_1_FD_193525 | JGI IMG/M metagenome (GOLD analysis project Ga0302227, IMG submission 193525) | Peat permafrost microbial communities from Stordalen Mire near Abisko, Sweden - II_Palsa_N1_1 | ecosystem: Environmental > Terrestrial > Soil > Palsa > Peat permafrost | place: Sweden...
GAGTGGTCTGTCCCGGTCATTGGGCAGAATGCGAGGAATCGTGCGAATAGGTTACGGGCTCTGGGTTGGAAGCCTCAGGCGAAGTCGACATTTGACTCATTTGTGGAGGATGAGTTGCCTATTTTGCTGGCCGAGAAGGGCGAATGGAAAGGTTATGGGGCGGCTGTTGCTTCATGATGCCTCTATGTATTTGGTAATCATGGTGTTTCTATGGCTGTAGTCGTCCTTTCGGTAGCAATCAAAAGTAAAAATGCTCCAAGTAATCACCGAGTATTTGCCTCTACGTGGGTCAATTGTGGTCTATCAAGCTTGACAAGCTCAAGTGCAGATATTTGTAGACTTCACAAGACAATCACAACTTGAAAATCTTCCCATATAGAAAGGAGGGCCTTTAATTCGCAATTTCGCATACTCAGATCCTTCCAATCTATACACTAAACAAGACTTTATGCAACTTCTGCTTTTCAAACAACCTGAAAGCCTCCGGCGCCTGCTCTAGCGGCATCTTCACCTCACACAAGAACCTTAGCCTCTTTTCAAGCACCTCGTACACCGCCAGAGCCTTATCAAAGATACTGCGCACAGGACATCTCCCAAACGCCATCGTAACATTCTTTGAGTACAGTGCAAAGCCCGGGAAGCTGATCTGCTCGTTATGTACACCCACACTGCTGATCTTCCCAAAGGGTCGGATTAGCTCGAACGCCAATTGCAAGGCATCAGCATGGCCAACGACTTCCATGACCACGTCTGCGCCGCGGTTATGTGAGGCAGCTTTGATTTTCGCGACCGGGTCATCAGAAAGCACTATTGGTGTCGCGCCCAACTTCTCAGCGGCAGCAAGACGTTCAGGGATGGAGTCTACGGCAAAGATCTTGGCTTTGCCACCCGTGAGATAGATAGCTGATGCGATGGCACAGATGCCTACTGGCCCACAGCCTAAAACCACGGCAGTAATGTCCCCTTTCTGTGTTTCCAGCACATTCTTCAGGAAGCGGCTGGCTGCGAAGTACCCCGTGGGAAACACGTCTGCCATGAGGACGAGCATATCTTCTGGTATGGAAGATGGTGCCTTCACGAGAGACGACGCGGCGTGTGGTACCCGAATGTATTCTGCTTGGCCGCCGTCGATGGTTGCTGACGGCGTGATGCACCCAAATAGTACGCCTTTGGAACATCGACTTGATTCTCCACTGGAGCAAAAGAAACATGAGCCACATGCGGTTGAGAAGGGAACAATAACATGGTCGCCAATAGAGAAATTGGTAACGGAGGAGCCGAGCGTGGTGATGTGGCCGACTGTTTCATGGCCGCAGATGAATCCAGGTGTGGCTTTCTGGTGACCACGGAAGTAGTGCTGTGTTGGAGTTAGAATGAAGCAAAGCTGCAGGAGGTAGGCTGTAGGGCTAGTTTTTGATACATGACAAAGAGGCTGCATTGAAAATCACGTACCAAGTCACTGCCGCACAAAGCGGTAGCAGAGACCTTGAGAATTGCATCTGTCGGCGCGAGGATTTTTGGAACTGGCTTATCCACCACTTCTACCTCGAAAGGTCCATCGAATACAACAGCTCTCATGGTTTCCGGTAGTATTGAACCCATGATAGAGAGCCTAGACAATGATAAAGTTAAGCAGTCTTAAGGAGGCGTGAAAGGATAGGAAAATAGCAAAAAAAAAAATCGCAAATTATTTTAATTGAATGAGTAAGCTCTGTCAGTCTTCGTTTTGCCTTTTCATAGTCCAGAGATATATTGCTCGGTAGGTAACGATAATGTAAGTACCCGACGTTGTTATTAAAATCGGCCGGTACGGGCCAGAACAACAGCATACCCGAACGTTGAACTACATCAGAAGGCACTTCGGATATTGCCCATGGGGATTCGCCTCTTCATTTCCCAGCGGCATAAACGCGTTCACTGGGTAAGAGTCTGGTGCAAGCTGAGAAAGTAAGTAGGCTCGGGATGGACAAAAAAGGTGGCACCTATTGTTTCCGAGGAACTCGGACCATTGAGAATACAGATTTTTATTCACTTCTTAAATGAACTACCTTGTTCCCAATGTTCTTTATGCTCAACGTAAAATGAAGTATGCAAAAGAATATTGAACGATGTTGGAGAATTCAACTGTTTAACTTGTAATTCCAATTTGAAAACTCGGGTTTTGCATTTTCTATCCATTACGAGGCAGGTACAAAAGGACACGCGTACGATGAGTTCGCAATCCTAGTTATGAATGCCACAAGACTTGACATCCACCACATATTATCAACAACATATTCCATCAAAAGTTTAATAAGCCCAAACTCGCTGAACGCCAGCAGCATCGAGCGCACTCTTCCTGTTCATTCTGCCATAATGGATGCGCAGTCCAACCACAATAGCTGTAGTGACGAAGCTGGCGGTTGCACAGACAATATTGCCCTTTGGATAATTCTTCGCAGCATCAGAAGCAGGCCAAATCCAGACTGAGATAATTGAAGCAATTCCCACCGTTGCGTTGTTGATGGCAGTAGCAAGACCCATGGTTCTCTGGCTCGGGACGTTGCAAGTAACCCAGCCGACCATGGGAGAAGCGCTGGGGAAGGCTCCGCAGGCAATGAGGTAGAGACAGCCATAGCGTTGTGCGTAGGCATCGGCCGGTAGCAAGCAGCAGGCGAGGAACCCAGCGCCGCTCAAGAAAGTCGCGCAAGCAACGTGAATCCCGCGCGAGTTCGTGCGATCTGCAGAATATGCTAGACCCAGGGAAACAATATAGCCTACAACCCAGGGAGGGATGGTCATGAGTTGTGCAGTGATCGAGGTGTACCCGAGGCGTGCAACGATGGTGGGAGTGAAGTATGCCAATGAGTTAACGAGCCCGACCTCAAAAGTCTGTGTTTTTAGCGAGCTTTTCAGGTATCGTAAAACCGAGATCGTCTACTTCACTTTATAATTTCTTAACAACTGTAGATCAAAACTTTACATCCTTCAAGTGCAGAAAATAAAAGAAGCTAGAGTGTATTTAGAAAGTTTCAAATCACATCCTGAATATAAAATAAAAGCGTTCAAAATAGTTATGGGGGTTGTTTCTTAGCGAAATGCCCTAAAAGCACAGACTTTTGAGGTCGGGCTCGTAAGGACAATTGTATTGGAAAGCTTTAGTGTTATTAGTACTTTAACCATTGATAGTGAGGATTGAGAGGATGTTCTGGAGTACTCACATAGGCAAAATAATGAGCAATCATACGAGGAGTGAAGCATGTCTCCATGACCTCTCGTCGACTAGAATGTTCTCTCGTGAAGCCGCTGGATTGTGCCTCAAGTTGAGACTGGAGACACACTTTTTCGTCATCGGTCAACCACTTAGCCACCGCTGGCCAGTCTGGCAAGCCGAAGATAACCAAAGGGACACAGACGATAGTGATGAGGCCCTCGATGAGGAAAAGCCAACGGAACCCTTGGAGGCCGGCAATACGATTCATGAAGCCGACACCGTACCCAATACATCCTCCAAAAGCCCCTGCAAGCGATGCGGAGGCAAGAACGAAAGCAATTCGAAGTGATCTCTGTTCTTGCGTGTACCAAAAAGTGATAAGATATACAATACCTAGAAAGGCAGACTGGTAAGCAAGCATCCATAAGGAGAGGAAGAGATTTCATATTACTTACCAGGGAAAAATCCTGCCTCAACGACCCCAATAAGAAAGCGCAACCAAATGACAGTTTTCAAATCCTTGACAAAGGCAAAGGCTAGAGTGAAAACTCCCCAGCAGAACATCAGGAGCCCAAGCCAATATGAAGGCTTGACATATCGCTTCATGATGAAGTTAGACGGAATATCGAAGACAGAGTAGGCGATACCAAAAATGGTGAGGACCAGTGAGTAATCTGCGGTAGTCATATGCGTCTTTTGAAGGAAGGAATCGCCCGTCTCCTTGTTGAGAATTTTGCCATTGCCAATGTTGGACCTATCTAGATAATTGAGTAGATAGATGAAGGCACACAGTGGCATTAGGTGCAGATCTATTTTCAGAGTGAGACGTTTCTTGTAAGCAGCGTCATACTCGAACACATCTGCCTTGGGTTCAGGAATTTGGTTCAACTCAGACGACTCCATATGCTGAACGGAGGCTTCGTTGGATTTATCAGACATGCTGCGTGGAAGTTGCAAAATTAAGACTCAAGAGAAGTTGAGAGGACTGAGATTTCAACGTATGATAGTGTCAATTGGGTGATAATCTCAAATGAAGATAAATTTTTGGGGAAGAGTGAGGATCTTAAATCAAAAAATATGGTCTTTCAGCACTTCAGCTATGGACGTCTCGACCCTATTCCTTCGCCTTTATGTCCCGTTCTCGAGCAACGATTCGCAAGCAAAAGCAAATTACGCTGTCTTACCTGGACCATACAGCACTAGCCATCCAATGCAATGGAGCATTAGCTTACATGTCTTGAACATGGAGGACAATTATCTGGGGAAACATAATCTGGGGGAATGTGATCCGGGGAAGAATTACTATCCGACTCGACCATTTCTAGTTTCATTGTGATCTTGCTTAGTTACTCATACCCCTTACCCGACGGCATATAGCCGAGAGTGCTGCCGTGAACTGCGGTAATTGACGGCCCCGACACGTCTCCAAATTCATCCATGGATCAAAATCAAACGCAAAAGTGGACGAAAGATGGTTATATTCATAAAAGGGCGAGAAACGCGAACGAAATATATACGAAAACACAATCTATAACCAAGACATCAAAGTTCACTCAAAGTCACACTACTAAGCTGCATCCCGCCACAAAACCCAACAATCAGGCTGGTCCTTGCTTCGTCTTGTAAGATCATGTCAGCAGCAGCATTCAACTATGGTTTCACACTTTCCAATGGAACAAAATTTATCCATGGTGAAGGTGTAATGGTTAAGGATGCCTATCCTCCAGAGCTGAACATCCCAGGTCAACTCCAGTTTTTCAGTCCGGGAGGGGAGGTTGATTCCCAAACACCATGCTTCTGCGGTCCGCACGGCGTCTTCCTCTTTGACGACAACCTCAGGATGCCACGTCATGTGCACATGTCTCCCAAAGCATCGGGAGGTGGCAATCGATACATTGTGGAGAAAATTCTGGTGATGAATGGTGTTGCCCTCGCAGAGCTCTGCGGGGAGATATATGTTGTTCCACCAAACACCATGGTCCTCATTGGCCCTGGTGTACCGCATACATGGACGGCATGCCCTCCAGGGCTGGATTTGCAGGATCTGGGAATCTCTGGGGATGAGAAAATTGTGTCAGAGGGGAAATTTATCGCGGTGTTCGAGTATGAAAAGCCGACGGGTTTCTTCCCAACGGCGCAAACCAATGTACTAAAGGAAGAGGGCGAGTATATAAAGTGCGATGAACTGCATGAAATTCAAATTCCAGCCTTCACACTTGAGCAACTTAAAAAAGATGCATGGTTTGTTTGGGGGAGAGGAGCACGGAAGATAAGTCAATGATCATTCATGGAATGAGGATAGACATGGTTTAATATAGCAAAGAGTACGAGTAGACAATCAAAACTTCTCATATACTTTTAGCCTGCCATCTTCCTTAGGTCTTTTGGAATACCTGAGCCTCGTGACTGCCTGCTGGCGAAGCTAATGGTAGATCCTTTTGATGAGAAGGATGCTATCTTGAGTCGGATTTGTGAAGGTTGTATTCTGGACTGGACTGTGCTACTTTGTTCGTTCCGATCCGCTAACTGCTTGAATTCCTACTTACTACCTGCTTAGCGTCGACCTCAATTAATTGAATCAAGTATACCAAATGCCGCAATCATGCCCGCAAATCGAAAGGATCACTTCCGTGGTTCCAAGATTCGATGGCTGACAAGTCTCGCTAAAATGGTTTATCTCATCGGATAATGCACCTAAGGATCCCACCCGTGGGCCTGTGCGGCTGTGCCCCCCCCTTTCCCACCCCCCCATCCGCGATTACCCCAGCCACAAACCTCCCCGCTTCTCCCCTCCATGTTTTCATCTAAAGGACAATATCTTGCCTAGACTCCGAATATGCAGCTTTAATTTCACCTCCGAAAATCAGCCGTTTACTCTTATGCTATATGCAGTTGATATCTTTTCCATCTCTTCCACCTTCTCTACATATCGCCCAACCCCTCATCGTGACAAAGCATTTGTCTTGCCAGCTTTACACACCACTATCACGGCCATTAAAAAAAAATTGAGCAGTAACAGGATGACTGAACAAGGCGAACAAGGCACTGTCCGCCTGCGCGCATCTCGAGCTTGTCAAACATGTAGTTTGCGAAAGGTGCGGTGTGATGCAACAGAGGTTGGGACTCCATGCAGCCGTTGTCGCGTTGACCAGTCTCCCAACTGTGTTCTGCTTCCTTCGAAACGAGGCACATATGCAAGGCAATCTCGTCTCCAGAGCCCGTACGAAAGAGTTCCGTCCAATGCAAATGGCAATGCAGTGTCAAATAACACACGCTGCTCCAACTCTCCGCCATCAAGTGCTTCAGCATCGTTTGACGAGTGTTTACCATCTTCCGAGCCATCAACTTCAGTTTCGGTGCTGAGCCAGCAAAGCGTCGAGACAGCATATCAGAACGAAATGCCCCTCGAATCATCACAACAGCAAGAAATGGCACCGCCGATGAACATGCAAGCGATGAAGTCTACCATAGTGGACGATACAGAGAAGGTGTACGAGACACAGAGCCTTGGAGGCACATTGGCGGTACTGCGCCAGCATCGAGACTCGCTCACATCAATGTTCGAGAGGTTTCTAGAACAGCGGAGCCAGAATCCTGAAGACGCCACTACCACTGGGGTCATATTTATGAGCGGGGCATCCCCTTTGACCTTTGCTCTCGAGGAAGCTCAAGGCGGCAATAATACCATCAATGCGGCTTTGCATAGCGCTGGATCACATTTCCCAAACGGCAATGGTGCGAAAATTATTGAAGTTGATGTCCATCCGTCGCATTTATCATCCGAGGACATCAGCTATTTCAAGGGAAAAGGCGCATTTGATCGACCCAAGACCGAGCTCTCGGATGCGCTTTTCGGAGCTTTTGCTGAGAGGTTTTATCCCTTGTACTCTATTGTTGATCTGAATGGCTTTGAAGAGTCTTTCAAAGCTGGAAGTCTGTCCTGGATTTTGTTCCACTCTGTCTGCTTCATTGGAGTAACCTTCTGTGATTTGAGTGTTATCCATCGAGGTGGCTTTAAAGGGCGATGGCATGCGCGACGCCATTTCTATGACAAAGCAAAGCTACTATTCGACGTTGGCTATGAGACTAATAAGGTTGTGCTACTTCAGTCAGTTCTTATGCTCTCATTTTGGGGCCCACAGATGAAGAGTTACTGGAATCCGTGTTCCTGGGTAGGCTTTGGTGTCACCATCGCAGAGTCTTTGGGAATCTACCGCATCAACAAGTCTACCTACATGGATGCCAAGCGGCGGAGTCTTCTAAAACGATTATTCTGGGCCCTTGCCGTGCGGGATGCCTACTGTTCGGCATTATTGGGTCGGCCTTTTCGACTCAATATAACCCAGTGCGATACGGAACCACTCACCCTGGAAGATTTCGACCATGAAGAAAATTGCCCTAACCAAGATCATGGAAAGTGCCTGTCACACGGCCATTATCAGATTCAAGTCTCCAAGTTATCCCTCATCCTGCGGAAGATCGTCGAAGCGCAATTTGGACCGAGCAAGAATACCACTCAGGCACTCCATCTACACAGTTTAATGGACACTTGGCAGTCTGAACTGCCTCGTCCTGTGAATTGGTGGGAGCAGCAAGCTCCAACAACTGACATCTTCGCAATGAGCTTGAAAATCATTTTTCACCAACAACTGATTCTCATCCACCTCAAGAAAAGAGACGATGCAGAAAGTGCAGCCTTTCAAGCTGGATCACTGCTCCCCAGTGTCTCCCCTTCGTCTACACAGATCACTGAGTCGGCGGCACAAATGATTTCCTCCACAGCGTTTACTATCATGGCCAACTCTATGTTAGGCATGATGCCGCACGAGGTCTTCTCCGGCTTTTTTATCGCAGGAATCGTCTTCTATCGTGGTATGAAGCAACCGCAAGATTCGCTCGCTCGCCTGTCGCGCTCGGCGCTCGACAACTGCCAGATGGTAATTAGTGAAGCACGAGAGAGATGGGATCTAGCAAACTGGGTGATGAGGATATTCGATTTTTTACTCTCCAGCAGCAATCCCGCACCGGAAACTGCGATTCAGGCGCAATGGACGGGATTGCCACAAACCAGCTTGGCTCAGGGCTCAGTATCGGTGCCGGCCTCCCTTAACTACATGCCAAGCATGATGCCTGAAGATGACATCTTGCACTCGACCGATTTTGGTTCACCGACATATCAGATAGGTTCAATGGCGAATGACTTTTTTCTGTTGTCAAATTTCCTGCCTGTGGCCCCAGGAGACTCTTCGTTCATGGCGATGTAGGATACTGGGCTCAAAATGGCTGGATATGCGTTTTTGATGATTCATTTTGGCAGTTTGTTATGACTTGAATCCCTATGTGATAGGGTCCGACAATGGAACATTTCCTGGAGTTTTCTGAGCTGGTAAAATGAATACCTGTACTTTTAGAAGCCCAATAAAATGCAAGAACCAAGTTTCTCAGCACAAAAGCCTAGTATTTTCGAGTGCTGGTTTGCCATAAAGGAAGTTCTAATTGGATAAGGGCCGGCGACCGGCATCTCACGTAATACCCGGCCTCCTGGTCCGAGTGGCCTTAGCCGGGAGGACCATATAGCCGAAAATATAAATCCTTTAAACTTGCCTACTATTGGTTTCGCACGCCAAGGTGGCTCTATCAAACTTTGAGCCAATATGCGGCATTAAGAAGAACTTGCGAAGTTGTCGGAGTGTTTCTTCTCCCCGGAGGGAGGGTATATGGTGCAGATTATGTTTCAGTTGTTCCCATAAGTCTCTGCAAAAGCAATTTCGCATCTTCACGCACAAATCAATCCAAAGCGACGAGATTCGAGTTCGCACGGTTGCAGATCGCCCTTCGGCGTAGAAGCTACAATGGTTATCAAAAGTCGTTATCCAGAGCTGAACCTTCCGAGCGTTGACATCTACACTTTCCTGTTCAAGCGGAAGGATAAGAAGTTTCCAGACGAGCATCGTAAGCTTCTCTTCCCTATGACTTCTTTGTCGATTTGATACTAACCTTTAAAACATCTAGCAATATTTCGCGATGGGCCAGCCAATAAGACATACACCTTTGGGGAATTGCGGCAGATGGCGGAAGTCTTTGGGAAAGGATTAAGGTCTCAATACGATTGGCAAAAGGGCGATGTTCTGGCCATCTCATCAGCCAGTGACATAGATATGCCACCAATAATATTTGGTGCTCTTTGGGCGGGCGCAACAGTTTCAACTACAAATCCAGGCTACACATTCACGGAGCTTTCCCACCAGCTCCGTAACAGCGGAGCAAAAGCCATCGTCATCCACTACTCCAATATCCAGGCTGTCAGGAAGGCATGCAGAGCCGTTGGTATTCCAGAAGACCATATCATTATCCTGGGGAACAGGAGGGACCCGACTGGCCGCTTCAAGCACTGGACAAACATCCGCATCCTTGCCAATACCGCACGGTTTGCAGCGCGTAAAATTGATCCCAAGAATGACGCTGCGTTTCTGGTCTATTCGTCTGGTACGACTGGCAAGCCAAAGGGCCTTAAGCTCTCTCATTATAACATCACCTCAAATATCCTCCAACTGCAAGCTGCCGAAAATTACAATCTCACCTGGGACGGCAGCCGAACTTCTGACGGCATTCCTCTGCCAGAACCGGGGACAGGTGGCGATAAAGTCCTCGCCTGTCTGCCATTTTTCCACATCTACGGTCTAACAGTTCTCGTTCACAGCTCCGTTTACTCAGGTGTTACTACTGTTGTGCTGTCCCAGTTCGCAGTCGAGACATGGTGCCACTTGGTACAGAAACACAAAATCACTTACTCGTACATCGTACCTCCCATTGTCCTGCACCTAGCAAAACACCCCTCCGTCACTTCCTACGACCTCTCAAGCCTGCGCATGACACAATCTGGCGCCGCACCTCTAACTCGCGAGCTTATTGAGCAAGTATATAAGCGTGTCGGAGTTCGTATAAAGTAGGGCTACGGCCTCTCCGAGACCAGTCCCTGTCTATATCAAGGCTCCTGGGATGCTTGGGACGTTGATCTTGGCAGTGTTGGTGCGCTCCTCCCAAACCTCGAAGTCAAGATTTGCGAGCCGTTCAATAGCTCTCTTAGCGACGTGTCAATTGATGCTCCTCGCGTGCTTGGAAAAGGAGAAGTTGGAGAATTGCACGTCAAAGGGCCGAATGTGTTCAGTGGGTACCATGGGAACCCCGATGCTACGGACGACTGTCTTTCTGCTGATGGTTGGTTCCGTACGGGAGATGTGGGACTTATCAATGAGCGCGGAAATCTTTTCATCACGGATCGTGTGAAAGAGTTGATAAAGTACAAGGGTTTTCAGGTGCCGCCCGCTGAGCTCGAAGGCTACCTGCATGACTTCCCCGGCGTGATGGACTGCGCTGTGGTGGGTGTGTACAACAAAGAGATGGCAACAGAGGTTCCGCGAGCATATGTGGTATCGGAAGATAGATATAATCCCATCAATACTGAGGAACTGCAGCAGTGGTTTAGTAGCCGGGTAGCGAACCATAAACGTTTGAGGGGAGGAATCAGGTTGATAGAGCAGATTCCGAAGACTGCGAGTGGAAAGATCTTGAGGAAAATTTTGAAAGAGAATGCGGGGGCGGAGTATGAGACAGAAGTAAGAATGGCGAAGGGAGCGAGATTGTAGATAACTTGAATGGGGTTCGTCACGAACTGTCTCTGTGATTAGTCGAGCATATGATGCGTCTTCAGTTGGAACTGTCAATAGTACTGTCTTTTCTTAGTACTTGTAGAAATTGGGAATATCTTGCAAGTTATTAATTTCTTTTGATGGAACGCATTGCCCTCAAATTAAATTTCGACGGGTAAGACTTGTCGTTCGTTTTCCCTTACAATTAGACTTTCTCCTAGCTATAATCTTTTGACACGAACGAATGTTATCGAGTAGATCTGATATAATTAGTTTCTTGGTATTTGAACCATGGTTAACGTTTGTGATCTCCGCAGTCCCACAAATTAAAAAGGGGGGGCAAGTCACATGACGAATCATAGTTAACGAATTCCAAGAGGCAAAGGCAGAGGGTTACTACAGGTGACTCTTACACTAGTGCCATGACGAATAAGCAAAAATGTGATTGAAAGCGACAGCGTGCAGTTGGGACTGAGGAAACATCCTGCGATAGGCTGGATTGGTGCTTTTGCCGAAGGACAGGAGGGCCAGTGTTATGATTCCACGTCGAGAGAAGGAATGATTCCCCACTTCACTCACCGGTCGGGCGTCAAGCCCTTGGTGATGTGTCAGTGCATCTTATTGTCCAATACAGCTCTGCATGCAGTCCGCTCACACATATCTGGAGCGGCTGCTCGCATGAATTTTCAGTCATGTGACTGTCAAAAGATTTGGCAAGCGATCAGCTTGGGCTAATTGGTAGAGCATAACAACGCAAGGAAAAATCACTGCAAGAGATCCATTTAAAGCATCCTTGAAGCGATATGGTGACGTGCGTAATACATATTGTATGGCAAGGAAGACAGCCAATATACGGAAAGAATCCCGAAGCAGGAAGAGGAATCTCCTACTGGGTATGGGTTTCCTTGAGGAACACGCCACTGATGTTGCTGGATAAATACCTCAGTACAAGAAGTCTCTCTTTTCTCTCGTCTGTTGCTGTACGCTGCTGCTCTTTCCATCACACATCCAGGAGTTCAGAGGAGAAATTATCCGTCCCTTGATTTCTTTGACTCCATAAAGATCACAAACATGTCTTTGATACAGAGACTGAGCAACTATGGATCTGAGGCTCCAAGAACGGACTTTAGTTCCGGCACCAACCCAATTCCGAGACCGCACCCAAGGGATATTGTGAGTTCACTTCCATGAGTGATAAGGGAGGAGGTTGGCTTACGATACAAGCTATATGGGAATCAAAATGCATGAAATATACCGGTCCAGATTTGATCTGCGAGACTTGCATGGTGGATGAGGTGGGAAAATGGAAGGAGTAAAGATGGAAGTGGGAATCGGTGATGTCTCAGCACTTCAGCACTGGGCTAGGCCGATGTAGGAGAATGCTGTGCGGACTGCATAAGTTTCTGTAGAAGCAGCTACAAGGTCTTTCGGAAAGTTTGGAAGAAGATTAGCAACTTGTGTATTATCTAAAAAGGTTAGCTGGACTCAGCTCAATGTCTTGCAGTTTCCTCAGGTAGGGAACAATATCACGTGATATTTCATTCTTTTTAGATAAAATTCATTATTCTGATACATAACCTTTCTACAGAGTGTGATTCAACCTCGATATAAGTGTCATAGGGAACCTTTAGATGACATTAAATCATTATTGAACGGCGGATGTCACTCCAGGTTTATACGGCTAAATTGGGACTAGTGGCTATAATTAGCGCTGCAGCTGACAGGCTTGCGCATCTCAGACTTCTCAAAATCGCTGCATATCACCCCACTATGTGACTCCCGCTCTCCACCATTTCAAAACTACTGTAGCGAGACTATAATGGCAGAAGCACTCGCCGTTGTGGGCATAGTCTCCTCGATCATTCAGGTCGTGGAATTTTCTGCCAAAGTAGCGGAACGGCTCAATGACTTCGCCTCGTCCGTCTCAGAAGTTCCTAGGGCATTTCGACATATCCAGACGGAGTTACCTCTGATTATCGATAGCTTGAGACGGATACAGAAGCAAGCAGAATCTGGTGCCGTAGAAGCAACGACCACTGACGCAGTGTGGCCGGTGCTCAAAGATTGTCAAAGAGAGATCGCGCGCCTCCAAAACATTCTCGATAAAACGATTCCTTCGGTTGATGATTCATCCTGGGGACGGCGGAAGAAAGCTTTCCTGAGTCTGGGGAAGGATAAAGAGGTGGAAGAAATTGCGGATTCGCTCTCCAGATACGTTCAAGTTCTTACCCTGCACCAAACCGTCCGAACAGGTGAGAGCTCGAAGTCTTTCTCGGACCCTCCGCCAAAATACGAGCCGGCGAACTTAACTCTCATTCCATTTGATCGGAATCCCCATTTTGTCGACAGAGAAGATGTGTTTATACACATTGAGCAAAGTTTCAAGGTCAAGAAGGGGAGCCAACCTAAAGCAGCCTTGTTCGGCCTAGGTGGAATTGGGTGCGTTCCCTCGTCATTCAGTTCATAACAATGCCAACTTTCATATTAGTAAATCTCAGATTGCGCTTGAGTACTGTTTTAGGCGAAAAGAAAAGGACCCAGAATGCTCAGTATTTTGGGTACACGCCGCAACTCTCGCTCGTTTTGAAGAAACATACAAACGAATTGGAATTGAGTGCGGGATCATAGTTCAAGAAGAAGAATCCCAAGTTGATGCCGTTACGCTGGTACAAAACTGGTTAGAAAGTCGACATGACGGCCGTTGGCTAATGGTCGTTGACAATATCGACGACGCCGAAGTCTTTTTCAAGGAGCCGATGAGGAACAAAAGGACTTTGTCACAGTGCATCCCACGCACTGGGAAGGGGGCGATATTATTTACAACACGGAGCCGAGATATTGCCGTAGATTTAATTCTTCCGGTGCAGCCGATTCCTGTTCCGGTGTTAACGAAGTCTGAGGGAGCAGAGTTGCTACGCAGCAGGCTGCCAGGCGATCATTCAAAGGAGCAAATTGTTGAGCTGCTCGAAGAGTTGGAGTGTATACCATTGGCAATCACACAAGCCGCCGCATTTATGTCAAAGCGCCGCAAATCAATTCCACAATATCTCGAACTGTATCGAAAAAGCGATTCAGCACGGGTCCGCATGTTATCCTACGAGTTCTCAGACCATGGACGACAATATAATTCCATGGAATCTGTTGCGAAAACATGGACCATTTCCTTTGAATCTATTCGGAGGGGAAATCCAAGATCAGCCGACTTGTTGTCTTTGATGTGCTATTTTGACCGACACGCGATTCCCGCTGGCTTATTATATAGGGAGGATGAAGACGAGTTGGACTTCGACGACGCTGTAGCCGTTCTATGTGCTTTTTCTTTGATTGAATCAGACGAAGCAGGAGCCAGCTTTGATATGCACAATCTCGTACAATTGGCTACAAAACTGTGGCTGATTGACGAGAAAAAAGGAGAGGAATATAAATGGGCCTCTGAAGCTCTGAAATCACTTGCTCGCAACTTCCCCGCTCCGCTTCACCACACCACTCCAGAATATTGGCAGCGGGGTAGCGATTTCCTACCGCACGCACAACTCATCCTGGCTCATCCTTTCAAGGGTCAACAAGACGATGTTTCTCTCGCACGAGCGACTTTACTTTATTCGATGGCCCGTTACCTGCATTGGCGGGGCGCAGTTATGGAGGCCAAAACCAAGAACGAGGAGTCGTTAGAGATTCGTGAGAGGATTCTCGGGGAGAAACATCCAGATACATTGCGAAGCATGGGTCAGCTTGCTTGGATGTACCCATGGATTAGCTTGGAAGAGGAAAGCGTGCAGTTGGGGGAGCGGTGCCTCAAACTACGACGGGAAGTGCTTGGGGAAGATGATCCCGAGACTATCGATTGCCTGAGTGACCTTGCAATGGCTTACCAGATGCAAGAAAAATTGGAACTGGCTGAATCAATGCAGCGAAAAGCCTACGAGGCTAGCAAACGTGTCCTAGGACCTGAACACCTCGATACTTTGAACTGCTTAAGTCATCTAGCATCTGTATTGGACGACATGGGGAGATACGAGGAGGCGGAAGGAACTATGCGGAAAGTGATACTGACTAAGACTCGAGTGCTTGGCGAAGAAAACTCGTCCATATTTTCAGAAATGCATAACCTTGCATTTAATCTCGAACATCAGGGTAAATACGAAGAGTCAGAGGAAGTATACCGAAGGACCTTGGTCCTGAAGAGCAAACTCTACGGGAAAACACATGTGGAGACTGTGCTCTCCCTCGCAAACTTGGTCTTGCTCCTCGTTAATCAAGTGAAGTTCTCTGATGTCGCCGAGCTATCTGGTTGGTTTGATGGCGAGGCGGAGCTATTGCAGGAAAAGGAAAAGGACAACCCGAGATTAAGAAGCGCAATGCATACTTTGAGGAGATTCTCTTTTCGGCTACCAGGTTATGAGCCTAGTGAGAGCTCTGATGCTGGATACAGCTATGATGAGAGCCAGGAAGAATTGATTGCGATTCCCGAGAGGACGGAGGATCTGATAGCGGAGGGGAGTCATAGCAAGCTCATGGGGGTCGCATAGTCCGAGGCAACAGGCAATTTGACGCTGGAGGAACTTAACGCCTTGGTGAAACACTTAGTAGGCATCCACCCATTCATCATACTCATCAAATGAGTCCGCGAGGAAGTGGCATCACAGATATCACAGGTGGAGCGGGGAAGAAAATGCTCTAAGATGGTCTCTGCTTTGCATTCTAATCGGTCGAGGATGGTGACCTCTCTAGGCTGGTGGCCCGGTCAAGATTGACAATACCAGGAATGAACATGTCCTTGACATAAGGTTCAAGATTTTGATAGATCCTCCGGTGAATTCAGTCAGTTCTTTCCAACTCGATTGA
>Ga0302227_10001765_pt1 | contig 15685 bp, 8 predicted proteins | sample II_Palsa_N1_1_FD_193525 | JGI IMG/M metagenome (GOLD analysis project Ga0302227, IMG submission 193525) | Peat permafrost microbial communities from Stordalen Mire near Abisko, Sweden - II_Palsa_N1_1 | ecosystem: Environmental > Terrestrial > Soil > Palsa > Peat permafrost | place: Sweden...
TTCTTCGAATTGATTTTTTCTTTCTTCCCGCAATGCCGCCGCTGTCTGCGGGCGGCTGTAGTCAGAAAAGAAATAGAAAGGTGTCCCTTCACCATATTCCTCGCCCATAAACAGCATGGGCAGATAGGGAGACAATAATACCGCGGCGGCGGCCAGTTTCAGTCTTTCGAAATCAACGAGCATGGATAGCCGTTCACCGCCCGGCCTGTTACCCGGCAGATCATGGTTCTGATTGAAGACGACGAAGCGTTCCCGGGGAAGGCTTGCCGACGATGTGCCGTGGCGTCGATGGCGAAAATGTGCGTACTCGCCGGTAAAGACAAAACCTTCCGTATATGCCCTGGCGAATTGATGCAATTCTCCATAGTCCCCATAGTGACGGCGAGCTTCAGTATCCAGCAATACATATAGTGCGTGATGAAAATCATCCAGCCACTGCGCGTCAAAGCCCTGGCCGCCCGATGTGGCCGGTTGTACCGTACGGGGATCGTTGAGGTCGGATTCCGCAATGAGGTAAAAAGGTCGGCCGCATTGCAAGGTACATTGTCTGACGGCTGCCTGCAGGTCGTCCCAGATACTGACGGCATTGCGGTCATAGATCTCATGGACGGCGTCGAAACGTAAGCCGTCGAGATGGTAATGCTGCACCCAATGAAGGACATTGCCCGTCACAAATGCCCTTACGCCGTCCGACCAGGCGTCGTCGAAATTCAGGGCCTTCCCCCAGGGCGTGTGATAGCGGGCCGAGAAATAAGGACCGAAGCATTCCAGGCAGTTGCCTTCGCGCCCGATGTGATTGTAGACCACATCAAGGAAAACGGCTATCCCCCGCCGATGGCAGGCGTCGATCAATTTCTTGAACCCCTCCGGGCCACCGTAATTATGCTGGACGGCATACAGGTATACGCCGTCATAACCCCAGTTGCGGGTACCCGGGTTTTGAGCCACCGGCATCAGCTGCAGCGCATTGACGCCCAGTATCGCCAGGTCATCCAGTCGTGGAATAATGGCTTCGAAGGTACCTTCAGGCGTAAAGGCACCTACGTGGATCTCGTAAAAGATCAATGAAGCCAGGGGCTTCCCCCGCCAGGCGCCATCCTGCCAGGCGAAGCCGGCATGGTCAATGACCTGTGAAGGGCCGTTGAGGCCTTCGGGTTGATATTGGCTGCAGGGGTCCGGGTACTCTTGTCCTCCTTCGGGGATATAATAATACCGGTCGCCGGCTGTGACGTCTTCCACCTCCGTCATAAAGTATCCCTGATCATCTTTTTGCATGGCAATGTCCGTAGCCGGTTTACCGCGGGCCAGCAAGTGGAGGGTCATCGACTTTTTTTCAGGGGCCCAGACGGAAAATTGGCATCTGCCTTTATGCAGGATGGGGTAGGTGCGAAGTGGGTGATGTTGGTGGTTAGTGGAGTGATTCATAGAGTGATCGTTTAGGTTTGCGACGGCGGGGCCGATGAGACAGGCTTCCACTCGTCCAGCCGGACGATCAATCCTTCGTCACCGCTGAGGTCAATGGAATTTTCTACGGTTGTATTTTCCAGTTCCGGCAAGATATCGACGACGATAACGCCTTTGAAGCTGATAGTCGTCGGGATAAAATAGCAGGGCCGGTGGGTGAAGTTGAGTACAATGAGAAAGGCTGTATGTCCGGGCGCTTCGCGGATATAGGCGATGACCTGGTGATCGGAATACACCGGCCGGTAGGCGCCGGTCTTTAAGGAGGGCTCCTGTTGCCGCCATTGGATCAGCCGGCGATACAAGGCAAAAGGTGAATAGAGATCTTTTTCCTGCACTGCGACGTTTCTCCTGCGCCATGCCCGGTCGGGCCGCAGCCATGGCCGGCCCTGGGTGAAGCCGGCGTTTTCGCTGTTGTCCCACAGCATGGGTGTTCGTTCGGGATCCCGGCTGAGGTTTTTTCCCGGCATGTTCAATCCCTGTGGGTCCTGTACTTCCTCCGGCGGGATAGGTACATCGCGCATGCCGATCTCGTCCCCATAGTAAAGGGTAGGGGTGCCACGCAGCGTCAGCAGCAGCATGGTGGCCACCAGCGCCTGCCCGCGGCCTACCCGGCTGGTGATCCTTGGCTGATCATGATTGCCGATGACCCAGTTGGGCCAGGCGTCCGCGGGCAGCGCCCCTTCATATTCATCGATGGCAGCTGCAATCTGTCTGGCGTCCCAGGGCAGCGAGATCAGCAGGAAATTGAAGGGCAGGTGCGCCTCGGACTGGTTGACACCATAGTAGGCCACCAGCCGGTGGATGGGCAGGTAGATCTCGGCGATCATCAGCCGTTCGCTGTATCCGTCCAGCACCTGCCGCATGGCGGCTACGATGCCGTGCATTTCGGGTTGGTCGGTGGAATAGACCGGCAGTAATTGGTTGTAAGTTGCCATCGTGTCATTGTATTCCGGGTTGCGGGGGTTGTCCCGCCATTGCTGGTCTTTGATGAGATGCCACATAGCATCGACGCGAAATCCGTCGACGTCCTTATCCAGCCAGAACCGCATGATATCCAGCATGGCCTTTTCGACTTCGGGGTTGCGCCAGTTGAGGTCTGGCTGTTTCACGAGAAAGGCATGGTAATAGTATTGTTTGGTCTTTTCATCCCATTGCCAGGCGCTGCCACCGAATACGCTCAACCAATTATTAGGCGGGCTGCCATCGGGCCGGGCGTCTTTCCAGATATACCAGTCACGTTTGGGATTGTCGCGGGAGCTGCGGGATTCGATGAACCAGGGATGTTCGTCGGAACTGTGGTTAGGCACGAGGTCCAGGATCAGCCGCATCCCGGCTGCATGTACCTGCCGTAACAGTTCGTCGAAGTCGCCCATGGTGCCGAAAGTCGGCCAGATGCCCTCGTAGTCGGAGATATCGTAGCCGAAATCCGCCATTGGGGAAGGATAAATGGGTGAGATCCAGATGGCTTTGATGCCCAGTTGTTTAAGATAAGGCAGTCGTTGGATGATGCCCTGCAGGTCGCCGATCCCGTCTCCGTTACTATCCTGGAATGAACGTGGGTAGACCTGGTAGATGATGCCGTCCTGCCACCAGAGGTATTGTTTTTGATCAGTAGTCATGCAGGAAAAGCTTGCAATGCCAATGCCATAATAATGAGTATGATCCGTAAATGGTGGAAGGAGGCGGTTATTTACCAGATTTATCCCCGCAGCTTTAAAGACAGCGACGGGAATGGAACCGGTGACCTGGCAGGTATCCTGTCGCAATTGGACTATATCGCCTCTCTTGGCGTCGACGTGGTCTGGATCAACCCGGTGTATGCTTCGCCCGGGGAGGATAATGGATATGATATCAGTGATTTTCGCGCCATCGATCCGGCCTTTGGTACGATGGAGGACCTGCAGCGGCTAATCGATGGGCTGCACGCGAAAAACATCCGGATCATCATGGATATGGTGGTCAATCATACCAGCGATGAGCATGAGTGGTTCCGGCGGGCCTGTGTTTCCAGGGATGATCCTCACTATAACCTGTATCACTGGTGGCCGGCGGAGAAAGGCAGGCCGCCGTATCGCTGTGGATTCTTTGATCCCAAAGGAAAGGGCTGGCAGTATAACGAGGCGACGAATGCTTATTACCTGCACTATTTCTCCCCCCACCAACCGGACCTGAATTGGGAGAACCCGGAACTTCGGCGGCGAATATATGACATGCTCCGGTTCTGGCTGGATAAGGGCATCGATGGTTTTCGCATGGATGCCATCACTTTTATTTCCAAGGATACGACGTGGCCGGAGATCACCGCCGATACGCTAAAGGAAAAATATCACAGCGATTGGGGACATTATTACGCAGCCGGACCACATCTGCATGATTACCTGAAAGAGATGCGTGATGAGGTGTTAAAGGGGACCGATGCGGTCATCATCGGGGAAAGTTCGGGTGTACAGGCGGAAGCGGCCCCGGATTTTGTCGGCGAGGAGCGGGGGGAACTGGATATGATCTACCAGTTCGAAGGGATCATGGTCGGCTGTCTGCCGGGCGTATTCAAGAAAGTGGACCCGGCCGGGTACAAGCTGACCGAGTTCAAAGAAGTTTACAGCCGGTGGGACAGGATATTGGATGGCAGAGGCTGGAATATACTGTATCTCGGCAACCACGATCAGCCACGAATGGTATCGCGGTGGGGTGACGACAGCGATGCCTGGCGGGAGGCTTCAGCGAAACTGCTGTTCACTTTTTTGCTGACCATGCGCGGAACGCCTTCACTGTATAATGGCGATGAACTGGGCATGACCAATATACGATTTACGTCTATTGCAGATTATCGGGATATCGAGACGCGACAGGTCTATCGGCAGATTGCCGCCAGGGGTGGGGATACGAAGGCTTTCCTGCAGGATCAGCAACTGACCGGCAGGGATAACAGCCGCACTCCTTTTCAATGGAGTGGAGATTTGCATGCGGGATTTACCGACGGGGAGCCCTGGATAAAGGTTAACGACAATTACCGGGTGATCAATAGAGAAGCGCAGGAGAAGGAGGAGGGTTCCGTTTTGTCATTCGTGCGACACCTGATCCGGTTACGGAAGGAAAGGCCGGTATTCCTTTATGGTCGATACCGGTTGCTGAACCCGGGCGATCCGCATGTGTATGCATATGGTCGGGATGACGATAAAGAGGCCGTGCTGGTGTTGCTGAATTTTACGAAGGCGGACAGGCCATTCGGGCTCGATGAATCTTTCAGGGGAGAAACACTCATCAATAACTATAGCGATGTTCGTTGGGAAAAGAACAGGCTATGGCTTTATCCGTGGCAGGCGGTTGTCCTTTCCTTGCCCCCAGCTCTACGACCGGCTTCGCCGGTCTAACCGGGGCTTATGTCCGCGGCCTATTCGGCCACGATATTCGCTCCGCGAATATTAGGAAAATTACAGGTAAAGGTCGAGCCTTCACCGGGGACGCTGTCCGCCATAATGAAGCCGCCATGGATCTCCATGACCCTTTTTACAATGGCCAGCCCTGCCCCCGAAGACCGGTATTTCATTTTATCCAGTCCCTGGTAAGAGATGCCAAATATTTTTTCCCGGTCAGCCGGATCGAACCCATTGCCGTTATCGGTGATAGTGATTGCCAGGAAGGGGGCTTCGGCGTGGCCCGGCCGGATGCCGATCAGCAACGGCCGTCCTTCCCGGCCGGATTTCAGCGCGTGCAGCAGCAGGTGACGGAACAGCGCCGACAACAATACAGCATATCCCTGCACCTGCGGGAGGGTTTCCGTTTCGATCTTTGCCCCCGATGCCTTGATCTTTCCTCCCATCCTGCTCAGCACTTCAGCCAGTATAGCCGTCAGATCTACCCGTGATGCATGGTTGTCCTCACCGACGGAAGCGGCGTTGAAGAGGACGTCCCGCGTCAGCACGTTCAGTTTTTGAACCATGGATTGAGACCGCCGTAAATGGGCCTTGTTGGCATTGCTGAATAGGTGGCCTTCGGTACTGATGATGATTTCCAGGGAGATATATATCTGGCGCAAACCTTCCAGGTAATCCTGTGCGACGATGCCGAGCAGCAGCTTTGCCGGCAGGTCATGCTTCTCCTGGTCCATCGGTGGTGGTGTGTCCTTCGGTGATGGTGTGTCCTTCGGTGATGGTGTGTCTATCACAGGATCTGTTCTTTCCAACAGCCGGATAATACCGGTCAGCTGGTTCACCGAGCCATCGTTATTCCGGGAGAAAACCATATCCCGGATGCGGAACCTGCGGTAATGGCCAGCCTGCACCCTTAACCGGACATCGATCTCTTTTGCCCTGCCATCCGGCATCGACAGACAGGCGGTAATATGCTGGCTTCTCCGCTGGTGGTCTTCCTCATGAAGGGCTGTTTGAAAGAACCCGAACCCCATTTTCGGACCGGATGGTTCTACATAGAGCATGTCGGCAGCCCGTGAATTGAGGAAGTCCAGGTGGTTGTTAACAGGGTCAAGGATATAGATCATATCGGACACAGAGCTCAGGATCTGCCCGGCAAAAAGGGATGGATCATCTTTTAAAGACATTGTTCTTTTTTAATACTTTGACAATAAAATTATTTTAATCGGGGTCGCATAAGTGCGGATAGAAAAACAAGACGCAGTATGTATTGGGGGACTTGCTTTGCAGCAGCAGGCGGCAAATGCAGTAGATCGCAAATATACTAAGAACTTTCTTTCGTAAATTTACTATCCGATTTCAGCGTTTATATTTTTTGAACTAAATTGCTGTACGGTCCGCTATGACCTTCGTACGGGATCCCGCCTAATACATACTGTCGCTGCCTTCACCCATAGCCTCTCCTTCACCCCAACCGTAATTAATGTGAACCAGGTCTTATTCCCCCTTTGAAGAAGTCTCTCCTGTCTTGATCAAAAAAATTACATGTTTACACTTAAAAGATAACCATGCCGGAGAATCATGCCTATTCTGTTAACAAATCCTTTTCAAGCCAGCAGGGCCGGCAGCAACCTTTTGCTGTGGTAGTGATTGCGGTTCCGGCCGGCGATGCAAAGGTGATCACCTTGCTTTCGGATTTTCTTACATTACCGCCCGACATGGCGGTCATCCTGTTCGAGTATGGGAAACCGCGTGAAGGTGCCGGGCTATTCCGAGGGGCTGATGGCGCGGGCATGCCATTGCAGTCAATGGCGAATGCGCGGATACAAATTGCCAGGGAAGGGATGGTGGTCGAAAAGGATCGGATCTATGTCATTCCCGCCGGAGGCGGGATAGAAATCAGTGACGACAAATTTGTTTTTTCGATAGCGACCGGGCGGGGCAGAGAGGGATATTTGCCCGACCTGTTGCTGGCCGGTCTGGCCTATTCCTGGGGCGGGCGGGTGATTGCCGTGCTGGTAGCGGACGGGACGTCGTCCGGGTTGGCCGGCAGCCGGGTTGTCAGAGAGGAAGGAGGTTTTGCCTTTTTACTAGGGGACAGGAACCATCCCGGCGACGGTACGGAAGTGGCCGAAGCATCGGGCTGTGTAGACGGCACGGTACTGCCAGAGAAGCTGGCGTCCAGGTTATCATCCCTGGCTGATTACCCCGTTTTTGCCGACCGGCTGAAAAAGAATATAGAGGCCGATCAAATGGGCCTGAGCAGGGTCTATATGTTGTTATTGCATAAAAAGAGTTTCAATTTCAGCATGTACCGGCCGTCGGATATCGTTATCCGGATTGTCCGGCGAATGGCGCTGACCGGTATAACCGACCTGGAGGCATACGCTGTTTACCTGGAAACGAATGAACGGGAAATCGGTTGGCTTTGCCAGGACCTGCTGACGGCCGAACCGGGATTTCTTTTTGATCCCGGTCTGGGGCAAATGCTGGAGAAGGAGGTATCCAGGACGCTCAACGAGAGGAAAGGGCTTCAGCCTTTCCGTATCTGGATCACCGGTTGTACTGTCGGTGAGATGGCCTTTTCGGTCGCGATGCGGATATCGGAATACCTGGAAGCCCGGTCACCTGGCGTTCCTTTGCAATTATTCGCCACCGGGCTGAACAGGAGAGCTGTGGAAAGGGCGCGGGCGGGCGTCTTTGAAGAGGCGGCCTTATATTATGTTACTGCTGCCCAGCGGAAAAAATTCTTCATTTTGAAAGATGGCCTATACCATGTCTCCCGCCGTATAATGGAGATGTGTGTCTTCGCCACTCATCTGTTGACTGCCGATCCCCCTTTTTCCCATATAGACCTTATTGTAACGGATAACGGTATGGGTTATCTGACCGATACGGAGCGAAGGAATGTGTCACAGTCCCTGCATTATTCGTTGAATGCCGGCGGATGTCTGATACTGAGGGGCAGGAACCAGGCTGTGGGACTATGGCAGGACCTATTCGCTCCGCTGTCATCCCTGTTCGGGATCTATATGCGGAAAGAGGTATCCATCTCTTCCTTCTTTCCGGCAACGTTTGCCCGTGCGTTGCTGAACGCTGAAACAGAGGCCGATAAGATATTGATGTCCGGCTATGTCCCTCCCGGGATGCTGGTCGATGAGGATTTGCGGGTGGTGAGGTTCTATGGCATTGCGTCGCCTTACCTGAAGCGTCCGGGCGACCATCCCAGTTTACATTTGCTTAGGATCGTAAGGGATGAGATCTTATTTGAACTGAGCGATCTGCTGGGGCAGGTGGACAGGACCCAGCAACCTGTTTCGCAAGGGGGTATCTTCCTGACGGACAGGGAGGGTGGCCCGGAGGTAGCGATCGAGGTGATCCCTCTCTTTTTTGCCGGACGGAAGTGGCGGCTGATCGTTATCCGTGAAAAGGAGATACGGCAGGAGGGAGGAAACAGCGATGTCGTCCTATCCGGTGCCAGGGGCCGGCGGATGGCGGCCCTGGAGAAAGAGTTACAGAATACACGTCGGCAACTACGTTCCGCGCACAAATTATTCAGGGATACGCAGGAGAGCCTTCAGGCCCTTTACGAAGAGATGCGGGCTGCTAACGAAGAGCTGCAAAGTGTCAATATGGAGCTACAGAGCGTCAACCAGGAACTGCGGGCATCGCTGGAAGGGAGGGACCATCTGGCCAGCCGGGAAGAGGCCATTGAATTCATTGCCATTGCCAGCCATGAGTTGAAGACACCCGCCACGAGCATCCAGGCCTATACGCAAATCCTTTTTGAAGAACTGCAACGGTCCGGAGATACTCCGGCTGCCAGGATCGCCGAAAGGTTGAATATACAAATCACCCGTCTTTCCCACCTGATCAGGGACTTGCTGGATGTCAGCCAGGTGTCTCACGGGCAGATTGGTTTGCATTATGGGTATTTTGACATCGGCAGTCTTATCCTGGAAGTAGTGGAGGACATGCAAGTGGCGACATCCATCCGGATGGTAGTGAGGGAAATGCGACAGGGACTGGAAGTGTGGGGGGACAGGGAAAGGATAGCCCAGGTGCTGGTCAACCTGCTCTCCAATGCCATCAAGTACTCGCCGGAATCTGCCGCGGTCCATATCGATACGAGGATATCGGGGGGGACGCTGCAGATCATTGTGCAGGATTTCGGGATCGGCATGTCCACCGATACGTTAGAGAAGGTGTTCGATCGTTTTTACCGGTCGAATGATCCTTTGGTCAGCCAACGTCCCGGCCTGGGCCTTGGCCTGTACATTGCTGCCGATATTGTCAGGCGGCATGGCGGTTCTATCATCGTCAACAGTGAAAAGGGTAAAGGGTCTGTTTTTACGGTAACGCTGCCGATGGGGAAAGGTCGGGGCTAATGTCATTGCTGTTGTGCCGGTGGCTCTTTAACGTGGCGCCCGGCGAAACAGGCGAAAGGGTGACCAGCGCCGTCCCGCCGGCTTGTTCTCACCCAGCAGATGACCGACCGGCTGGAGGGCTTCGATGTGATCGCAGATGATCTTGATGATCCCGAGTGCCGGAATGGCGAGGATCATGCCTGGTATGCCCCATACCAGGTCGCCGGCAAAGAGAACGAGGATGGTAAAGATCGGGTGGATATTGACCTGGGTCTGCATGACCAGCGGTGAAATGATATAAAATTGAATCGCCTGGATCAGTGCATAGGTTATCAGCACGCCCGCCACCATGTTGAAGCCCCCGCCCTGGGAAAGGGCCATGAGACTGGTCAGCGTACTGCCCGTCATATTTCCTACAAAAGGAATGATTTCAAGGATACCGCAAAGGATGGCGAAGAAGATGGGGTTATGAACGCCTACCAGCGAAAATCCAATACTGTACATGATCCACAGGCAGCCAATGACCATCGACAGTCCGAGCAGATATTGCTGGACCACCAGTGCCGACTGGGTTAGGACTATTTCCGTCTTTCCTTTCGAATCAGTTGAAGATAACCGCAGGATGAACACTTTGATCTGGTGGCGGAGGGACAGTAGCATGATCATATAGACAAGTATCAGCAGCAGGTCGATCGCAAAGGAGATCACCACACTCATGAGAAGGGTCGCCATTTTTCCGATACCATCGCTATTGGGTTGTACCGGAATTGGGAGAGGGCTGTCCTTTTTCAAGGTGTCCATGCCAAAGCGATCATGCAGGAATCGCCTGAAACCATGCATATAATCCGTAAAATGTTGTTTGATATCAGAAAAATCCGTGGCGATATGTTGTACGTGCCAGCCGACGAAAAGAATAAAGCCGGCCACCAGTAAGGCGAAGACCAGTCCGCAGGTAATGGCCGCCACGACCGTAGGGCACCCTTTCTTTTCTAACCACCTGCAGAGAGGCATCAATACCAGGGCAAACATCCCCGCAATGGCCAGCGGCATGAATACCGGCTTTCCCAGATAGAGGATGGTGGCCGACAGGAGAATGAACAGCTGGATCTGGACGATCTTTCTTATTTCCATTGGCAAAGTTAATGTTGCGAAATTTCCCCACTGCAGTCAAAGGTAGGCAATAGCAAACCGTCAAAGATCAAATAGTATGCCCTCCCTGCGTTTTGGCCCGGTCATTGAAGAGATCATCACATGAAATGCTCCTCCCTATTCTTCATTATCCTGCTTATGGCAGGCTTTGCCATGCCTATACAGGCGCAAAAGAAAAAAGAGGAGGCCAAGGATGCATCCGGCAAGGAGAATCCGCAGAAATCCCAACTGGAGTATTCCCTGGATACTATTACGACCCGGCTGGATAACCTCCATCTCACCCTTAACCGGATCAATGATTTTACCAGTCTCGGGTTCAATACGAAAAGTGTAGAGCAGCAATTGCCGGAGATCCAACAGAATATCCAGTCCATTTCGGAAAACCTTTCGATGTCCGGGGCGGTGCCCGATTTCAAGAGCCTCCAGCTCTATACCGTCCTGCTGGGGAATATCAAGGATCAGCTGCAGGGCTGGCGTAACTCGCTATTCAGGTACAATATCGATCTCATCAATATGAACCATGAGATCAATGCCTTTACCCATGATTCAGTCATCCACCAGCTGATCAGGGACAGCGCCTACCGGAAGATGTATATCGATGAAATTACGGAGCTGGACACTAAATGGCGACAGGCGGATACGGCTACGCATAGTCACCTGGCGAAGATCACGCAGCTGCAGTCCGTCATTTCGCAATCTTATTTTCGGACCATCGACCTGCAAAATCAGGTGGCTGTCCTGCGCAATGAGCTCAGCGGTAAGATATTCAACAAAGAATACAGCTATCTCTGGGAGTTCAGGGATACCGGCAGTACGAATACCGGCACCGGGGAACTGGCTAAACGATCGTATAAAGGACAGCGCCAGATCATGCACTATTTTATCCGGGAGAACTGGGATGACTATATCTACGTGCTGATCCTGGGGCTGTTGTTTTTCTTCTGGGTCTGGAACAATTTCCGGCTGATCGGCAAAAGCCCGGACCGGGACAAGATCATGCCTACGGTGACGCTGAATTACCTGCAAAAGTACCCGGTACTGGCAGCGCTGGTAGTCATGCTGAACCTCATTCCTTTTTTCGACATCGATGCGCCGGCGGCCTATGCCCACCTGATCCAATTGCCGCTGCTGATCACTCTGTGTGTCATTTTCGGTTCACGGTGGCCCAGGCGGTTGTTTTATTATTGGCTGTTCCTTGTGTTGTTATATATGCTTTTCTCTGCAGTGAACTTCGTATTGGTGCCCCGGTTGAGTATCCGGTACTGGTTGTTGCTGCTGCAGTTGATATCCGCCACCCTTGGTTATATCGCGATGCGGCGGATCACTCAGCGAATCTCGCTCAACTGGATTGTCCGGGCAGTGGTGGTGCTGTACCAGATCTGCAACGTGCTGGCCATCCTCTGCAACGCCTGGGGCAGGCTGAGCCTTTCGAAACTTTTCAGCACCAGTGCCATCTTCGGCCTGGTGCAGGTGGTCGGCCTGGCTGTTTTCGTGAATTGCCTGATGGAAGGTTTCTCATTGCAATCGGCGGTCAGCAAGACAAATGCCAACGGGCCGACCATCGCCCTGTTCTACAGCAAGGCGCATACGGGCATTTATCGCATGCTGCTGGTGCTGTCATCAGTGACGTGGCTGGTCGTTTTTGCGACCAATATGGATATATTCGATCCCATCTATAGCGAGGTGAGCCATTGGCTGAATATCAGCCGGTCGGTCGGCAGCATATCCTTCAGGGTGGGGAATGTGCTGATATTCATTATCATCCTGTATATTTCTCATATCGTTCAAAAATATGTGGGATACTTTTTCGGCGAAGCGGATGGACAGTCGGTACCCCAGGAAGGGAAAAAGGGTTCCCGCCTGGTCATGATGCGGCTGATCTTCATCATTATCGGCTTCTTCCTGGCAGTCATTGCCAGCGGATTGCCCATCGACAAGATCACTATCGTATTGGGCGCGCTGGGCGTAGGTGTGGGCCTGGGCCTGCAGAATATTGTCAACAACCTGGTATCGGGGATCATCCTTATCTTCGAAAGCCCTTTCCAGATCGGGGACTATATCGAGTTAAACGGCAAGAAGGGGGTTGTGCGGGACATGGGGATCCGGTCGAGCCGGCTGGTCACGGAAGAAGGTACGGAGATCATTATGCCCAATGGCGACCTGTTATCAGGCGAGGTAATTAACTGGACCGTACAGAACAGCAAGGTAAGAATAGAGGTTCCCATCACTGTAGGGGCAGGCCCGACACTTGAAGAGATCAACGAGATCGTGCAGGACACGCTGAAGGATCACCCTGATCTGTCAGGCGAGAACAAGCCCAAGGTGCTCCTATCCACTGCGAATGATCAAACATTGTCCTTTACCATTGTGGTCTGGGTAGGTAATATCAGCCAGATACAAAACCTGAAGAGTGAGATCCTGCGGCTGATGTACCTCAAGCTGAGAGAAAAAGGAATTAAAACCGTTTAAATATTATCGATCATGAAAACAACATCCAACAACGTTGTCAAAGACAATAGCGCTACGGCGATCCAGCACCTGGAAGAGTCGCTGACCGGAGGGAATGCACATGCGTCTTTTGACGATGCCGTCAGAGATCTTCCACATGACCTGCTAGGCACTGTCCCTGCGGGCCTGCCTTATAGCATCTGGCAACTCGTCGAACATATCCGCATCACGCAATGGGATATCCTGGAATTTTCCCGGAACCCCCATCATGTCAGTCCTCACTGGCCGGATGACTATTGGCCGCAACAGAAGGCGCCGGCCAAATCCGACGACTGGAAAAGGTCACTGGGCCAGATAGCCGCCGATCGCAAGGCATTCATTAGCCTGTTGCACAAGGCAGGGGAAGATATCTATACACCTTTCCCGCACGGTGACGGGCAGTCCCTTTTTCGCGAGGCTGTGCTGATCGTAGACCATACCAGCTATCACACCGGCGAGATCATCGTGTTGCGGCGGCTGCTAAAGAGTTGGAAGTAGACAAGTGGTCATCGAGGATCAATGTTCTCAGCCTCGTCAGATCGGCCAGGGCGTCACCGATGGTATTATTAAAGTATATAAATACCTCCTTGCCGGCGGATAACCAGCCGACGGCCTTTTCTGCCCATGTTCGGAGACCGGCATCCGAATAGCCCCCTTTGTAATCGCCTGCAGGGCCGTGGAACCGAAGATAAACGAAGGGTACGGTTGCATCCGGCAGTTCCGTTATAGATGAGGCGGGCATATCGTGCAGTACACCGGAGGCCTGGTAGCGATGCAATAGTGCCCACACTTCCGGGATATACCAGGACCGGTGCCGGAATTCCACCGCCAGTTTCCAGGCCCGTACCGGGTCTGCGGCGCATATTGTATCCAGTAATTGTTCCAGCTTTTCCACCGCCGTTACCTGTAGTCCGGGCGGCAATTGAATGAGGAGAGCACCTTTCTTTTCCCCCAGGTGATGCACTGCGTAAAGACAGCGGTAGACATCCTCCTTTGTAACCCGGAGGCCGGGAACATGCGTAATGCCGCGCCAGAGCTTGACTGTAAACCGGAAATCCGGCCGCACTTCTTCGGCCCATCGGGAGAAGGTGGCGGGTAAGGGCATTTTATAAAAAGTACTGTTGATCTCGATGCTGTTAAAGAGGGTAGAATAATAAGTAAGACGGCTGCCGGCACGAAATGCCTCAGGGAAAGCCTGTTTATTCGGTACGGGCAGCACGAGCCCGCTGGTCCCGGCCAGCAGTAAATGAGCGGCTTTTTGGGTCATTATAAGTTTGTCTTTTGAATCTCCGATGCAAATACATGGCCAGGGTGATGATCCGGTGACGTTGCCGGGAACGATTGCGTAAATAAAGGATTGAGGCTCTTTCGGTTTATTGGGGAAGTTGTTTAGAATTGCGGCGACGATTGATTTTGACGACGATTGATTAATTCAAAACAAAACTGCCATATGAAGAAGATGCTCTTTCTCCTATGCCTGGCATTGGGCGGCTATGCCGGTGTACAGGCGCAATCCGTTAAAGGCCGGATATTAGACGACAGTACCGGTGAAGGACTTGCCGGCGTCTCCGTCACGGTGTCCGGTACGAAAATCGGCACTGCCACCGGTAATGACGGTTTTTTCTCCGTATTTGCTCCCGTCGATGGCAAAACTCATCAACTGATCATCTCGAGTGCGGGTTATTTCACGCTGACTGTTCCACTGAAGGCTGCCGAGGGTGTGCTGTACCGGTTGAAGAGAGAGCCCAGGAGCCTTGATGATGTCGTGATCATCGGCTACCAGACCGTCAAGCGGCGCGACCTGATGGCTTCCGTCTCCTCCGTCGGTTCGCAGGACCTGAAAGACATACCATTGAATTCCGCACCGGAGGCGCTGGTGGGACGGCTGGCAGGGGTGCAGGTGACTGGTGCGGACGGGTCACCGGGCGCGCAGGTATTTATTACGGTGAGAGGCGGGGGATCTATTACGCAAAGTAATTCGCCCCTCTACGTCGTCGATGGTGTGCAGATGGATAATGCCCTTAACTTTATTTCTCCCCAGGATATTCTGTCGGTCGATGTGCTGAAAGATGCCGCCGCGACCTCCATCTATGGTGCGCGGGGATCCAATGGCGTCGTTGTCATTACGACGAAGGGAGGCCGTAATACAGGCGGAAAAACGACGATCTCCTATAATGGATATGCGGGTTTCGGCGAACTGCCGAAGGAATTGCCGGTGCAGCACCCCTACGACTTCATGTATTATCAATATGAGCGGGCGGAACTGACCGGTGATAGCAGCGGTATTGCTCCTTATGGATATAGCTGGGATTCGGTGGAAGCCTACAAACAGGTCCCTTTTTATGACTGGCAGCACACCGTCATCGGCCGCAAGGCATTTCAGCAGACGCATAATGTCAGCGTGAGCGGCGGGACGGAGCAGACCCAATACAACCTCAGCCTAACCGATAATGACCAGGATGGGGCCCTGCTGCTGTCGGAGTTTCATCGGAAGCTGCTGTCATTCCGCTTTGACCACAAAGCCAGCGATCTGCTGAAGATCGGCGCCAATATCCGGTTCAACAATACGATCATCGATGGGGCGGGGACGGCCAACGCCGGCAGCTCGGCCCTGAACTTTCTGCGACAGATCATCCGTTACCGGCCCTTTATTCCGCCGGGACAGTCGGCTGGAAGCTTTGATCAGGCCTATTATTCATCTACCGACGCCAATAGCCTGTCGCTGGTCAACCCGGTATTGCTCAACGAAGCCACCTACCAGAAGAGCACCAACAATATCCTGGACCTGCAAGGTTATGCGAACCTCTCCTTTACCAAATGGCTGTCTTTTCGGAGTACTGCAGGCTT
>Ga0302227_10001768_pt1 | contig 15672 bp, 10 predicted proteins | sample II_Palsa_N1_1_FD_193525 | JGI IMG/M metagenome (GOLD analysis project Ga0302227, IMG submission 193525) | Peat permafrost microbial communities from Stordalen Mire near Abisko, Sweden - II_Palsa_N1_1 | ecosystem: Environmental > Terrestrial > Soil > Palsa > Peat permafrost | place: Sweden...
TCGGCACTCTATCTCCTGAGATTTTACATTGTTGCTTGCTGCGTATCCCACAAAGCAGCAGGGTTCAAATCGTGAGATACATCTGTATAGCTAATTCACGCCCCCTGCTTTTTTATTCTTCTCCTGCTTCAGTTGTCTATACATACTTTGTTTAAGCCGCAGTTTGCCCGCCGGCAAACTGCGGCTAGATACGTTAGGCGATCGTTGGTTTGCCCGCCAGGAAGGTTTGGATGACTTCAACCGAAGACGAAAGCACGGTTATATTGGCAGCTCGACCCTCTTCGAGGCTACCCCAGCTTCCATCGATGCCCATCAGCCGCGAAGGATTTTGCGAAGCGGCAGCAACAGCTGTATTTAGGCTCGCGCCAGTGAACCCGATGAGGTTTTGTACTCCGCGGTCAAGAGTCAACACGCTGCCAGCAAGGGTGCCATTGGAAGTACAACGGCCGTCGCTAACCTCCACTTCCATGTCGCCCAGCATGTAGGTCCCATCGGGCATCCCAGTGGCGCTCATGCCGTCAGTCACCAAAACGATGCGATCTCTGTCCTTTGCTCTTATGAAGAGCCTGACCATCAAGGGGTCAACATGAATGCCGTCACATATGATTTCGGCAAATAAAGACTGCTTATCCAGCACGTAGGCTGCCAAGCCGGGCTCTCTATGATCAATAGCTCGCATTGCATTGAACGTATGCGTCGCGGAGCGCGCGCCAGATGTAAATCCAGCTTCCGCCTCACATACCTTGGCGTCGCTGTGTCCCATGCTGCAACGAACGCCCAGCGCAGTTGCGTGTGCAATCAGTTCAGTCGCTCCGGGTAATTCAGGAGCAATGGTCATCAGGCGAATTTGTCCTTCAGATGCCTGCCAGAAGCGGTCGAAGAGTGAGACCGAAGGCGCCTCCAAAAGAGTTTCTGTATGAACGCCGCGTTTCAAATGAGATAGAAATGGCCCTTCGAGGTGTATTCCCAACGGAGTAGCGCCATCAGCCGATCCCTCGGCCCTTTGTTTGATCTCAGTTGCAAGTCCTGCCAGCGAGCGCAAAGTCTCGTCTCCAGGAGAGGTTACTGTGGTTGGAAAGTATGCTCCGACACCGCGGGTGGAAAGGAAGGCTCCGATCGCGTTAAGTGCTTGCGGATTAGCCTCCATAACATCGTGCCCTGCGCAGCCATGAATGTGTATGTCGACATAAGCTGGTACGAGGATAGCTTCGTGGAAACTGTAGGTTGCCTGGATTCGTTCATGGTCGGCGGCGGCCAAACTCTCTATTTGAATGATGCGACCATCTTCCACCCTGACAAGCGGATACTCCACTACAAGGTCTGAACTGATGAGTCTCCGCGCCGCTATCGTACTAATCATTGCTGCCCTTTCGTTGGCTTCACACTGAACTCAAGCTCTAGTTAACCATGTTCTGAACCTTCGCGCGGATCGTGAGGCAGTGAGTCGTTGTCGCCACGCTCACGAACAAACTCTATCTTTGATATCGCAAATCCAGTATAGTCGTACATACAAGTTTAGCGATGTAAAGAATTTTGTTCTTCGATCGAAATTATTTATAAACGACGGGCCATAAGCGTAGCTTTGATCAAAGCTACGCTCCGTCGTTAGGTCAACGCCTCTTGAACGGTCAGTTGCTCACAACACTGGCCCCATTCTTAATCTGTAGTTACGGAAAGCAATTGCATGCCAAAGCAAATGACAGAGCCGACGCAAGGCCCTCAGGAGTCAGTGATATTCCCGCACGCGATGTTGCGTGAGATATATGAACAGCCCGAAGCTCTCGCCGCAACCATCGAGCAATATGTCCCGGGCGGTGTTTCGACGGCAGAGACATTTCAGCCCGTTGTCGACGCCCTCGGAGGAAGGGAGCGGCTCGTTATCGCCGCCAGCGGTTCCAGTCGTCACGCCGGCCTAGCTGGTGAAATTATGCTTGAAGATTTGGCCGGAATCTCTGTCGACGTGGAATACGCCAGTGAATACACCTATCGCTCAACGCACACGCTGCATAACCCTGGCGTTGTTGTGATTTCTCAGTCTGGGGAGACGGCCGATACTCTCGCCGCACTTCGAGAAGCGCACGCGAGGGGGCTCTCCACCGTTGCGATCACTAATAACGCTCATTCCAGTATGGCGACTGAGGCGAGCGCTTCAATACCAACCTTCGCCGGTGTAGAGAAGGCAATCCCTGCAACAAAGAGCTTTACTACCCAACTCGCCGTACTTTACTCTCTCGCTCTACATCTGGCACGCGTCCGCGGTCGCATGACCTTGCAGACAGCTGAGGCTCATGGCCGCCAACTCCAGGAGATTCCCGATCTTCTCCGGAGTGCATTGCCTGGCTGGCAGAAACAGATTGAGGCGTTGACGCCTCAGCTTGCAAGTTCTCGTACTCTGCTTTACCTCGGTCGAGGTGCTCACTATGCGATCGCTAGGGAAGGTGCGCTCAAGCTTAAGGAATCAGCATATTTGAACGCCGAAGGATATCCCTCGGGCGAACTGAAACATGGCCCGAACGCTCTTGTCAGCAAAGATTCTCCGTTAATCATGATTGCAACTGCTGACGCTGGCGATCCCGATTCCGTCCTGCGGTACTCCAAGGTTCTACAGCTAATGAAAGACATGCGGACGCAAGGTGCAAAAATTATAGCTTTGGCGACCGACGGTGATCGGGAAGTTCCCCAGTGTAGCGACTCCTGTATCTTCATTCCTGCTAGCAACGATCTTCTCTCGACGATTTTGGAGGTCGTGCCATTTCAACTCCTTGCCTACTCCTTGGCAATCAGTCGCGGCATCGATGTCGACCGACCCAGAAATTTGGTTAAAGCCGTTATCGAGGAGTAAATCACGTTGTCTTCCACTGTCATCGGCTTGGAAGCGACTTAGCGCGTCGGAAATATCCTTATATAGAGCTAGTAATGTTGTCCTGCTTGAGCCAGTCGCAAGTGGTGCAATCTAGGTGGACTCGTCCAAAAAATACATTCAGTAACGTTGTACTGACTGCTAGTTGGCGTATCAGCAGAACCTCCTGCAATTTCCATTTCATTCGACTTGCAACTGCGGCGAGCGAGGCAGTGGCCAATCCATACCACAACGGTGCAACTTTCGTGTAATAGGTAGGGCTCACCTGGAAGGTTACGGTGGGTACTAAAGTTTGGTCGAAGTAACGAGCCAAGGGGACCCTATGATGCGCTTGCCTCACCGTTCGCCTTGTTTTTCTGTCTCGGTTTTTATGAGCACTTACCGCACACGAGGTCTCTTATTCCTCTTGTTGTTGTCAATTCTTTCGCCCGTTGCGTTCGGTACAACTCCGAACCCATCGCCTACTGTCACAACCTTGGCAATCTCCGCGACGTCAGTTGCCTATCAGACACCTATTATCTTGACCGCAACCGTTACTTCGGGAAATTCGCCAATTTCTGCCGGGTTAGTTCTGTTTTGTGAAGCGACAGCGAAGTATTGCGAAAACAACTCAGCTCTAGGAATTGCTCAATTGAGCTTTCCAGCCGCTACTGCCTCGGTAAAGATCGGTAGCGGGCCCATTGGCAACCACAGCTATAAAGCAGTATTCATAGCCAACGATAATTACACTAGCAGTGTATCGAACACGGTCACCTATGCTGTGATCGGCACTTACGGATCATCTACCGCGCTAACGGCCAGTGGAACCATCGGCAACTACAGCCTGCTGGCCACCGTTGCGGGCGCAGGTTCTCTCAATACCGGCCCAACAGGTAGCATCTCATTTTTGGACACTAGCACTGGTAACAGTCTTCTTGGAACTGAAAATCTTGTAGTTACAACCTTATCCACGACCTTTGTTCAAGATCCGCCGTTTGCAATAGGCGTCAGCCCAACTCAAACCCAAAGGTCAAAGGCTATTGCTTCCGCGTATCTTGATAGCGATAACAATCTTGATGTGGTAACTGCGGATGTCCCAGTTGACAACACACAACCTTCAACTATCTCGGTTCTTCTTGGGAATGGTGACGGCACCTTCAAACCAAAAGTCAATTACCCTGGATGCATTGTAGGACAGTCTGCTGTTCAGATCGTGCTTGCTGACTTCAACCGAGATGGCATCACCGACATTGCACTCGGCTGTACAGATGCTACCCCCGGGGTCCTTGGCGTGAATGGCGGCCTCGTAATCATTCTCGGAAGTGGTGGCGGCACGTTCCAGGTTCCTGTCTATTATCCGACTGGAGATGCTGCAAGTATTGCCATTGGGGATTTCAACAGCGATGGTATTTTGGATATCGCACTCACCGACGATGCACAGAGCAATGTAGTTGTCTTTCTCGGTGATGGGACAGGCAAGTTTCTTCAAGAGCCTATTCCGCTCGTGACGACCGCGCATGCTCATGGCATTGTTGTCGCTGATTTTAATCTTGATGGCAAAGACGATATGGCTTTTGCTGTCGATACTGCCGTCCCCAATAGTCAGTTATCTGATCTGTACCTTGCACTTGGCAATGGCGATGGAACTTTTCAGGCGCCAGGTTCTCCGGTGGCGACCCAGATCGGTGAGTTTCTTACGTCGGGAGACACGAACGCAGATGACTTCCCAGACATCGTATCGACTACGGTATCCCAACCAGGCGTTGGCAAACCTAATATCGGCAATAGCCTCTTCGTTCTCCTCGGAAACGGAAAAGGAGCTTTTCAGACTTCCACCTACGTCGCCGATATCCCGTCCGATCCTAACCTTGCAGATGTCAACGGAGACGGTATTCCAGACATTATCGCTGGCGGTAGTACAGGCGCGCTTGTCTATATAGGCAATGGAGACGGCACCTTCCAACCCTATCAAGAGCCAGGTATTGGTGGATTCCCATATACCTATGCAGTGAACGCAGGTGACTATAACAATGATGGCAATGCGGATCTGATCGGAACCGACTATGAGGATCCTCTTGCCGCAGTCACACTAAGTCAAGTACAACAGACATCCGTTGCCTCCGCTCTCACAAGCGTTGCTGTATTTCCTCTTGGCAGTGGTGTTCACAATGTAGATGCGAGTTACTCAGGCGATTCTGTCTATATAGGCAGTCTCTCGACAACAGTTCCGCTTACAGCTGCTCCGGTGAATACTAACCTCAGCCTGACGTCGTCTTCAACGTCATCTATTTTGTTGGGGCAATCTGTTGTATTGACCGCTGTATTGTCTCCTTACACTGTTGGACCGCCAACCACCACAACTAATGGTGAACTTGTCGAGTTCTTTAGCGGTTCCACCGCTCTTGGATCGAGCAAACTCTCGAACGGCATTGCTACGCTGACTACAACTTCATTACCGGTAGGTTCCGACAGTCTAAGTGCCGCGTTCGCTGGGGATTCAAACTACAACCCCAGTAACTCAAATACCGTCACAGCTAACGTTTCTAATATCTTGCTCAGCTCTTCGCTTAATCCTTCAATTTTTCCGCAGTCTGTTACCTTCACCGCGACCGTAGCCACTGGAAAAACCGGAACGATAAATTTCTTCGATGGCACGAATAATATCGGAAGTGGCGTTATCTCGGGCGGGATTGCGGTATTCGCGACGTCTAGTCTTTTAGCTGGTACGCACAACATTACCGCGCAATACAGCTCTAATACCTCGTCCATCCTCGTTCAAGTCGTAAATAAAGCTACTCCAACTGTGAGTGTTACGACCTCAGGGCCGAGCACTTATGGCGACACGATTACGATCACAGCTTCGGTCCCAAGTGGCGCGACGGGCACTATTGTTTTCACGAGTGGCGCCCTGGCCCTTGGCTCGGGGACGATTTCTGGCGGGGCCGTATCAGTTACAACGAATCTGCTTACACCCCCAAGCGATCTCATCACCGCTACGTATAGCGGGGATAATAACTACAACTCGGCGGTAGGAAGCACTACCCAGACCGTAGCTAAACTCAGCCCTACATCAACTTTGACATCTTCAGTAAACCCATCCGTACCAAGTGGGGCGGTTATCTTCACCGACACCCTTTCGGCAAACGTGACCGGTACAGTCACATTTTCGAGTGGATCGACCGCACTAGGAACTTCCACAGTTGCCAACGGCGTTGCAACCGTCACAACCTCAACACTTCCTCTTGGGAACAACCTCATTACCGCTATTTACAGTGGAGATGGAAACGACAACACGTCTAGCTCAACTCTGACTCAAGTTGTCGCGAAGTTGAGCCCAACAGTAACAGTAACCACATCCGGTTCGAGCGTTTACGGTCATTCCGTCACAGTCACTGCCTCGGTGCCCGCCGGCCCGACAGGTACAATCACGATTGTTAGCGGCGGTGTGACCTTAGGAAGTGGGACAATCACTTCGACCTCTGGCACGGTAACCGTAAATACCACAACATTGCCCGTGGGTAATGACCTGATTACAGCAAACTACGGTGGAGACAATCTAAATAATCCAGCGACCGGTTCGGTGACGCAGACGGTAACGAAGGCATCTCCAACCGAGAGTGTCTCTTCTTCAATCAACCCCTCAACTGCGAACCAATCAGTAGTCTTTACCGCGTCCGTTTCTTCCAACGCGACAGGCAATGTGACCTTTACTAATGGCTCGAACGTCCTGGGTACTTCGACTGTGGTCAATGGTGTAGCGACGATAAGCTCTTCAACACTGCCGATCGGTTCTGACACAATCACTGCTACCTACAATGGCGATGCGAACAACAACACGGCGACGGCCACCTTAACTCAGACCGTGAATAAAGCAACTCCAACTGTTATCGTCACGACCTCTGGTACTAGCACTTATGGAAGTCCCGTTACGATCACGGCCACGGTACCCCCTGGGACGACTGGTACGATTACGATTACCAGCAGCGGAACGCCTCTTGGTTCCGGCACAGTGAATACAACTACTGGAGCTGTGACCATTACTACGACAGTCTTACCTGTCGGTAGCGACCCAATTACCGCCTCTTATGGTGGCGATACGAACGACAATCCAGCCACTGGCACCACTACTCAAATCGTGAATAAAACTACTCCTGTCGTAACTCTAACCTCTTCTGTAAACCCGTCTGCACCGAGTCAGTCTGTAACCTTTACTGCCGCGCTTCCGTCCGGAATAACGGGCACTGTGACCTTTACTGCCGGTTCGACCCCTCTCGGTACCTCGACGTTGACTAGTGGAACAGCGGCTATCTCGTCCTCTAGTTTGCCCACTGGTAGCGTACTCATCACTGCGATCTACAACGGCGACACGAATAACAATTCGGCGACCGCGAATCTTACCCAGGTAGTGGGGAAGACCACTCCGCCTGTGACCGTCACCACTTCGGGGTCTAGTACTTATGGCGGATCAGTCACGATCACAACAACTGTTCCGCCCGGGACGACCGGCACAATTACCGTCACGAGTGGCGGCGTGACTCTAGGTACAGGAACAGTAAATTCATCCGGAACCGTAACGATTACTACGACCTCACTACCGGTTGGCAGCGATCCAATCACCTCCTCCTATGGAGGCGATTCAAATAATAATCCTGCTACCGGCACAACCACCCAAATAGTGAACAAAGTTTCTCCTACAGAGGCCCTTTCTTCATCGATCAATCCATCGGTTGCTAATCAGGTAGTAGTTTTTACAGCATCCGTTCCGTCGAGTGCAACCGGCACAATCACCTTCAATAACGGATCCGCTGTTCTTGGCACAGTTGCGTTATCAAAAGGTGTGGCTACCTTAAGCACTTCGACGCTACCGATAGGGTCTGACTCCATCACAGCTACATACAACGGTGATGCGAATGACAACTCAGCAACGGCAACGTTGACCCAGGTAGTCAACAAAGCTACTCCAACAGTCGTTGTGACTACCTCCGGCTCCAGTACCTATGGCAATCCCGTTACCATCACCACGGCAGTCCCTCCGGGTACAACGGGCACAATAACAGTGACTAGTGGAGGCGTTACACTTGGATCCGGTACGGTGAATCCGGCGACAGGAACGGTAACCATCACCGCGACGGCGCTTCCCGTGGGCAGCGATCCGATCACGGCCTCTTATGGTGGCGATACGAACGACAATCCAGCCACTGGCAGCACTACCCAAATTGTGACTAAAGCAACGCCTGTCCTGCCGCCTCCCGTAGTGTCTTCAGCTAACCTTCCCCCTAACACGTCGGAGACAATCACCGAAACGCTTCCTCCAGGTGTTACAGGCACAGTCACCTTCTCCGACGGCACGACAGTGTTGGGCTCCGCAACGATCGTGAGCGGTGTTGCAACTCTTACTGTTCCATCATTACCTCTTGGAGTTGATTCCATTACCGCAGCCACTTCGGGAGATGCCAACAATAATCCAGCTGTGTCGCCGCCTACCCTTGTCACCGTTGGCAAGACAGGCTCCGTCGTGACACTAACGTCTTCGGCCAATCCATCGGCGTTCAATCAGTCTGTAACCTTTTCGGCCGTCGTTCATTCTGGAGCAACCGGCTTAGTTACCTTCTTGGACGGCTCAACCATGTTGGGCACAGGAGTCCTCAACAACTCGGGCGTAGCAACCTTCTCTACATCAGCATTGACTATTGGCTCTCACCCAATCACAGCATCTTATGGCGGTGATTCGAGCTACAGTTCCTCTATCTCTTCGGTGTTGACGCAGGTCGTAAGTAGGATCCCAACTGTCATCACAATCACCGAAAGCACGCCTGCCCAACTTATCAAGACCGGAATTACCTTCACGGCTAACATCACTGCTTCAAGCCCAAATGCCACGGGAACAGTTACGTTCATGGATGGCACGACAATACTAGGAACGGCCTCAATCTCATCGAATGGCGGTGTCGCTATTTCGCTTACCACAAATGCAAACGCAGCTCTAATGACTTCCAGCTTGGCGATGGGCCCACATCAGATCATCGCAGTCTATTCGGGAGATAGTACTTTTGCTCCGAGTACTTCAGCACCTGCGAACGACATCGTGGAAGATTTCACAAACACAAATAGTGGTCCCGCCAGCCAAAATGTCTTCCCGGGTGCGTCAACGAGCTATAACTTCAACCTCGCCCCCATTAGTGCGACAACTTTTCTTAGCGACGTGACAGTCACGGTCACAGGTCTACCTGCTGGTTCAACGTATACCTTTACTCCATCCGCCGTTGCTGCCGGCAGCGGAGCTACTGCGGTTGTACTCAACGTTCAAATCAGTAGCTCTCTTAGTGCTAAAAACCAGCCGTCACAAGGGGCGCCACTCACACGAAACGAACTGCCAATCGCAACCGGAATGCTCACCCTTCTAGGTTTAGGAACGATCCGGAAACTACGCCAGAAGATGCCTCGTGCTTTGATACTCGTTCTCTTGACCCTCGGTTCTCTTCTGCCACTCGCCGCACTTAGTGGCTGCGCTGGTGGGTACTTTACTCTTACCCCCACAACCTACACCGTTACGGTAACTGGCGTCGAAGGAACCGTACAGCATGCAGCAACCGCCACTTTGATAGTTCAGTAGGAGAGGAATGATGCATCTTCGAAGCGTCCTGCTTCTGGCACTTCTGTCCGTCTTGTCTGTGGTTCTTCATGCCCAGGCCATCTCTACGGGTGGATTCCACGATGAAATACCACGGTTCGAAATTGGGGCAAATTATAACTACTTCCATGCGAACGCCCCGCCCGGTGAGTGTGGTTGCTTTTCACTCAATGGAGGGAGTGGAACGATACTTATGAACGTAACTCCAATATGGGCTGCTGTTGCCGATATCGCGGTTGCTCATGCTAATCAAGTGGACAATACTTCGCAAAACATCACCATCATCAATTATTTGTTCGGCGCGCGGTACACCCGGCGCAATTCAAGCCGATTCACTCCTTATGGGGAAGCGCTGTTTGGTGGAGCGAAAGAGGATGTTAACTTTCAGTTCACGATCAATCGCAACTCATTTGGCTTGGCTGCCGGAGGAGGTGTAAAGACGCAACTCAAGCGACGGTTAGGTATTACCATCGCTCAGTTTGATTACGTCTACACTCAGATTCCCAATGCTAAGAACGATCGGCAAAACAATATACGAGTAAGCACCGGAATCATTTATAACTTTGGATTTAAATAGCTCAAGTGATGCAGGGCTTCGATGACTGGTGTTCTTCTAATCAGTTCAAGAAGAGTGTTCCGCTCTCACCGGCAAAGAAATGCGCCTAGTTTCTTTCACTCTTGCGCCGGATGTCGATGTATCGCAGGGCATACACAATGGAGCCCGCTACTAAGATCAACCCAGCCGTCCGCATCTCCCGCATAAAGTTAGGTCGGGAGAAAAGGATAAAGACAAATCCGCTTAGCGCCAAGAACACGGGCAACGGATAGAGTGGCATGCGAAACCCCCGGATTTTGCGCTCGTTGCGGTGCTTTGGTAGCAGTGTGGCAGCCCCCTGCAAAAGAAACTGGAACAAGATGCGAATCACTACAAGCGTTGTAATAACCTCTTGAAGTCTGAAGATGCAGCACATCAGGGTTATGCAGCCCAGTGTTAGTAGGGAGTGTGTTGGAACTCGGTGCTTGGGGTGTACCGCTCCAAACCACGAGGGAAAATTGCCGTCTCGTGCGGCGGCAAAGGGAATTCGTGAGTATCCGAGCAACAAGGCAAACACCGAGGCAAGAGCTGCTAGTGCAATCAGGATAACGATAACTCCAGCGGCGGTATGGCCGTACAGCTTCTCCATAAATACGGCCATCGTGAACATACGCAGGTGACTGTCGCTATTCTGTGCCATCTCTCGCCAGGGTAGGACGCCAAGAACGCTTACGTTCATCAGCACGTACAAGATTGCTACGATCCCGATCGAACCAAGCACCGCGTGTGGAATCGTCCTTTGCGGGTCGCGAACCTCGGCTCCGAGGAAACAAACACCGTAGTAGCCCCAGTAGTCATAGGCTGAGATCAGCATCCCAGCTCCTAAACCGGCGAAGAACGTGGAGTTGAGGTGAAAGGCGCCAGCAGGGAAATCAAAGGCCCGGTGATAGTTGAAGTGCGTAAATCCCACAACGATTATCAGAATCAACGTGAGGCCGACGAGGACTCCAAGCCAGCGTGCTATTCGGCCGATTGCGAAGATGCTGCGGTGCAGAACAATCAGTGCAACTCCACAGGCTGCCATGGCGATGAGCGTCTGTCCGCTCAGTACTACTGGAACTCCCAACAGCGACATTGACCCAAATGGGTGACTCGCGTTCGGGAGAAAGAAAGAGATGTATTGCGAAAATCCGATACATCCTGAGGCGATCGAGAGAGGCGCACTGATGAGGATTTGCCAGGCGTAGAGAAAAGAAAATGCCCGCCCCCAGGTCTTCTCTCCGTAGAGGTGTTTCAGGTACGCATAGGAGCCACCAGCCTCAGGGTAAGCGGTGCCTAATTCGCTCCAGATGAGGCCATCGCAGAGAGACAAGGCGGCGCCCATTAGCCATCCGAGGATCGCTTGCGGGCCGCCCATGACTCCGACGATCAGAGGAAGCGTGACGAAGGGGCCGACGCCGACCATGTCGATGACGTTGAGGCCTAGCGCTGCGCCGGTTGACAGGCCGCGATGAAGCTCGTCTGGTCTGGGTTCGGAGTTCATCCCGCGCTAGCCATGATCCGTTTGCCGAAGAGTGCAGTTCCGACGCGGACACAGGTGCTGCCTTCTTCTATCGCTACCCGGAAGTCGTTAGACATTCCCATCGATAGCTGCGTCAGCTTCGGGAAGCGAGCGAGCGATTCGTCTCTGAGGCGGCGAAGGTGGCGGAAGTAGGGCCGGGCTAGTTCTGCGTCTTCGGACCAGGGTGGAACCGTCATCAAACCTACGACTTCTACTGACTCGAGAGGTTCTATCTCTGTGAGCAAGGAAGGCAATTCGTCTGGAGCGAGGCCGTGTTTGGACTCTTCGTGGCTGAGTTTTACCTCGACCAAGATCGGCAGTCTCTTCCCTAGTGCTTTGGCTGCTGTGTCGAGCCGTTGAGCGATCTTCAGCGAGTCGACTGCGTCGATGGCGTGGAATAACTCGGCAGCTTTGGTCGTTTTATTGGATTGAAGTGGCCCGATAAGGTGGAATTCAGCATCTTTTAGGTTTGCTAAGTGCTGGGATTTTCCCTGAAACTCCTGTACCCGGTTCTCGCCGAAGAGGCGTTGGCCGGCGGCGTAGGCCTCAAGGATCACCTCGACCGGATGGACCTTGCTGACAGCCATCAGGGCTACTTCGCTGTCGGAGCGGTTGGCGCGGCGACAGGCTTCGTGGATCTGTTGATGAAGATGTTCGAGGTTCTCGGCGATGGTCATCCTCTTTGCATCTTATCGTTCAGCCTCCCATTTGATTGCCTGGAGATCGAAACGAACTATGTGGACCATCTTTTTGCTGATTGGCTCGAATATCTTTATGACCTTCGCCTGGTATGGGCACCTGAAGTTCAAAGAGGTGCCGCTTTGGAAGGTCATCGTGGTGAGTTGGTGCATTGCTTTCTTTGAGTATTGTCTACAAGTGCCGGCCAATCGGATCGGGTCGAAGACCTTCAGCCCGGATCAGCTCAAGGTGATTCAGGAGGTGATTACGCTGACGGTGTTCGGTGTCTTTTCGACTTTTTACTTTGGCGACAAGCTTCACTGGAACCACTTCGCTGCTTTTGGCTGCCTGGTGGCTGGTGCGTTTTTTATGTTCCACAAGTTTTAGACGTCTACCCCTCCCCTCCCCCCGGGGGGGTATTTTGGGCGTAAAGCCTTTCGTTGGATGAGTTTACAGGTGGTATGTGCCTGTAAAATATTCCAACGAAAGGACTTACGTGCAAAATATTGCTGCTAAAGGGGTTAGATCGAGAAAACACGAGCAAAGATAAATACAGATCCCTCCCCCTTCGGCTTCGCTCAGGGTCAGGATGACGGCTTTGTTCGGTCTCTGTATTCAGTATAGCGATTGGGGCATAACTGATACGCCACGTGATTGTTCAATGCTGATGCGGGTGTTCGCGTTTTGTGGACTTGACATGGAGTTTTGCTGGTTGTTTGGTGTGTTGTTGTGGTGGATTTTTTGCTTCGAGACGGATGATGACTATTGTTTGTCGGGTTCTTCGAACAGGGAAGGGGCTTCCTGGAAGAGTTCCTGGAGGAAGTTGTCGCGGTCGTTGGTGAAGCGGCGGACGATTTGCAAGGGTGCGGTGTCTTCGTAGTCGATCTCGTGGAGGTGGCCGTCGTCGAAGGAGAAGATTTGTGCGCCGGGGTAGCCGAGGAGGACGGGAGAGTGGGTGGAGATGAGGAACTGAGCGTCTTTGTAGTGGCGCAGGGTGTCGTGGATGAGGACGAGGAAGGCGAGCTGACGCTGGGGGGAGAGTGCGGCTTCGGGTTCGTCGAGGAGGAAGAAACCGTTGCGCTGGAATTTGTGGAGCAGGAGGGTGAAGAAGCTCTCACCATGCGACTGTGCATGTAGGCTTCGACCTCCATAGCTTTGTAATCCGAGATTGTCGATTACAGAAGCGGTATTGAAGAAGCTTTCGGCGCGGAGGAAGAAGCCGGCGCCGGTGCGTTTGTCGAAGGAGAGGCGTAAGGCTTTAGCGAGTGGATCAGTCGAGCGATTGTGTTCCGTGGTATCGCTAGAGAAGTCGCGGTTTCCCCCTTCGTGGCCGAAGCCGTAGTGAGCGGCGATGGCTTCGAGGAGGGTGGATTTTCCGGTTCCGTTTTCTCCGGCGAAGAAGGCGATGCGGGAGCGGATCGATATTTCGGGTAAGGAAGAGATGGTGGGAACCGAGAAGGGGTAGACGGTCCAGTCTTCCACTCGTTCGCGCAGGAGGGTTATCTTCTTCAGCATGGGAAGTCGCTTGTAACTCCCATTCAGCATAACTTCAGTCTGGTGAATCGTGGCGCTTCGTGGTGCTGTTATGGTGTTTCGCTGGTTGTTTGGTGGTGGAATTGTTACTGGTCCTCAGCGGTGAGGACGCTTCGCCAAGAAGCGAGCGAAAGCGATTAGACTTGGCTGGCTGTTTTCCCGATGTGGCTGGATTTGCGTAAAATGACGAGCGCCGAGGAGGCGCGGACGGTGCCGACGAATCAATCCATTCCATCGATCAAAGTTGGTGTACTGAAGGAGAGCGAACTGGGAGAGGCGGACCGTATTGTCCGGCTGGCATTTGGAACGTTTTTCGGGCTGGCCAATCCGCTGGAATGTATGGGGGACCGTCACTACATGACGCCACGCTGGCGCTCATCCAACGTGAAGGTAGTTGCGGCGCGGGAAGGTGACCGGCTGGTCGGGTCGAACGTGATTACGCGCTGGGGATCGTTCGGATTCTTCGGGCCTTTGACTGTGGTGCCTGAGTACTGGGATCGTGGCGTGGCGCAGCGTCTGATGGAAGCGACGATGACGACCTTCGATCAATGGGGTGTGCGGCATAGCGGACTGTACACCTTTGCGCACAGCGCGAAGCATGTCGGACTGTATCAAAAGTTCGGCTATTGGCCGCGCTATCTAACTGGGGTGATGACGTTCGCTCCGGATGAGGATCGATCTGAATACGCGAAGGCGCCGATGCTGCTGTCGGCTCTCAAAAAGAGCGAGCGGGAGAGTGCTATTGAGGCGTGTGGAAGGCTTACCCACAGGATCGATAAAGGACTTGACCTTGGTGGTGAGATTCGCTCTGTGCTTGCGCAACGTACTGGCGATGTCGTGTTGACGTATACGCGCAACGCGTTGGATGGTTTCGCAGTGTGTCTGAATGGAGCGGGATCCGAGGGCGGCGAGAAGACATGTTACGTCAAGTTCGGGGCGGCGCGTGGAGGTATAGGCGCGGCGGAACGATTCGACAGATTGCTGGAGGCTTGTGAGGGATTCGCATCTTCGCGTGGAGCGACAGTAGAGGCTGGTGTGAACATGGCTCGCGAAGAAGCGTATCGGTGCTTGCGCTCTCGCGGATATAGAGTGGCGATGCAGGGCGTCGCGATGCAGCGCCCGCATCTTGAGGGATTCAATCGGGCCGATGCTTTCGTGATCGACGATTGGCGCTAGTGCCTTGGGAGCACCAATTACTGAGCTGGTTTGTCTGGTTTCGGCAGGAGCAGGGCCAACGGGCTGATTGGGCCGAGAGGGATCAGTTGGAAGGTCATCAGCTTTGCCTGGCCGAGAGGTAGAGCTTCGAGCATGGTGTGGGCTTCTTCGACCGTGGATGCGTTGAGGATGAAGACGACGCCGTTGTCGTTTTGAATGGAGTACCACTGGTCGATCTTGCCAGCGAGGTAGAGGCGCAGGGTGTCGGGGACCTCTTGCGAGGAGAGCAGCTTGAACTGGTCGGGTGTGGGAGGGGTGTTGAACCTGCCGATGGCGAGGATTCTATTGGTCGGGGTTGGCGGGAGTGGAGAGGATTTCGGCATCTGTGCCTCCAAGGCAATGGGGATGAGCAGGAGAGAGAGGGCGATGGTACGGGCTAGTGTCTTCATGAGGTTTCTCCGTGTAGCGGATGGGTGCTCGATTTGGAGTGGAGCTGATCGCGGTTAGGCGATCAACTCCGCGCGATGCTTTGCGATGAAGGCGGGTAGGCTGATGGGTGGTTGGCCGCCGATTTTTTCAATGAGGTCGTTGGTGCCTGCGAAGACTCCGTTCTGGAAATCGATGGCGATTTCGTTGATGTGCTGCCAGAAGAACTCTCCGAGGTTCGTGCCGTTTTCCTTCGCGAGCTTTGCGAGCGTAGAGGCGTCGGTGAGTTGATAGCGAACCGGCTTTCCGATGGC
>Ga0302227_10001774_pt1 | contig 15649 bp, 17 predicted proteins | sample II_Palsa_N1_1_FD_193525 | JGI IMG/M metagenome (GOLD analysis project Ga0302227, IMG submission 193525) | Peat permafrost microbial communities from Stordalen Mire near Abisko, Sweden - II_Palsa_N1_1 | ecosystem: Environmental > Terrestrial > Soil > Palsa > Peat permafrost | place: Sweden...
CCAGTCCGTCTTCAATAGATTTTACCACTTCGCAGCCGGGGATGGTAATATCCTGCCGGGTAACCACAATATTCCTGCGGCGCGGCAACGGTTTGCCAACTGAGTCAAACGTTTTGCGCCCCATAATAATGGTGCGGCCGGAGGTTATGTCTTTAAAATGCTTAAGGTCGTTTGGCATGTGCCATAACAACTGGTTATTTTTACCGATAGCGTGGTTTTCGCCTATGGCGACTATGATGGATACTGTCATTGGGTCATTGGGTCATTGGGTCATTGGGTCATTGGGTCATTGTCCAATGGTTACCTTACCAATGTGTTTTATATAAATGTTAAGTTTGTGATGAATGGTTTCTAATTGCTGGATGAGCGATTGATAAACATCATCATTAATTAAGTTTCTTGTTTGCGATTTTTTTAACCAACTTTTGGTTTCGATAATTGATCCTCTGCTAAAGTAACAGAAGTTTTTGTTTTCTTTATAATGATATCTGCCAAAACCTTCGGCAATATTAGCACCGATTGAATCCGCAGATCTAACCAATTGCTTGCCAATGGTATCCTTTGCAAAATAATCCCAAGTTGATACCAAGTCCCAAACAGTATTAGAAAATATCTCAGACAAATTATAAATTTCTAAATCCTCTATCCGATTGCTCATGAATGTTTAATAATGACTTAATGACCTAATGACTCAATGATTAAATAGCCACAATCCCCTTAATATGCGGATGCGGATCATAATTCTCCAAAGTGAAATCTTCGTATTTAAACGAGAAGATATCTTTCACATCAGGATTGATCTTCATGGTTGGCAATGGCCTTGGGTCACGGCTTAATTGCAATTTGGCTTGCTCCAGGTGATTGTTGTAGATGTGGGCATCGCCAAAGGTGTGGATGAAATCGCCGTATTCCAATCCGCATACTTGCGCCATCATCATGGTGAGCAGTGCGTAGGAGGCAATATTGAAAGGTACGCCCAAAAATATATCGGCACTGCGCTGGTACAATTGACAAGATAATTTTCCATCCAAAACATAAAACTGGAACAAACTATGGCACGGCGGCAAAGCCATCTGGTTAACATCAGCTACGTTCCATGCCGATACGATCATACGGCGCGAATCCGGATTGTTCTTGATCTGGTTTACTACCTGGCTGATCTGGTCGATGTGGCCGCCATCAGGGGTAGGCCATGAACGCCACTGGTAACCATAAACCGGGCCGAGGTTACCATCGGCATCCGCCCATTCGTCCCATATGCGTACGCCGTTCTCTTTCAGGTAGGCAATGTTGGTGTCGCCGCTCAAAAACCATATCAGCTCATGTATAATAGATTTGAGGTGAAGTTTTTTAGTCGTCACCAGCGGGAAGCCATCCTGCAGGTTAAAACGCATCTGGTATCCAAAAACGCTAATCGTCCCCGTTCCGGTACGGTCATGTTTTTGCGTTCCGGTTTCCATCACATGGCGCATTAAATCCAAATACTGTTTCATATTGTTTTATTGAGTGAATAAGTGATGTGTGAATGAGTGATTATTGGGGATGGCGAATATTTGTAAAAATAAAAATCAGTCCATCGCTCAATCACTAAATCAGTCCATCGCTAAACACAAAGAAAATTAATCTAATTTTACCATCCTACGGATGTGCAAAAATACATGCCGTTGTTAATCTTTTATAATGGTAATTTTTCCGAACGCTAAAATTAATATCGGCCTCAATGTAACCGAGCGCCGCGCCGATGGCTATCACAATCTAGAAACTGTTTTTTACCCCGTAAAAATAAATGATGTGCTGGAGATTATCCCGGCGGATGAACTGAGCTTTGAATCGTCGGGGCTGGAAATTCCCGGCAGGCTGGAAGACAACCTTTGCATCAAGGCCTATCACCTGATGAAAAAAGATCACGACTTGCCACCGGTAAAAATCCACCTGCACAAAAATATTCCCATAGGAGCGGGGCTTGGTGGTGGATCGAGCGATGCGGCGTTTTTTATAAAATTGGTAGATCAGCAATTCAATTTAAAATTAAGCATCGACCAGATGCAAGGTTACGCCCGTAAGCTTGGTGCTGATTGCGCTTTCTTTATCGAAAGCAAACCAGTGTTTGCCTTTGAGCTTGGTGATGAATTTGAAACCATCCGGCTCGACCTCTCCAAATACAAAATTGTGTTGGTAATGCCGCCTGCACACGTGTCAACTGCCGAAGCTTATCGCGGTGTAAAACCTGCACCAGTTAAAACCACTTTGTACGAGTTGATAGATTTGCCAATTGCTCAATGGAAAAAGCACATCAAAAATGATTTCGAAGAATCAGTTTTTAAAAATCACATCATGATACGCGGTGTAAAAGCCGCCTTGTACCAAGCCGGCGCATTGTTTGCCAGCATGAGCGGGAGCGGGGCATCGGTTTTCGGGATTTTTGAAACACTGCCCGACTTGAAACACCTGGAAGAAGACAACCAGGTTTTCTACGATATTTAAAAAATGTCATTCTGGGCAAAGCGAAGAATCTATCCGTCATACAAAGCGCCATGCATGGTTGATACATTCTTCGCCCTGCTTTGCTCAGGATGACAAAAAGGCAAATCTAAAATCGTAATTCGTAAATCTAAAATCCTTAAACGCCGGCATCCTCGCTAACGCCGCGCGATACACCTTCCACCCAGTCAAGTTCGCCCCAGCCTTTGGCTACGGCCGATTGCAGCCTGTTGTGAACCAAGGTTACGGTTGGCATGGGTGTGTTGCTCGCCTGTGATAATTTGAGGGCAAGGCGGGCATCTTTAAGGCCTAATTTAGTTTTGAAACCTATCGGCTCAAATTGCTTGTTGGCGATAAGCTTACCGTAGTTTTGAAAGATGGGCGCGGCAAACAAACTCGAGCCGAAAAACTCGGCAACCTGCAAACGGTCTAGTCCGTTTTTTTCGGCGAGGGTATAAGCTTCGGCCATCATCTCCATTGATGCGGTGATCATGAAATTCCCAGCTACTTTCACTACGTTGGCGCCACTAACATCTTCACCAAAATCTATCGTGCGTTGCCCCAGGTATTCCAAAATTGGTTTGGCAATCTCTTTGGCTTCGGCATCGCCGGAGATGCAGATAAATAATTTCTTCGCTGCGGCTGCGTCAGGGCGGCCAAACACCGGCGAGGCGATATAGTTGTTGCCAGAATTTTTGTGTTGCTTATAGAGCTTCTCAGAGGTATCTGGCGCGATGGTGCTCATCGAAATATGCACCGAGCCTGCCGGGAAGGTTTTCAAGATACCATTCTCGCCATTTACGGTTTCCATCAGCACATCATCTTCTGATACGATACTGATCAGCACAGGTACGCCATCCGCGGCCGCTGCCGGGGTTTTGCAAATGGTGATGGATGCAGCTTCCAGCTCTTCGGCTTTGGATATTGTGCGATTGTAAACTTGCAGGTGATAACCCGCTTCGATCAAGTTTTTTGCCATGGCCATGCCCATGTTGCCAAGGCCGATAAATCCTATTTTATTTTTCATAATATTAGTTGATGTATTCTTTGTCTTCGTCGCTTAGTGTATTGGGGTCTTCGCGCTGATGTTCGCCTTCAATAAATGTACCGCCCAATTTTTTAACGCGGGATGGGCGACCTACCAGCACGCCTAAAATAAAAGCGATCACGGCAACGGCTGCCATCATAACCAGTTTCGACATGCGGAACGTGGCCCACAAAAACGAAAAAGTTACAGGCTCGGTATTTTGCATCAATACGATGGTAAGCATTACTGTGATAAGGATTACAACGATGGTTTTTATTCTCATGATGATTTTTGTACTGGTTGATCTTTTTACAATATCCACTTTTTAATGGTCTTTTAAAAATGTGGTTTTTGGCCGATTGTTTCGATCATTCAAAAAAATGACTTTGAAAATAATTTTCTTAAAAGTTAACGTGGCATTATTGTTGTAATCATTAATTACCCTTGTGATTTATTAATGATTGGTGCGGATAGAATTGTTGGCTTGATAGATCTTTTAAATCCCTTAATTTTTTCTGAAATCTGTCGTCGGAAAATAGCGTGAATTTTTAGCTCTTTTTATTTTTATTATGAAGCCAGCTCCCTGGCCCGGATTTTTCGAAATTCTTATTTTCTAAACTCAATACACTTTGACCCTTCTCTTGTTCATTAAATCAATACTTGTATAATAACTTTAATTTTTAATATATAAATAGCTGATTATTAATAATTAATAATATATAATTATGATTTAAAAATCAATATGCTAAAAATAATAGCAATTTACATTTTTATAATGTTGCTTTTTGCTCAATTAAGGTTTTTGTTAAATTTCATAAGTGTACTGAATTTTAATATATTATATAATTCACTTATTTAAAATATTAAAGTTTTTTAGTGTTTATTTATGTGTAAATTGATGATATAATCATCAAAATGATGCTGATCGTTCATTTCTATTTCAATACACTATTGAATTGTTGAATCTGCCCTCAGATTGATTGTTTTTAATGAAGAGGCAGTAAAGGTCGCGCAAGAAAATAAGCGCTTAGAATGGCTTAAAATACGCTCATGTATACGGATTTCTTATCCCCTATTTAGATAGCGGCGTAATTATGGTAGGAAAATGGAAAATTAAACGCGGGAATATCAAAGTAAGCAGCAATAAAAATTACCTGCTTTTACGCCTTGCTACCTGCTTTTGGGCAACCGGGTACAGAAAGATAGTCGATAGGATTATGATCGCGCCGAGCCAGAAGCCAAGCTTTAGTTTGTTCATCTCCCCAAAAAAAATGAAGGCCAGGATGATGCCGTAAACCGGCTCGAGGTTGGTGATAAGCGCCACCTTAAATGCCGAAAACTCGCGCATCACCGATACCCCGGCAACGTAGGCCAGCGACGTACAGATGGTGCCGAGGATCAATAAATAGCCGATGTCGGATGGTTGTAAAATGATGCCCTGGCCAAAGCCATGAGTAAAAAACAGGTAGATGCTTATCCATACAAAGGCACCCGAAAGTTCATAAAACGCAATAACCGGTGCCTCGATATGCTGTACCTGGCGGGCATTAATGATAGAGAAAAGGCTTGCGCATACGGCGCTTATAAGCCCTAGTATTATACCCTTAGTGTATTGTGTTTCGAATTTAAAAATCAATATGATCCCGCATATGATAAAAAAACCTGCAATTATCTCCAGCTTAGAGATGCGCTTTTTGTTGATAAGCGGTTCAAAAATAGCCGTGAAAAGTGTAATAGATGACAAGCAAACCAGGGTTACCGATACTGTTGAAACCTTAATAGCAGCAAAGAATAACACCCAATGCCCGCCAACTAAAGCCCCCGTAAGGCACAATTTTAGCGCCTTATACCGGTCGATTTTAATGCTGTTTTTGTTGAATTTGAAGTATAAAAACAGCGAAACTGCCGCGATTAAAACCCGGTACCATACCAATTGTACGGCTGCAATGGTGATTAATTTACCCAGGATACTGGTAAATCCCCAGATAAAAACAGTGAAATGGAGTATTAAAAGGTTTTTGTTGATGCCTTGCGGCGTGGTATTTTCGGGCATTATTTAGGCGCTTTGTACAGCAAATATACGCTTAACGAGCCAAATAAAATGTTAGGTATAAACGTAGCAACCAACGATGATACAGTGCCTTTTTCTGCAAAAACAAAGGCGAATTTATCCACGATAATAAATGTGAAGCACAGGATTATGCCTATCCCCAAAGGCAATCCTATACCGCCGCGCACCTTTTGTGATGATAATGCAACGCCAATCAGCATCAAAACAAACGTTGAAAATGGGTAAACAAAGCGCCTGTATTTCTGATAAAGCATGTTATTTAGCACACCGGATCCGCGTATTTTTTCCTTGGCTATGGCTACATTCAGCACCTTTAAACTCATCGCGTCGTAGCTGTCATCGTGCAAAACATCAAAGTCTGCAGGTACCATATCCAGCGTTGTGTCCTTGTTTACACCCGTTAATTGCCGCTCGTGTAATCCATTCACATAGCGTACGGTACAGTTGTTCAGCTTCCAGGTTTTCTTCAAAGAATCGTACTGAATAGTGGGCGCATAAAGCTTTTCTTTCAGTACGTCACCGTTAAATTTCTCCATAATAAAGGTATACCCGGTGTGGGTATCCTGCACGTACGACTCTAAATAAACGTAGGTATGGGTATCTAGTTTCAGGTGTACTTCGCTTTTGCTGGAGGCTTGATCGCCGTTAAAACCATGTGAATTTTCAAAGTCGATCTTCAGCCTATTGGTATATGGAATAAGGTAAACATTAGCAAAAAACGACACGATAAAGATCAATGTAGCCGCAATAAAATAGGGCCTTAAGAAGCGGTTAAAGCTTGCCTTTCCGCTCAAAATCGGTACTATTTCGGTTTGGTTTGCCATCTTCGCTGTAAAGAAAATTACCGCCAAAAAGTTAATCAGCGGCGACAGCATATTGATGTAAAACGGGATAAATCCGGCGTAATATTGAAAGGCTATTTCATATAAAGTGGCGTGTTTGGAAAGGAAATTATCCAAGTGTTCGGATATGTCAAATACCACCGAAATCACAATAAAAATACCCAGCGTGAACACAAATGTACCCAGGTATTTATTGATGATGTAACGGTCGATTACTTTAACGTACCGGTTATAAATTTCCTTCATGAGCCCCTCTAAATCTCCTCCGGTAGAGGATACTTTTGTTTGTCGTTATTTATTAAGCCCTCCCTACCGGGGAGGGTTTGGGTGGGGTTATAACCTCTCGCCCAACCTTTTTACCATTACCTGTTTCCAGTTGTAGAACTCGCCGCTTATTATTTTTTCGCGTGCTTCCTGCACCAGCCACAGGTAAAAATGCAAGTTGTGCAGCGTTGCAATTTGCGCGCCCAGCATCTCGCCGCTGTGTATTAAATGCCTAAGATAAGCCTTTGTATAGGCTTTATCGGCAAACAAATCACTATCAGCTTCAATAGCCGAAAAATCATTTTTCCACTTCTCGTTTTTGATGTTGATAATGCCATTTTTGGTAAATAACATGCCGTTACGGGCATTACGGGTAGGCATTACACAATCAAACATATCAATACCTAACGCAATATTCTCCAAAATATTTACCGGCGTGCCAACTCCCATCAAATAACGTGGTTTTTGCTCCGGTAATATGTTGCAAACCACTTCGGTCATGGCGTACATTTCTTCGGCTGGTTCACCTACCGAAAGGCCGCCAATGGCGTTGCCTTCACGCTCATACGAAGCAATAACTTCAGCTGAGCGCACCCTTAAATCCTTGTAAACCGAACCCTGTACAATAGGAAAAAGCGTTTGATTATAACCGTACTTTGCCTCTGTACCATCAAACCTGTCGCAGCAGCGTTTAAGCCAGCGGTGGGTCATTTCTATTGACCTTTTAGCATAATTATAATCGCAAGGGTAAGGCGTGCACTCATCAAATGCCATGATGATATCGGCACCAATAGTACGCTGGATATCCATCACATTCTCTGGTGTAAACAAGTGTTTTGAACCATCGATATGCGAGCGAAAGGTTACACCTTCCTCTTTAATCTTGCGCACTTCGGTAAGCGAATACACCTGGTAGCCGCCGCTATCGGTTAAAATAGGGCCTTCCCAGCCATTAAATTTATGTAATCCGCCGGCTTGTTCAATGGTATTAAGCCCCGGGCGAAGATATAAATGATAGGTGTTGCCTAATATAATTTGCGCCTTAATATCGTTTTTAAGCTCGTGCTGGTGCACGGCTTTAACGGTACCCGCGGTACCAACCGGCATAAAAATAGGCGTTTGTATAGTTCCGTGATCGGTTTCAACCTCACCCGCGCGGGCCTTTGAATGCGGATCTTGTGCTGTTAATTTAAATTTCATTTAAGTGCGCAAAATTAACAAATTTATCAGGATGTGCGAATGATTGATTGATGTGCAGATGATTAGTGGATGTGCAGACAATGATGTGCAAATATGCAGATGAGTGGGATTATGCAAAGTAAAAGCTTCACCTCTTAAAAACAAAGAGGTTAGCCATGCAACCATAGCTAACCTCTTATCAACAATTACCAATCTTTAACCTACAACTTATCCGGCTGAAAATCCAGCGAAACGGAGTTCATGCAATACCTTTTATGGGTGGGCGGCGGCCCGTCACCAAATATATGGCCTAAATGCGAACCACAACGGGCGCAGATCACCTCGGTGCGCTGCATACCGTAGGAGTCATCTTCCCTATAAATTACCGCGTCTTTACGGCTCGGCTCAAAAAAACTTGGCCAACCGCAATCGCTCGCGAATTTGGCATCTGAGCGGAAAAGCTTGTTACCGCATACCGCGCAATAGTAAGTTCCCTTGGCTGTGGCGTTCCAAAATTTGCCCTTAAATGGGGCTTCGGTAGCCTGTTCTCTTGCTGTGGCATACAGTGCGGGCGACAATATTTTCTTCCATTCTGCATCAGTTACGTGCAGGGGTTTGGTGTCGGTGTTTGAATAATAAGGATTATTTTGATGACCGTCGGTCTTTAAATTCTGTGCGCTTGCGCTAAAAATGCTGCCGAACAGCATGCAAGCTGCTATAAATAATACTCTCATTATTGTTTCAATTTGTCTTTAAAAACTTGTTTAAACTTAGTTAATTCGGGTTGGATCACGTTTTTGCAGTAGGGCGTGCCGCCGTTACGGGCAAAATAATCCTGGTGATAATCCTCTGCCTTGTAAAATACCATGTAAGGTGTAACCTGCGTAACTATGGGGTGCGGATACACTTTTTCGGCATTTAATTTATTAATGTAATACTCGGCTTTTTGTTTTTGTGCAGCATTGTGATAAAATATAGCCGACCTGTATTGCGTGCCTACATCATTACCTTGCCTGTTCAATTGTGTAGGGTCGTGCGCTACGAAAAACGCCGATAACAGGAAATCATAAGTAATCTTTTTAGGATCATAAACAATGTTACAAGCCTCGGCATGGCCGGTTGTGCCGGTGCAAACCTGCTTGTAAGTTGGGTTAGCCACGTGCCCGCCAGCGAAGCCCGAAGTTACGCTAACCACACCCTGCAACTGCTTAAATTTAGCTTCGGTACACCAAAAACAACCGGTGGCGAAGGTGGCCGTATCCAGTTTTGGGCCTTTAGGTTTGCCTGCATAATTGCCCGGCCTGGCAAACGCCGCCGCGCTTATTAATAACAATAGTACTAATTGAGATGTTACTTTTTTCATGTGTAAATAATAGTTAGCAATGCTTAACTGCTGTATTAACGTAAATACGGTAGTTTTTTATACTGAAGTCGTATAAACCATATAAACCTTACAGATTTTGCAGGATTGTGATGTTTTGTTGACAAATAGCCTTCTGTTTGGGCGTTTCCCGCCGGTAGAAGCGGGCCGCGCTATTCACTCATACGCCCGCAGGCATTAGGCGCGAAGGCCGGTATCCGTTCCTATCGCTAACGCGAAGAATTTATTTTTGACTTAATTAGGTATATGCTACACGCGTGCGCCAGTACAGGGGTAAATTATTTCTTGATTTCTATGATTTTTCCAATTCCTGTAGTTTTTACTTCATTGTCTATAAAGTATAAACCTTTAAATTCTAATAAAAATTTACGAGAATTATAATTAAACATAACATTGATGTTAGTAATTATTAAAGGTTCGTTCGCCCAATCCTTAGCTTTAATTATAGTTGTTGATTTTTTGACTCCAATAAATTTAGTTTTAGACCAGTCAATGTTTAAGACCTTTGCTGAATCTAAAACATTTTTTGAATTGATCAAAAAGTACATTCCTAACATTTCATAAGAAAACGTATTTGTTTCGCCTAAATATTTAACAATTCGTTTCCCTTGACTTGGGCTAGGAAATATTAGGTGTATGGAATCACCGGTTCCTGAATGAAACACCTTTAACGCATTTTTACTAAATTTTTGAATCTGTGTATCTGTTAAAAGCGATTGATCTGGTAAAGTATTCTCTAAAAGAGGTTTAGACTTTTCTGTTTGCAAATCATCATTACCAATTCGTTGTAATTTTTCACTATCGCCGGGAGTATGCATAAATACATCAGCATATTCTTCCCAATTCCCTTTTATTATTTGATAAAATTGTATGAATAATAGATTACTTGAATTATTATATAATTCCTGATCTATATATAAACAAATTGTACCGTTTCTAATGAATATAGGTTTTGAGAAACTATAAATTGTTGCACAGTCATTTTGCTGATCGTTTACTTCGTTATTTGTCGTTGGGTAAAGTGATTTAATGTATTCTAAAGATACTCTTTTTGATTTTGGAAACATTGATGTCGGCCAGCTAAAGTCCTTCAATTTACTCAACTCTGCAATTAAATATTGCTGTTCGTTCCGGGTAATAATTAAGGGTGAAATTTCAGATCCATTGTATAAAGAATATAATGGGAAAGTTCTTTTGGAATCGATAAGCTTTATAGTACCGCTAATAATATCTGAACTAATTTTTTCACTATAGTATAATGTATCACATTTTTTAAGCAGCCAACTCTTATAAACATGATCCATTGTTTTAAAGTTGTTGTATATCTGTCCACTAGCAATTCCACTATTTAATATTATGAATATTATTATGATTGATTTTTTTATTAACATGATACGTTTAGTGTGTGATACTTCAAAAGTACTAACTCTAATTTGCTTTCTAACATATTAAAGAATAGTGCGGATATGTAAGAATAAGTTTGAGATGACAAGAAAATCAATTGCGATATTACCTTCTGCTGTCACACGCTTCGTTTCTCGCAATAACATGGTGGAGAATAAGTTGGCAGGGCAATTAAATATCTTGCATAGCAGGGGATTGCCACGCTATCGCTCGCAATGACGCTTTGGTTAGAAAATTTAAATCGAGCAATTACCTAAATCTATTAACCCAGGTTCGCACAATCCAAACCCTACGGCAAAATCAAATGTGGAATAAACCTGCTCAGGTTATCGGTAATCAACCCTTTGGATTCCCTGATGCCCATGCCTGCAGGTTGCTGGCCTACAACCCAACTGCCAATTACCGGGAAATTGCCGTCGAAATCGGGTAGCTTGCATAGTTGCTGGTAAATGTAGCCCTCATTGCCGTAGCCACCTGCTGAGCTGGCTATGGTTTGCTCGTTCTCAACAATGGTGATATTACTTCCTTCCCGTGATAGGAATGGTTTTTTAACGTAGTTGGTAAGCCCATTTTCGGTGAAATAAGCTGGCAACAGGTTTTTATGATCCGGGAATAGTTGCCATAATATGGGCAGAATGGCTTTATTACTCAGCACCATTTTCCACGATGGCTCAATCCATAGTGCTTTTAGTTCATCGGCTACCAAGTTTTTGCTATAGGTTTCATTCACCATCCACTCGTAGGGATAAAGCTTAAATATATTTCTGATCGGCCTGTTCGCCAGGTCGACAAAGCACTGGTTGTTGCTATTCCAGCCGATATCTTCTATAAAAATAAACTCGGTTTCAAGGCCGCCCTGCATGGCGCAATCCTGCATGTAAGCAACGGTGGTAAAATCTTCCAGCACGTTTTTTACGCAGGTAAGGTATAGCGTATCGTCGTATAGGTAGTTTTTTAGGTATTTCCAGTAGTCAATCAGCTTTTCGTGCAGCGAATTAAACTGATCCTTCGGCTCGTCAAAATCCTTCAGCCAAAACCACTGAACAATAGATGCTTCAAATAACGAAGTAGGCGTATCCGCATTAAATTCAAGCAGTTTCGGCTCATTTTCGCCATCGTAACAAAAGTCAAAACGACCGTAAATTGCCGGGGCATCGTTGTTCCAACTATCTATAATATGGGGCACTATAAATGCCGGGATCTTAAATTGATCGAAAAGATTGTTATCTATAACATGCTGCACAGCTTCAAGGCACATATCCCACAAAGTGGCAGTAGCTTGTTCTAATTTATCAATTTCGGCAGTGGTAAACGCATAATAGGCCGATTCATTCCAATAAGGCACATCGGCCGTATGGAAACCGAAACCTAGCTCTTCAACGGTTTTTTGCCAGTTATTCCTGGGCGAAATTGCTATTCTTTTCATGATCAGGATGAAACATGGAATCCTTCTGAACCACCAAAACCACCGCGACTTATACCGTGCGATTCTGAAACATGTACTGCATCATTATAATAACCTTGCCTGATATAGCTGCCGCCGTAGTAGGTGCCAAACGGGCGAAAGGCATAATAACCACCAAAATGCAGGTTTGATGGGGTATAAGTACCCGTAGAATCGGTGCGCATATACAACCTGTTTTGTTTTTGCTGGTTGTTGCAGCCCAACAGCCCGGTAACCAGAATTAGCGAAATGGCTTTTGATTTTTTCATGATGCTGATTATTTTACAGTAACATAAAATTCATAGTCCTTTTTCACCAGCAGCGTTTTATCGTCGCCATTATCATTCTCACCATCGGTGTAAAATTCGCCTAAGGATGGAACGGTATCTCTTTTATCAAACTCCTTAACTACAGACCCTTTATACCAAACTTTGTAGTGGGTAGTCAGCAAATCTTTTAAGGAGTCGATGTGCTTTGTACTTAAGATTACCTCAACGCCGCCATTTTTGTTAACGGTTTTGGTTTGATCATCGTGCTGATCACAAGCGCCTAAAAACAATAAACATAAAAACGCGACAGGTAAGAATTGTTTCATCCAAGATAGGTTTGAGTTAGATAATCAAGATTGATACTTTATAATATAAGGAATGATTTGGTTTAGCGCCGACACAATTCTACAGAAAAAAAACAATTAAAGGAAAAGTTGTGATAGGGATTATTTAGATAATTAAGATAATCCTTTAATCCGGCAAATCAAGGTTCATACAATTAATTCAGATTCAGACAATCTCGCCACCAACAATTACCGGTAGCGTAAAGCTAAATGCAGCCCCATTATCCAACTCGCTTTCAACCCAAATTTTGCCGCCATGCAGCCGTACAATTTCGGCAGAAAGGTATAAGCCGATTCCAAAACCGGATATAGGTTGGTGCCCTACATCTTCAACCCGGTAAAAGCGTTCAAACACGCGGTCAAAGTATTTTTCGGCTATACCCATGCCTTTATCTTTAACGGTTACCAGTGCATAGTTATCAGCAATAGAGCAAGTAATATCGATAGTTTTTTCATTCAGCGAGTACTTTATCGCGTTGCTGATCAAATTATTAATTACCTGTCCAATTTTGTCGTAATCGGCATAAACAACAATGTTTTCTTGCAGATTTAACTTAATTTCATGGGTAGGGTGAGTAAATTTGGTGTCTTCTACAATTTCCTGTATCAATTTATCCAGCTCAAAGCGCGATAAATCCAAATAGATCTGTCCCGATTCCAGCCGCGATACATTTAAAAAGCTGTTGATCATGCTGGTCATTTTGCTAACCTGGCGTTCGACCTTTTGCAACGCGTTGGTTTCAAATTCATCATTTTTAGTTGCTGCGCGATGGTTAAGTATCTGCACATAAGCTTTTAGTGAAGTAAGCGGGGTTTTAAGCTCGTGGCTCACCATGCCTATAAATGCATTCTTTTTAAGCTCTTCTTCTTTTCTATCGGTAATATCATAAGTAATACCGATGATTGATTTGGCAACACCGGCTTCATTATACTGCGGCAAGCCGAAGGCATTTATCCAATGCACCGATCCATCGGGCCATTGCGCTTCATATTCAGCCTGGTATAATTTTTTTTCAGCTATGGCTCTTTGTACTTCGCCACTCACATATTCGCGGTATTTGGGTACGATAGCTTCAAACAGGTCTTTAAAATTAAAGGGTGTTCCTGGTTTCAATCCAAAGTTGGCAACGCATTGGTCGCTACAGGTCATAATACCTGTGTCCAGATCAAGATCGTAAGAACCAAACGTTCCCGCATTTAAGGCGATCTCAAGTCGCTGGTTTGCTAAGCTGAGATTATTACCAATAATATTGATTCGGTTTAAAAAAATATAAAATATAGGCGTGCAAATGATAGCTAATATAATTACCACTAAAATGGTTGCCGAAATGGTGCTAACGTTGGTTTTGTTAATAAGAAAAATATACAAACTGATGAGCATAGGCAGCACAAACAGCAGGTACACCACAAAGTAATTGGTACTAAAACGGCCTTCTACCTTTATAAAAAATACGGCTATCCAGCCATAAGCCGACTGATATAAAAGGATACTAAGATTAAGTAAGCCTAAACTGAGCGCGGTATGAAACGCGATACCCGAATAATGGCCCCAACGGTAAAAGTCGGTAACGCCAAACAAATGCCCCATTAGCGCCGCGTAGATTATAAAAAAGGAAATAACACTTAGCGACTGGCTAACACGATAAAGATTAATTGTGCTTGTAAACAAGGCTATGCAAACCAATAACCCGTTGATAGCTGTTAATACCGATGGCCTGCCGGGTGGTTCGAGTAAAGGATTTGTATCGGTATCCTTAAAAAATAATTGATCAATACCCCAATTATCATGCGTAATATATTCAAGTAAACTAATAGTGCAGATAAGCGCGGAGATTGACAGGAAAATATAACCAGCCTTATTTTTTGATAAGTTGAATAACACCATGCTAATGCCGCAGCAAATGATAATAAGCGAGGTATTCACCTTCATGGTTGCGCCATCCGACAAAAAGCTACGCAATTCAAATGAGTTAAAAAACCAGCCGCTTAAACCTGTAAGGCCCAAACACGCGGCTGCAACCGCTAAAAGCACAGCGGGTTGTTTCCAGTTATATTGTTTAATAGCAGTTTGTTCCAAGGGGTATTATTAAAATTTAGCCAGTTTTTTTAATTTGCTTCAAGATTGTTAATAAATACGGTAAAAACTAATTTGTTGTTTCAATAGCTAAAACCTGTATATATAATCATAAGAAAATCAATCAATTAAATTTGAGAACCTGTTTCGGGCATGAAACAGGTTCTCAAATTAATTTGTTATATACCAGTTGTTTAAGTGTTCGTGTTTGTTTAGGTGTGTACCAGTTTGTTCGGGCTTGTTTCGGTCTGTTTAGGTGGGTTAGGGTGCTGTTCGGGTCGTTTGCCGCTTATAAAATAATATGGTTTTTAAGATATCCAATTTATTGAAACATAAGAATAATTTTAATTCACAATTATCAACCAAAAACAAGTCAATGTGGGAAACTTCGCCCAATAAAAGGGTCATAATCCGGTTGATTTTTAACAAATTTGCCCATTATTTATAATTGTTTGGAAACGTATATCAAAGAAGCGCTAATTCTGCTTTTTCAGTTCTGTTTTATTGTTCAGCTGTATTATTTGGTTAACAACTATAGCAGGCTTGCCGGCTACAAACCGCTGGAAGAATTATTGCCCATAACTATCCCCATTTCGGTAATTATCAGTGCCCGTAATGAGGCTAAAAATCTACAACATTTTCTGCCCCACATACTTGAGCAAAATTATCCCGATTTTGAAGTAGTGGTTATTAACGATTGTTCGTACGACAGATCGGAGCTTATATTAGAGGAATTTGAGAAGAAATACCCACATCTTAAGGTAGTTACCATCAGCGAACACGACCGCTTTAAAACCGGTAAGAAGTTTGCCTTAACCCTAGGCATAAAGGCGGCCAAAAACGAGCATTTACTATTTACCGATGCCGAT
>Ga0302227_10001775_pt1 | contig 15648 bp, 29 predicted proteins | sample II_Palsa_N1_1_FD_193525 | JGI IMG/M metagenome (GOLD analysis project Ga0302227, IMG submission 193525) | Peat permafrost microbial communities from Stordalen Mire near Abisko, Sweden - II_Palsa_N1_1 | ecosystem: Environmental > Terrestrial > Soil > Palsa > Peat permafrost | place: Sweden...
AATGCAAACTCTGAAGCTCAAACTGCGTGGGCGGTGAGATGTCTCTTGCTGATGTGGAGGAAGTCGTCGTTGAGCTTGCGATCGCTGTCGTACGAGTGATCGTTGAGGGGGGGAGCGACGTCGCCATGTCATGACCAACACCGCCTGCGTTATAATTGTAAAACAGACGCTAAGAGTCCTGTAGGATGTACCTACAACCGACGGGATGGTCTCGGCGTCCTGCATGAGCTTGATGCCACGGAGAAGCTTGACACGAGGGCCCTTACGGATGTTGATGCTCGTAAGATCTGCCTCGTTCATGATAACGAGCGCCTTGTAGTCGATGTCTTCCTGGCGCAGGATGGTTGCAATCCTTCCCGTCCGAAACATTAGATTCACTCACACACACACACACAAAAAAAAGGATACTTGTTCAAGTCCTCGGTGCTGTCAAAACCACCGGCCACCAAGAGTTGGCGCAGTCTATGGTCCTTGTTCACCCATTCGAGACCACCGTGCTCTTGCGTCCTTTTTTAATAAATAAATAAAATAAATAAATAAATAAATAAAAATCAGACTTTTGTGTCGGAAAGCAAAAAGCATACAAGTTTGAGGATGACTTGGTCAATGGCTCATGATCGGCAGCGGCGGCGGTAGATGATGGTCCCGCTGCAGTCTCAGCGGCGACAGGCGCAAGCCACTCTGGGTTTGAATTGACGCGCACCTTTTTGGGCTTGCTGCCAGCATCTATTGACGTCGTGTCTGCACCCCCAGCCCGCTTGAGACTGCTTCGACCAGCCGAAACAGTCGTGGTCTCCATCGCATTCGCATCTTGCGCGAGCTGATGCACGGCGACAGACATTGTTGCCATCGCCGACTCGTTCGCGGAGGTGCGCGGAGGTGCCATCTGACTCGGTTCCGAAGAACTGCCAACGGGGACAACATGCGCTGCAGATGACGATGCGGCAGTCGGCTTGAAAGGCGTACTGAGGGTGCTGTTGTCGCTCTTTCCCTCTGCCTCCTCCAGGGCCTTGACAATGGCGCTAAGGTTTTTGCTGCGAGCAATGTCAAGTGGCTTTTGCATGCTGTAGTCGAGGGAGGGGGTTATTAGCACCACTGATTGGGCACGGTTTGGCGTACTCATCGTTGCGGGCAAAGATGTTGGCGCCGTGACGAACAAGGATGTTGACGATATTGACATCGGCACTTCGGCTGGCCTTGTGGAGCGCCGTATCGTTGCGACTTTAAAGAAAAATTCGATATTCAATTTTTGGTTTCCCTTGAAAAAAGACCTACATGTCGCGCGCACTCATGTCTGCGTCCCGATCCAGCAGCTGTCGCACGAGATGAGGGTTCTTGCGCATGACCGCAAACATCAGAGGCGACACGTTGTCCGTAAAAATGGTCTGGTCGTTCACGAGGTCGGGAAAGAGCCGGATGTACTCGAGGGTCTACATTTTTTCTTTCTAAATGAACCGTCGTATGAAAATAGGATGGGATACCTTTATGGTGTCACCCTCGACCATTTTTTGCTGGAAATTTTTGCGAGCTGCCTGGCGGACCTGCTCCGTGTTCTTGTGGCCGCTTGCTCTCGGTGCGTCTTCTGCTGCCGCAGGCTCGACAACCGGTTTGGCGGCTGATCGTGTTGGTGCCCTTGAAGCAGTGCTAGTACCGCTGCTTGAAGACCTCCCCTCGGTGTTTTTGACCATGGCCCGCACGAATGTCTGCGCATCTCTTTGCAGCTCTTCGTACCCGAGAACAACATCGACGGACGGGAAGTTTAGGCCTGCATTTTGGTAGCACTTGTACTGGAATTGATGGGCATGTCAGGGACAAAAACACGATAGGAGGACATACATGAAACCAACGAACATAGTCTCGGTGCCACCGTTGCGATTTCCTGTTTGTTGTTTGGAAAGGCCGTTGAGCAAACGGCCCGGCGGGGACGCATGTAAACCAATACGTACAATTCGGGGCCAACGCGAAATGCACCCTCCGTGATCGTCTCCTTGCAGTAGTGGCACTTGGCCCGCCCCGTTGATGCGTACTCGGCCTTGTACAGCCCTGTCGTGCTCGCGGTCGGGTCGTCCATTCGTTGGCGGGGGCGGCGGACTCTTTTTGAAATCTGAAACACGATGAAACGGCTGACGAGTTGAGAAGACGCGCTTCAGCAGGCCAGACAACCGACCACCAGGACAAATACAGGAGAGTCGCGCAAGAACGGAATCGAGAGGAGGGCGCAGGATAGGGTCCCGTATGTGCTGGAAGACCCAGAGACCAAAAAGCGCGCCACCTTAGGTACCACACTTTTTAATCATGGAGGCGGACGCGCTGCTGGCACGGCAGATTGCGCGCCTGCGTGGCGACTCTGCCGAGTCCCGCGCAGCGGCCGATCTGTGGGATGTCGCGGAGCTGCCCGAGCGGCTGATAGAGTTTCTTCGAAAGCTATTGGCGGTAATCTGGTTGTGCAATGAAGAAATAACTTTTTTTTGGTGCAAATCAGGACTTGACTGTGTGCTCGTCCGTGCTGGATGCGGTGGTCCAGTTTGCGTGGGTGCCACCGATGCTCAATGAGATCGCAACGACGGGTGTCCTGGCCGGGTACGATGGCGTGCGCGTGGCGGTTGCGTGTTGCGCGGTCGAGTTTGCCAAGATAAATCGCCCAGAGGCAGCCGAGCAAGAGAGGCAAGTCAACACGATAAAAAAGCACTAACATGCCCAGTTGTAGGGCTAGAGAATGGGCACGGAGATGTCTGGATACGCTGGATTTGTCAAAAGCGCTGCCGGATCTTTTGTCGTCAAAGTCACTGCCAGAGCTCATGGCTCGTCCGTACGCTTTCCGCAGCCAAAAGATCGTGGGCACTCTCCTGGATCAGGCAAATCGAGTAATCAAGCGATTTGAAAAGAACAGGTCTGAGGGACACGAGGCCTCGATCTCTGAGGTATCAAGTGGCAAAGTGGAGACGATATACATCATCTGTTTTTCGGCAGATGGCCAGCGTCCATCAGCTCTTCTTCATGCTTGTGCCTCTTCTTGACGACATCAAGGCGATGAGTGCTCTGGAAAAGCTAATAACGCTGTGCTTGCGGTGGGACGTATCGGGCCACGAAGAGTGCGTACTGCCAGCCTGGTTCTTCTCGAAGCTTCGTAGCGACACGGTTGCTTGGAGTCGTCTGCCTCCTACAGTACAAGCAGGCCTCTGTCGCATGTTTCCTGAAATGTTTGTCCATCAGGTATTGCGTATATATATTTATTTTCCCAACCTTTCCTGGAAATAAGGCGATGGACGATTGCCGACAATATCTGTTGGGAGCTGGCGTCGAAACAAAGTCAAGCGACACCCGAAAAAGCCTCGAGGGAACCTTTTGGTTTAATACAGTTATTCATGACCGACTGGTATTGACTGGCCTAAACTATCGTTTTTATTTTTTATTTTTTATTTTGCAACCACGTAGCTTTTCAGAATGATCTTTGATCCCGTCCTTTTGCACACATCAAGAGCAAAAGATGTCCAGGCGCTCCGTTGGCTCCGAGAATTGTGGCATCTCATTCCAGGGAATCACGATAGATCTCAGATCTTGGTACACATCAACGGCAAAACGTGAAAATGACTAAAATGCATTTTCAGTGGAATAACCCGGTCGGGATGAGCCTGGCCAGTCAGTTGCAAAGCCTGGAAGCCAACCTCCTAGACTCCACCCTTTCGCCTGAAGTGCTGGCAGTGTACTTTCGTGGGATCATCAACGTCTTGCCGGTGCTCGAGCCCTTTGACTATGGCTGGATAATATGCATGCTGCATTTTGATCTTGTTGTTTTGGCGGCTGTCCTGGCCGTTCAACACGACAGTGGTCTTTCAGGAGCTGTATGCCGCGAGTTTGTGTGGCGTCTCGCAGACATGCCAGGCCCTTTCGCCGAGGATCGGTTTGCTTTATGGGCTCAGCCGTCGGACCTACAAGACAGCAATGTTGTCCTGCAGTTATTTTGGGCCGTCGGCAACAAGACCAATCTCGTATCTCGGCTCATAGATCTCGATACGCAAGAGTCACTACATCGTCTAAAGCAACTGAAATACTTGTGAGGAATTAATTTTTTATTTACTTATCGGGTATGAACACATACAGTTGTTGTACATTGCACGCAGTTGCACGCAGACAAAAAAAAAATTTTTATTTTCTACATGGCAGGTTTTTTTTTTTTCTCACGTCCGAGACAGCCACTCTGTTGTCTCGAGTAAAAAGGGCAGGCTGTAGTAATTGGCCATGTTTCGGAAAGTCTTGATTCTGCAAATCGATCTCGTTAGATGATTATATTTTCTTTCTTTTTTTTGGGGGGGGCACATACAACAAGGTGACATCCTTCACCGGCTCGGTGGGGCTGTAGCGGCCCGAACACTTGCAGTACTCGGTCATATTGTCCGTCTTGATCTGCAGAAACATCATTGAAAAAAATTTTTTTTATTTTATTTTGTGCTCCTATTATTATTACCTTGCGACACTTGCTACAGTTGATGTCCTGCAGCTGGAAGCCCGCGACTCTTTTCCGAAGTGTCTCCACGAGCACTTCCTCGATGACTGCCTTGTTGTATTCGTTCTCACAGGTCACACAGAGCCACTTTTCGTCGCCTGGTTTCATCATCGGGTCGCGACAGAGGTCAATGTCCTGCAAGGTGTTTTTGATCTTTGTTTGCAAAAAGAAAAAGAGAAACGGCTGTCTTACGAGGCAGACGTTGCAGTACTCGCACATGAGCTCATTCAGTTTGAACGAGAGGCATGGATCACGGAAGCTTGCCTCGGGTGAAAACTCACCTACGCCGATCAGCGAGAAGAGGTTCTGGGTACACTCGGTTAGACAAATTAAGAAAAAGCGAGTACCTTGCGGAGCTTGTCGGCCTCGGAGCGGAAGCGTGCGTCCAGTTGGAACACGTGAAGAATCTGCTTGCACAGCTCGAGGCGGTGGTTTGCCAACAGTAGATGCGACCCCGCGAGCACGGGGAATTTGAGATCTTTCAGATAGTCAAAAAGAAAATCAGGTTTTCCTTTTCGTGTCCGAAAATGTACCTTCGCTGTCATGGTTCTGAGCAACGGCATCGCGAATCTTGTTCACGAGGTCAAACAGCTTGGGTCCAAAGTAGGACGACATTAGCTTGGCGGCAAACTCGGGATTCTCCACCGCTCCTTCATCGGGTACGCTCGTCGAGTTGACTTGGTTTCGAAGGCCCTTTGCTCGCTCACGGAGAGTTTGCTCGCGGACGTAGTAGACAAACTCGCGTACAAAGTTGTCAAAGTGCGGTTGCAGAAGAGGTGGCAGGTACTTGGCAATATTCCAGTCAGATTGCAAGCCTAAGGAAGTATTTTTTTTTTATATCTGTTAAAAGATGAGACGACTTGGAATATTTACGATTGGCGATCGACTGCTGAATGCTTTGGATGCTCTGCTCCTCCTCGTCTGCGCCAGGGTCGTTCTCTGCATCCTCTGGTTGCGCACCCAGAACACCAGCCAGGTTGGCTTGGTCCATCCACAGGAGATGCTCCCACATGAACTTGGGGTTGAGCTGAAGACGGGAGGGGAGGTAAGAAAATATGAAATTCTTTTGTAAAGACGTACATCGAGCCACTGGAAAAGAGGCTTTTTCTTGATTGCAGCGAGGACATACTCGCAGTAGCCGCGGGCATTGTCGACCGATGTCTTTGTCGTGCTGATGAGGACACGGTTAAAGTTGGCAAAGACGATCTGTGCTCCGAGTCGCCTGAGTTCCGCGAGCAGCTGCAAGAACACCTTCTTCATCTGGCCCTGGATGAGGCGATGCAGAGCGGGGTCAAACAGCTTGGATGAACTGCTCTTGATCCACCGATACAGCATCATTGCTTGGCGATCGGCCAGGATGTTGTGGTTGAGGATGGACTCTTTCGACCTGTGAACGCAAAAAAAAAAAAAAAAAAAAAAATTTTATTACAATGAAAAGCTCTACTGGGGCAACAACAAACCAGTTGGAGAGCAAGAGCTTGACATTCTTGAAGGCTTCGCCAGACACGGTGACGTCGTCAAAGGCAGAGCCCGTGGTGTTGCCCACCATGTGATCATCAAGCGTGAGGTTGTTGTGCTCGCCAACAGATCCCTCTGCCTCGTTTACACGGGACGACTCGAGAATCGAGTTGACGGCAAGAGAAGACAGCTCAAACTCGATCGTCACGCTCGAGTAGGCACCAGGATTGTTGATTTCAAAGTTGCTCTGGTCCTCGGCGCTGTGGGGGGTGGGGGGTGGGGGGGTGGGGAGGCACTGTAAGACTTTCATAATAAAGATGTTTTTCGTACTTGTTGTCGTCTTGCTCTTTACCGCCAAGATCGGGCTTGTCCGAGTTGGAGTACCAGAGGACTGCATTGCGAGCCTTGAGGAGACGGCTCATTTGCACGTCACAGACGAGGATCTTGCTGTCTCCCTCGATGTTTCCAACGGGGATCTGAGCAAAGCGGGCGAGATTGAGCTGCTCGTGCAAGTACTCGTTGCAGTTGAGGTAGTTGGTGAGCGAGCGACGCAGTGCAAAGCGGTGCCAATCAAGAGCAGGGTACTGGTTGTCTTTGGATTGAGCGACCATGGGGATGATCGGGAACTCGGCCATCTCAGAGATGAGCTCAGAGAGTGGGGCGCTGGACTGCACCACAAGGACGGTGGGACCACGGCGATCGCGCTTGTAGTCGTCAAGCGCACGGTTGATCAGTCGGTACGCCGCGCCTGCAGATGTCGGGTACTGCACATCGAACTCGATCGTGTCGCTGAACACGAAGACCTAAACAAAAATTTAAAAAAAAGTGTGAAAGTAAAACGTACGTCATCAAATTCAAACTCTTCGTGCTTCTTCTTCGAGTACTCACGACGCTCGTTGAGTGTGTCGCTGTACATGCGTCCAAAGTTGGGAGTTTGCTCGGGGTTGCTGTTCAATAACAAAAGAATTTTATTTTCATTTATTTATTTTTGGTATTTCATCTGTACCTGCGCGAGTCGACGATAAACACGCGTGCACGCTGGAGGCCTGAAAAGTACAAGACAAACACCTGGCGTTGATCCCGGAAGCTGTGCGAGACAAATACGTATCTGCAAGACAAAGGTGAGATCGACTGAACGGCTAGGCACGCGTACTTGAGGCTGCCAGAGCTGAGGTATGGCATGCTGTCTGAGACATCTCGCGAACTAAGATCGTCGAGCTCAAACTTGCCATCGGCGCGGACTGTCTGGTTTTGCAGCACGGCCACGCAACCAAGATCCTGTTGAAAAATGATTTATTCAACCCTGTAAAGAAAAGGAAATAAAAACAGTACAATGATGGCACGGAAGGTCAAGGGGACTTGGAGCTCGTAAACACCGTCGGTCTCTGCCTTGGCCAAGAGGGACTCGTGGATTTCCTGCCGTTCCTTCAATTAATAAATGACCTCTTCCGTGCGCCTTACCTTTTGCTTCTCAGTAAAGTCCTTCTCGTCCATCGTGATTTCGTAAAGATTGATGGCTCGGTGATTTCGCGGGAGTGTACGGGTGACCTTGCGCGGGACGTTGTCGGCCTTCTTCTTCTTGGAAGATGACCCTGTGATGATCATCGCGCTATCATTGTCGTCGTCGCCAACGTCGCCATCGCCGATTCGCGAGAGCTCGGTGCGGGCGTTGACGTAAAATACGCGTGGCACGACGAGCGAAATCTTGTGAAGGCCGCGGTCCATCAGCGCCCATAGATTGAAGCGACCGGGTTCCGACGTTGGCGCGATCTGGATAATCTGCCAGGGCGAGTTGACGAGCGCCCGCGACTGCTTTTCGAAAAAGTCCTTTGTGGACCCGAGCGAGCGAGTGGGTAACGCAGCAGGCCCACCTTCGACGCGTGCACGCTTGCGTTCAAACGCCTGGATCTTCCACTTGAGTTTTTCGTACTTGAGCCATTCGGCATAGTCTTCGTAGCGATCGGGCATCTCTTGAGGCAGTCGAGCTTTGAGATCTTCGACATCATCCTATGTTGTCATTTAATTTAATTTATAAATAATTAAAATTCTTTTTTTTTTTTCACTGAGAACGCACCGCTTTTGTCTGGCGCTTGTGCACAATCGCGCGCTTGGACCCGCTGCCCTTTTTGGCTGACCCGATGTCCTCGATGTCGACACTAATAATCGCAGTCAGTAAATGGACGAAAATCCGATTGAGCTTTGCTTTTATACGTTTGACTATCGTCGTCGCTGCCATCATGCTTTGATTCTGAGGAGAGCAGCTGCGCAGCCTTCTCAAGGGCTTCAAACTTCTCCTCCTCGGTCTGAGCCACCATAAAGGTGTCCATGCGAGACTGTTGAGCCTTGTCGCTCTTCTCGGCCACCTCTTTGAAGAGCCAGTCCGGATGGCGGACGCGAGGAACCGGGTTGAGAACTTTTTGCATCGCTGCGGGGATCGTCACGAGTTTTTGGACGGTGGAGCTCAGGCGTTCGAGGTAGTAGTTCCAGTCGAGGATGGTACGGATATCGAAATCACGCAAGCTGGGGTCCTTTAGCCTGCGATCGGTTGTTAACCAAGAGTTTCTCGAGAACAAGAGAAAGAAAGGATCGATACCATCGACGGAGGTAATGGGCCTTGACGCCGGGCTCAGCGGCAAAGATGGCGACTGGGACGGCTCGTTCGGTCACAGGCGTGCCTTGTGGCTTCTCCGAGATAATGTACTTGCACTGGAGACCCTTGTCCTTGACCATTTGATCTCCGAGGAACTCTGCGAGACGCTTGGCAGTGCTGATCGACGTCGACTTTTGTGCGCCATAGTCATCCAGCGTGCGGGACATGCTTCGATTCTCGCAGAGGAGATCAATCAACTCGTCGTCCTCGAGATCACGGCCCTTGCTGTACAGGACATCGATCCAGTGGTTTGCGACCTCTGCCACGGACGAGTAGCATTCTTCAATGGTCTTGCCATCCTTTTATTTATTTATTTAATTAATTGAACCCGGTGAGCAAGGACACACTGTACTGCGCGTACCAAAAAGCGACTGAAGACTTGCGACTGGAAAATCTTGATCAGCTTGAGCTCGCCACGACGCTTCACTTCAAAGCCCTTGAGTTCGGCCAAGGATCCGTCAAAGTTGAACACGACGTAGCGTTTCTTGAGTCGCTTGTCTAATTGTTTTTCTTTATTAAATAAAAAAAAAGGGGGGGATATTTTCAAAAAGCATGTTATTGGCACCTTTTTCCTTGGACGAGGGCAGGACCATGGCGAGGTACGGCCCGTCGACCTCAAACATAATCTCGTTCTCGCTCTTTTGCTTGTAGGAGAAGGTGGAAGGCTCCACAAGCTCCTGGAACTGGTGGTTGGTAAAGTTGAGGTAGACGAGGTGGTTGAGGATGGCACCGGGGAAGTCGATCGAGAAACTGCAATCGCTTGCGTGTGAAAAAAAAAAGGAAAAGAAGGATATTACTCGGCATACGTGTTCTTCTTGCCCACGACAGTGGCGTCCAGTTCGATCTTGAACGTTCCTGGGAAGGACGACGGAAGGATGCACCAGATGCCATCGGTGTCGAGTTCCAATGGTTGGCCAATTCTCTCCACGAGCTTGTGCGCCATCTTGATGATGGTGGCGCCCGTGTAGCAAACTGTTAAACGCCGCATAATTAATTTTATTTATTTAAATTAATGCATCCAGATAGGTTTGCGAGTTACCGATGCCAGCAGTCTCCATCGAAAACCACCTCGCGCCACGGCGCATCATGTACCCGTAGAACGAGTTGAGAATGCACTTGTGGGCGAGCTGCAGCGAGTCGTAGAGAACGACGAGCTTCTTTGACTTGTCCACCTCCTCAAGGTTGCCCGACTGCTGTGCGGTCTCGAGCTTTTTCTTGGCATCCTTGTTTTTCTCCTTGTAGATGTATCGGCTGGAAAGCAAGAGTTTTCTTTAGAATTGAAAAAACAAGTAAATAAACTATATTCACGAACCGATCGCGGAAATTGCGCACGACGTCGAGATAGAACGAGTTTTCTCGCTGGCACACGGTCGACTCGCGATCGACGAGCTTGCTTACTTTTGTGCGTTTGTACACCTTGCGCGAGTAATCACCGACACGCTTGTGCAGTTGGGCCGACTGTTCGACTAGATTGAGCTCTTGCCAAGTCCGCGGGGGTCCTCCAAAGAACTTTGGAGGGAATTGTTCTGAGGTTGAAATGTCGTCAGAAAAAAAAAAAAAAAGCAAAACAAGACAGAGCATACTCTCGCCCTCCAGCTGGTTGCGCAGCTGCTCAAACTCCTTTTCGGACGAAGGAAAGTACTCTCCGCGCCACTTCCACTTCATCACGCGCTGGCATGTAGCGTCGGGAGTGTTGAAATCGCAGGTGGCGCACGTGGACTCATCGACGAGGGCGGTCGGCTGCAAGCGGTTTGTGAGCATGATGTTTGGGTACATGGCCGACACGTCCAGATGGTAGATGCTGGGAAACTCGTTTCGGTTGGGGGTGTCGCGCAAGTCCTCTAGCTGCCTTTTGATCTCGTTGAAAACAGCGTCATAGTTGAGCACGATGCTGTCGGGATCCTGGACGTCCAACTTCTGCTTGGAGATCATGCCGTTGATCTCGTGATGGACAACAAACTTGAGGGTGTCATCAAGACGATCGATGATCTCTTGGAAGGCGGTGGGATCAAGACGGAACTTGGCGATAAGATCGGATCGAAACACACCTATTCAAGAAGAAGAAAATTTTTTTGTTTATTTGTTCAACTTTTAAAGATAAAATTATCGTTCGTTGGGTTACCGGCCTCGAGGGACTCGACGTGCCCGCCAACATATGTTTCGGTTTGCAAGAGGTGACCCTCGTACATCTTGAGTGGGTTGTCGACCTGCTTGTTGGGCATGATCACGTTGGCACGGTAGGCTTCCACCATCAGAAGCGTCTCGCAGAGTGTGCCCGAGCCTTTGCGCAAAACCTCGTCGGGATCAAATGGAATGATGTTGCACAAGGAGATGACGAACCCATGCACGTACCTAAAAAAAATAATTTAAAAAAAAACACGATTGTTTATTTATTTTATTTTATGTTTGGTAATTACTTGTAGTAAAGATAAAAGGTGGCGACAGCGTCCGAAACCGAGTACGAGGCGAGTCGTTGCGGATCCTCGCCAGCTAGAGGAGTCATGTCCTCTGGGTCCAGTTCAAGCGGCTGGTATTGCAGTTTGGCTGCTGTGACTGCCTTGAGACCGTGACTGCCCGCAGGAAGGTAGCTATCGCGCTTGACCCATCGGAAGCAGTCCATGTGGTTGCAGCTGCGCGACTTGTACTCGTTGTTTGTGTCCATTTGAAAGCCAATACGCTAAAAAAAAAATAAAAAGCAATTTGAAAAAAAAACTCCAATTTTTTGATCATCGAGAAGGCGGACGTACCTCAAACATGTCGATTCCATGGATCTTGGCACGAGTTTCCACAAATGGCCAGTCGAATGAGTCTCCGTTAAACGTGGCAATGACATTGGGCTTGACTTCGCGGATGTGGTCGAAGAAACGGTGCAGCAAGGCCAGCTGATGAAACATGGGATCAGGACAGACAAAATTGACACGATGCGGTACCTCATTGGCTTCATTGAAAATGTGGAAAGGACCGGGGAACTCAGACTTGGGGGTGTACTCAAAGTCGTCAATGTCCTTTGAGACGACTTGGCGGTTCGTGATGAGGAAACCCTGCCCGTCGATCATGTACGAAATCATCATGATCATGTCGGTCTTGGCATCGGGGAACTTGAGCGGCTGCTTTGTGCACTCAATATCGAAGGCTACACACACACACACACACACATAGAGCCAGCCGATCAGTACTTATATTGTTAATTGGGGGGGAGTACCAAGCACCACAAGGTCAGGCCACGTCAGGAGATCGGCTCTCTGGTGGAGCTCCACCAGACCGTGCGTAACCTTGACATTGTACCACAAGCCCACGCGAATTTCTAGCGAGCACGCAGATTCAAATAATAAATAATAGGGAACCGCTTACCACAGTCAATGGCGACACGAAGGCAGTACGGGACGTCGTATTCGCGAACATCGATAACGTGATCCACAGCGTCCTCGTAGCGTTTCTTCTTGGCACCGGCATTGTCCTGGGGAGCTGGTTGCGGCGCGCTGTACAAAAGAGATTTGTAGAAGAAAATAAAATGAAGAAACGATGGTTACAACTGAGCGTAGACGTCCGTGTTGTTGCGCCTGTCGGCATTGCGTTTGACGATGGGCATAATGAACCGCCGCACTGTGCAAGTAATTGAGTACCCTGTTTTTCAATGCGCAAAGCGCGATCCAGTTTACCAGTCAGCAAGTCTGCGACATTGCGAAAGACGATTTGGAGGTAAAGCTTTTTCTTTCCCAGCAGATGGTTTGCCTGCAGTGCCAATTTCAGAAACGCGTATCTCAAATAGGATCGCACCAGGTCCAGGTCCTCCTTTTGCTTGCGTGCGATGCGGACGATCTCGCCCTTGGAAAACTTCCAACGGAGGAACTGTTCGACGTCGGCCTCGTGCCCCTCCTTGACCGAGATCAAAAAGTAGGGCTCGTACGTCTTGGTAACCTTGAATCGCGATCCGTCCTCTTGCAAAAAGTAGTAGTCGACCGCAGCGAGCCCTCCAGGCCATGCTTTGTCGCGAACGAGTGTCTATGAGAGACTGGTTTCAGTGTGCGGAGCCAAAAGGACTTGTTTTCCAAAACCGATTTCATGTTGACCAGCCATCCGAGGCGATCGGGGCCATCCTCAAAACGACGGTACCCAAAGACTTCGTCAATCATGTCGTTCTTGACGATCTCTGCAAACTTTTCGTCCAGCGACAGGTCCTCTTCCCTCCTGCACGTATCGATATAGGTTTAGAGAGAGAGAGAGAGAGAGCACACGCATGACAGACATACAAGTCGGGCATGTCGTCTGCGTTTGCGCCATCCGCGTCGTCGCCATCCGCGTCGTCAGGATCTTCGCGTGCCGTTGCGGGACCAAACAGGGCTCCCTTGGATTGGGCCTGCGGCCTGCGTCCCGCCTGAGCCACGCCCTCCATCTTGCTGCTGCTGCTGCTAGAGCTGTCGCTCTTGTCAAAGTTGCCAAAGCTGAACCCGGCCACTTCTGTGTCCATCGACTCGTTGCGCTGACGCTGCTGCTGCTGCTGCTGCTGCTTGCCGCCCTTGTAGCTGCCTCCGGTCCACGCCTGCGGACCTCGGTGCTTGTTTTGGCCCGACGAAGACGACGAAGACGACGACCCTCCGTGGCTGCCCCCGTGGCTGGCCCCGTGACCGCCACCACCACCGCCTCGACTGCCACCGCCTCCATAGCTTCCTCTGCCGCCGCCACCGCCGCCGCCGCTGCCGCCGCGTCGCCACGACATGCTCAGAGAAAGCGCGCGCAAATCGAAAATGTGAAAAATGGCGACCAAGTGATGACCCCATACAGTGTGGTCACTTTTGTGTGTGCTTTCCACCGAACGCACGCAACCGCCGAACGAAGGAGCCATGTCGGGGACGACCGCCACGGCTGCCCACGGCGTTGGCTCGCATGGTGACGCGGCACAGGTACGTGTATAATAAATATTTTATTGTGTGGTGCGTGCGTGCAGATCTGTGTTTTGGTTAAAATCGCAACAACAAAAAAAAAACACCCCGCACGGTTTGTTCAGGTCGATGCAACGAGCAGCCAAGGCCGCACAGCTGCAGTAGGTGCGCTGGACATTGTGTTTGGACAGCTGGCCACGGGGCTTGAGACCGCTCACAAGCGTGCGGTAGAGGTACTGTCTGTTGTTTGTTTCTTGGAAAACCTTATCTCAATATTATGCACAGGCTCATGCGGCCGCTGTGGACGAGCTGCGGCACGAAAAAGAGTCGCTGCAGGCACAAAACGACCAGCTCGCGATGCGTGTTCGGTTCCTGGAGGAGCGGCTGCAGGACCTGGACCCGTACCACATTGGCGGACAAGGCACATTGGTCCTAATCTATCTCCTAGAAACGGCAGTGGGAAGAATCTCTCACGCTCTGCCACAACGGCCGCAGCGACGGGCACTGGCACCATCGGCACTATCAAGAAAAAGGTGACTTTGGATTTGTCACTTGAAATTTATTTTTTTTTAATCATAAATTTTATGGTCTAGTCAAAGTTGGACAAGGAGGTGAGTCTGATTTGCAAGGAGCTCGCCGAGTGGCTGGCTGGCCCAACGACGGCAGTCAGTGACGCTGCAAAGGTCGTGTCCTCTGTTTTGGTAAGGATAAACTCTATGTTTCTTTTTTTTTTTTTTTCACGCGATATCTGCAGGAGAGATTGCAAAAGTATGTGCATGATCCCTCGGCAGCTGCCACAAACAGCGACGCGTCCAGTACGGGTAGTGTGGAAGCACCCACGCCGGTCGCAGTGTCGGCCATCTCTGTCAAACCAGCCAAAGAGAAAGAGTCGTCTTCATTTGCATCGAAGAAAGGCACCGCGAAAGTAAAGCGACACAAGGACGCTGGCGATGTTGCCGATGTATCTCGGCGCAACAGTGTAGAAACCAGTCGTCGTCGCTCCAGCTCTGTTGGCGAACAGTAATCTTGTTGTCTCTACCGCATTCGTTCAATATTTTTTTGTTGTCGCAGGTCCCGGCGATCTGTCTCCATGCTCGTGTTGGACACCAAAGGTACGAAGCTTGGTGTCCCGGAGCAAGTCGAGATTTTGCCCGCAGCTATCGTTGCATCCAACCGTGCCGTTGATGACAATGTGTCCACGTCATCGCTCATTGCAATCCCCGATTCCGACAGCGCTGCGGTCATTGGTAAGCTTCCTACTGTTTTTATATTATTTTATTGCAAATGATGTAGAAACTGCTCACATCGTGGTGGTGGACCCTAACGAACAGCGCGAAAAGGCAGCACGTGTGATCCAGCGGACCTGGCGATACTTCAGCGTGCGGACGCATTTTAAGCAGATGATCTCGAATTTGCAAAAGGTTCGCCGGTCGTCTGCCCCCAGGCCAACCAGTAGCCGTCGTCCGTCCACGGCTCTCTTGAGCGACGAACGGAGGCAGTCCTCCTCTGTGTTACTCAACATACAAGATCAGCTCCTCATTCAGGGGATCTACATGTTCAACACAAGTCCGAAAAAGGTTCCTCCCTTTTTGAAACGAAGAAAAAAAACTATTTTTTAACAAACAAGAATTTTCCAGGGCCTCAAGTTCCTCATCGAAAATAAAGGGCTACCGGATGACGACGAACGGGTGGCCGAGTTCCTGCTGCACGAAAAGCGGCTCAACAAGGCGAAAGTGGGTGAATTCCTTGGCCTGGGCGAAGAGTACAGCGAACGGGTGAAAGAGTGCTTTGTGGGCCAGATCGACTTTTCCAACCTGTCCTTTGAGCTTGCTTTTCGGTACGAGCTTTTCATTTCCATAATTTGAAGAAGCGGGTGTGCTTAATATTTTTTTTTTTTTTGGTGCTGCAGAAAATTCCTGTCTGACTGCAACTTTCGCTCGCCCGGCGAGGCCCAAAAGATTGACCGCTTTGTCGAGACCTTTGCCCACAACTTTATGGAGCAAAACCCGGGAGGCATCATTGCCAACACAGACGCGTGCTACGTCCTGGCTTACTCGACGATCATGCTCAACACGGATGCTCACAACCCCAACGTGAAGAAGCACATGTCCTTGCCCGAGTTCATCAAGAACAACCGGGGCAAGTTTCTTTTAGCT
>Ga0302227_10001776_pt1 | contig 15645 bp, 15 predicted proteins | sample II_Palsa_N1_1_FD_193525 | JGI IMG/M metagenome (GOLD analysis project Ga0302227, IMG submission 193525) | Peat permafrost microbial communities from Stordalen Mire near Abisko, Sweden - II_Palsa_N1_1 | ecosystem: Environmental > Terrestrial > Soil > Palsa > Peat permafrost | place: Sweden...
CGATATGCTGACGAGCCTCAATACTCAATTGGAAGCGGCCACACAATCATTGGCGCGTATGGAGCAGGACAAGGCTTATGAAGAAGCGATGCTTGCACAGCAATCGCAAAGCTATTCCATCGGAACAGCTCAGCCGGGACCCACGCAATCTCTCGCCAGCCCCGATCAACAGACCCAGCTGCAGAATCTGCTCAATCAAGAGGGGGAGCTTACGGCTCATTACACAGACGATTACCCCGACGTAATCACTGTGAAGCGCAAAATTTCCGACCTTCGCCGTCAGATCGCGAAGAACACATCAACGGCTCCAAATACTGTTCCAGGCGCGCCGAGCCGTTACGACTCAGCAGCCGTCCAACAACTCCGCGCGCAGATCCATTCGGCAGATGTTGGAATTCAGGCAAAGCGTCAGGAACAAGCAAAGATTCAGAGCAGCATCTCCATGTATCAGAGCCGCATCCAGTCTAGCCCGCTTGTTGAGGAGCAATACAAGCAGATCACGCGCGACAACCAAACCGCTCAGGCTTTCTACGACGATCTTCTCGGAAAGATGAATCAATCCAAGATGGCGACTGATCTCGAGAAGCGGGAACAGGGCGAGCAATTCCATGTGATGGACGAACCGAATCTACCCGATGCACCTTTTTCACCTAAGCGTCCTGTATTTGCTCTGGGCGGTTTCGTAGGAGGGCTGGCACTAGGGCTACTCATTATCGCCGGTCTCGAGTATAAGGACACTTCGCTTCGCACTGAAACGGATGTCTGGGTGTTTACTCATTTGCCGACGCTGGCCACTATAGCGAAGAACGAATCTTTATCCTCTGTAACACCTCACAAGGGCAGCATCCTCCAGCGCCTCTTTCGACGCCAGAGAGAAAGCCTTCCGGAGGCTCAGGGCTGATTATGTATAAGAACTTTTATAAACTTCGCTTAAATCCCTTCGGGAATAGTCCGGATCCCCGCTTCTTATACATGATGCCTCATACCAGAGAGGCACTCGCCGCACTTGAATTCGGAATCAGTGCGCGGCGAGGCTTTATTGTCATAACCGGCGAAGCAGGCACTGGCAAAACCACATTATTACGTAAAACGCTTGAATCATTCGACCCCACAAAGATCCTGACTTCCTTCATCTTCAACCCTCGATTGGAAGTTCTGGACTTCCTTGATTTCGTCATGAACGATTTTGGCATTACGCCACTAGCGCGTACGAAGTCCAGCATGCTGCTTCAGTTGAATCAGTGGCTCATTGAGAGGTTCAGAAACGGACAGACCTGCGTGATTGTCATAGATGAAGCGCAGACGCTGTCTTCGGAGCTTCTGGAAGAGATCCGGTTGTTGGCCAATCTGGAAACATCTTCCGATAAACTCTTGCAAATCGTTATGTCAGGGCAACCGGAGTTTGAAGAGAAATTGCGACACCCTTCTCTCCGCCAACTCCGGCAACGCGTCGCGCTTTGGTGCCGTGTACAGGCACTTACAGAAGACGAAACTGCTCAATACATTGAGCGCCGGCTGATCACTGCGGGTTCTCTTCCGACGGTGCAGAGAGATGCGGAGACTGCAACGTTTGCACGCGAAACAATTGCTCCCATCCACAGAGCCAGTAGAGGTGTTCCACGTATTGTGAACCTCATCTGTGAGCACTCGCTGATCTTCGGATATGTGGAACACCTCCATCAAATTACCGTCGGTATCGTGCAAGACGTGATTGAAGATCTGGATCTGTCCTCCATGAGTTTTTCAGATTCACTGCCCGAACCGGATTCCGTTGCGAGTCTTCAATCAAGACGCTCCACATCACCCGATTCCCGCGTCGAAGTCGACTCAGAATCTGGGAGGGCCCGATGAGCAAGATATATGAAGCTCTAAACCGAGCCGAAAATGACCTGGCCGGCTCTACTGAGACCATGGCAAAGATGATGGCGCCCATGAGGGCCGCTTCTAACACCCAGACAAACACAATACCGCTCCCAACAAGCGGAACATTCGATTTTGAGCAGGTACGTGAAGCTTTCTGGAGCCCTGATCTCCAGGCCCTGCCTGCTGTCTCAGACCGTGGTGGTGCGCTGGAACAGTTTCGAGGCCTCCGATCGCACCTGCAGGAGTTTCGCGACCAAAAGTACATCAAGACTCTCTTGGTGAGCAGTGGTTTGCCCCAGGAAGGCAAGAGCTTTGTCTCTGCAAATCTGGCTGTTTCCTTCGCTCGTCACAGGTCGACGAAGGTCTTGCTGATCGATGGGGATATGCGCCGTAGTTCTCTTCGACAAATTTTGGGAGCCAGTGCCACGCCAGGTCTTAGTGAATACCTTTCCGGTGAGGCAGAACTCTTGGATGTCATACAGCGTGCCGAGCAGGTCGACGCGCAAGTGCCGTTACCTGGAGGGCTTTCTTCACTCGCCTTCATCCCCGCCGGCGGGGACGCCCATAATGCTGCGGAGCTCTCCAGCAGTCCGCGCTTCGCAGAACTGCTTGCTCACGCCAGTTCCGTTTTCGATTGGATTATCGTGGATTCCTCTCCAGTCAATTTGGTCTCCGATGGTGTCAATCTCGCGCGACATTGCGATGCCGCCCTGCTTGTTGCCCGCGGAGGCATCACCAAGTATGAGACTGCTCAAAGAGCGGTCAAGGAACTAAAAGCCTCAACAATCCTGGGCTTCGTTCTCAACGCGGTTTCGGATCACAAGTCACCTGCCCGTTACTACGGTTATGACAATGCGGAAATGAAAGCCTAGACAGGACGCATGCCATGATTCGTCTCTTGAATGTCTACTATCCAACCAGAACTGTGCTACTGCTGGTGTGCGAAGTAATCCTGGTCAGCGTTTGTTTTCTCCTGGCCACCGCGGTCCTGTTGGGTGATGACACGTACATCGCGCTCTTTTACAACCACGGGATCCTTAAGATCGTACTGGTTGCTGTTGTCACCACCTTTCTCTCGTATTATTTCGATCTATACGAGCCGCAGATTGTCTCCAGCTACATCGAAATCTATTTCCGCATCCTTCTTGTTCTTGGTTTTGACTGCTTTATCTTTTCCGTCGCAATCTTCTTCTTTCCTGACCTCGGAATCGGTAGGTTTGTCTATGCGGTTGGATTTGCTATTCTGACTCCAGCTCTGATCTTCTGGCGGAAATTTTACGAGTGGCTTTGCAGTCACAGGATATTTAGAGAACGTGTCTATGTCGTTGGTTCCGGGGACCATGCATGTTCCGTGGTGGACTCAATCCGCAGCCGTCCCGATATCGGCATGGAGGTTGTCGGCTGGCGCGGCCTCAACGCCGATAAAGAGGATCGCTATCAACTCTGGGTAAAAGATCTCACTAATTTCGCGAACAACTCATCAGGAATCCATCGCGTCATCATCGCGCTTGAAGATGCCCGTAACGAACTCCCAATTCGGGAGCTCTTGGCGCTGCGCTTCCAGGGAACTACCGTCGAGATGTCGGGAGCTGTCCTGGAACGCCTTTCCGGCAAGCTTCAGCTCGATGGCCTAAGACCCAGTAATTTTCTCTTTGGTGATGGATTTCGCATCAAGAGGTCGCAGCAATTCACACGCCGAGTCGCATCTACTTGTGCCGCCGCTGTCGGCTTGCTTCTCTTTCTGCCGCTATTCCCGATTGTTATCTTGCTGGTACGCCTCTCGTCTCAGGGTCCTATTTTCTTCCGGCAAACACGCGTCGGAGTGGGTGGCAGACATTTCGATGTTTTGAAGTTTCGAACGATGACTACCGACGCGGAGGCGGGAGGCGCCAAATGGGCCACGAAGAACGATCCCCGCGTAACTAAGTTTGGCATGCTTATGCGGAAGACCCGCCTCGACGAAGTTCCGCAGCTCTGGAATGTTCTTCGAGGCGAGATGACCCTCGTGGGTCCACGTCCTGAGCGTCCTGAATTTGTGCCATGGCTCACCAGCGAGCTGCCCTTTTATTACCTGCGTCATGCAATTCGTCCAGGCCTTACCGGCTGGGCGCAGATTCGATATGGGTACGGTGCCACATTGGCTGAGACCAAAGAAAAGCTGGAATACGACCTCTACTACATCAAGCACATGTGCCTTGGACTCGATCTCCTGATCATGTTCGAGACGATCAAAACAATAGTGCGACGTCGTGGAGCTCAATGAACTGCCACTGCATTTCACTGACCGACAGGGCCCGTCATCGGACCTCAGAAGCACGATCAATTTCTCGTAACAAGAAAAGGAAGGTTCTATGTCACGTTATCTCATCACTGGAATAGCCGGTTTCATCGGTTCAACACTTGCCCATAAGCTTGTCGAACAGAACCATGAAGTCGTTGGCATCGACAATCTCTCGACCGGACGCCTTGAGAATCTTGAAGACATAAAATCCTCTGTCCGCTTTATTGAAGCCGACATCCAGAATCTGGGTGAAGTGCGGAAGGCATGTGAGGGCGTGGACTTCGTCCTTCATCAAGCCGCCCTGGCATCCGTCCCGCGATCAGTCAAGGACCCACTGACGTCACACGGCTCAAACATCAACGGAACGCTTAACGTCCTGCTTGCCGCGCGTGATGCAGGTGTGTCGCGAATCGTGTTCGCGGCATCATCTTCAGCCTATGGGAATCAAGCGACACAACCGAAGGTTGAAGAGATGTTCCCACAGCCGCTGTCTCCGTATGCCGTCCAGAAGTTATGCTGCGAGTATTACATCCAGTCATTCTGCAACGTATACCAAATGCAGGCAGTTTGTCTTCGCTACTTCAATATCTTTGGGCCACGCCAGGCTGCTGACTCCCCGTACTCTGGCGTAATCGCTCAATTTATATACAAGATGATGAAAGGCGAGACGCCCATCATAAACGGAGATGGAACGACGAGCAGGGACTTCACCTACGTTGACAATGCTGTTCAGGCGAATCTTCTAGCGTGTCATGCACCAGCAAAATACGCGACCGGCCGCGTGTTCAACGTTGGTACTGGTCACAGTCACACGCTCAACGAGCTTTATCGCACATTGGCAAATATCCTGAATTTCACCGAGAAGCCAACATATGGGTCTCCACGAGAAGGAGATGTTCAGCACTCGCTGGCAAGCATCGATCGCGCCCGCAAAGAGTTGAGCTACCAGCCTGATCAGGATTTCTACGCTGGCTTGAGCAAAACGGTCGAATGGTATCTCCGAGAAAATACTACCGCTGCAAGTCTCTATAGCTACGCATGAGTGGACGCGATATATGGACTTCCACCACAGCCCAGCTCCATTCCCCTCCCCCACATCATTAGATCCATAGCCGCACAAGATCGATAGACCCGCAACGGGTACGAAACGAGCGTCAAAATGTCCGAAACAGAGAAAATGCAGTTCACCGAAATCGCATTACAACGTCATCAGCGCTTCGAGGATCGATCGGCGACTGTCGGTGTAATAGGGCTGGGATATGTTGGCCTTCCGCTATGCATTCTTCTTTCAGAAGCGGGTTTTAATGTCACGGGATTCGATATCGATCAAAAGAAGATAGATGACTTGGAAGCGGGTCGTTCATACATCTTTCGAATTCCCGCCGACGACATTCAGCAAGCCCGAAAGAAAGGCTTCCAAGCCACATCAGACTTTGCTCGTCTCGCCAAACAGGACGCAATTCTGCTCTGCGTTCCGACTCCACTCACCAATCATCGAGAGCCTGATCTAAGCTATGTCCGGAATACAGCCGTCGCGGTTGCGCCTTGGATCCAGCCAGGGCAACTCATCGTCCTCGAAAGCACAACATATCCTGGGACAACCGAGGAAGTTCTGATTCCGCTACTAGAATCCGGCAACCCTCTTGGTCTGAAGGCCAAGGCGAAGGACACAGCCGGTTTGGCAAATGCGTTCTTCGTCGCCTTCTCTCCGGAACGCGAAGATCCGGGTAACACGACCGTTGCGCGGCGCGATATTCCGAAGGTCGTTGGTGGCCATGATCCTGTCGCTACTGAGCTCGCGGCAACACTTTACGAAGGCATTTTCAGCAGAGCGGTACGCGTATCCAGTACTCGTGTGGCGGAAATGACGAAACTGCTCGAAAATATCTACCGCTGCGTCAACATAGCTCTAGTAAACGAACTCAAAGTCCTTTCGCTACGTATGGGCATCGATATATGGGAAGTAATCGATACTGCAGCAACAAAGCCTTTCGGCTTTCAAGCATTCCAGCCAGGACCAGGTCTCGGCGGACACTGTATCCCGATAGACCCGTTTTACCTCAGTTGGAAAGCTAAGGAATACGACTTCAACACTCGCTTTATTGAGTTGGCTGGAGAGGTCAACGAGGCAATGCCCGAATTTGTCGTGCAGCAGGTTGCTAAGGCATTGAATCGGCAACGAAAACCGCTTGCTGGATCGAAAATTCTCATGCTCGGCATGTCTTATAAGAAAGACATTGATGATCTTCGGGAATCACCATCACTCACCATCATAGAGCTGCTGCGAAGCGAAAGTGCTGAGGTCAAATACAACGACCCTTACCATCCAAAGGTTGGCCGCGGCCGGCATTACAACCTGAATATGACTTCTGTCTCGCTTGACGACCTCGAAACATACGATTGCGTCCTGATCGTCACAGACCACACTGCATACGACTATCAGAATATTGTTTCGCGGGCCAAACTGGTAGTCGATACGCGCAATGCCACGAAAGGCATTCAATCTCCAACCTTGTTTAGATGCTAAAAAGGCGATCGCATTTATCGATGCGATCGCTTCCTTATGGTGCCCGTAGCTTACAAAAATCGGGGAGAATTATCCAGTCTGGAATCTCCTGAAGTCTTCATTTCCTTATCGGGTGCCTCCTTTACGCGGCGGATTCTAGGAGCATCCACTCTCCCCAGAGCGTTCAGTTTGTAGAGTAACGAACGATAGCTGATCTTCAGCCACTTCGCTGTCCTTTGACGATTCCAACTATTTGCCTTCAGTACCTTCAGGATGATCTGGCGCTCCAGCTCGTGGGTTGCCTTTTTTGTCACTTGCTTCAAGGACATCGGCATACTCATATCGACGTCCATAAGCAGATCAGGCGCTTTCGGATCCTGGGGGACCAGTTCCGACATCAAGAGCTCTTCTTCCCCGATCAAGACATATCTCTGAATGAGGTTCTCAAGCTGGCGGATGTTTCCCGGCCAGTGATACCGCCGCATCTCATTCATCATATTTCGTGAGAGCGGAAGAATATTCTGACGAAATGTTCGCGAATGCTTCTCGAGCAGGTAGTCCACGAGATCCGGAAGATCTTCGACGCGTTCTCGTAATGGCGGCAGATTAATTGTGATCGCATTAATCCTGTAGAGGAAATCGAGACGGAAGGTCCCTTCTGCAACCTGTTCATTCAAATCGCGGTTTGCCACCGAGATCAGACGCGTCTCGATGTTGCGTGTTTCATGACCGCCGACTCTCATATAGGTACCGTCTTGCAGGACCTGTAGCATTTTGGATTGCATACCCATCTCGAGGCTGCCGACTTCGTCCAGGAATAAGGTGCCCCCATGAGCCTCCTCAACACGCCCCTTCTTCATGGAAGATGCTCCAGTGAAGGCTCCCTTCTCATAGCCAAATAGTTCCGTCTCCAAGAGAGCTTGCGGGATAGCTGGGCAACTTACTTTAATGAGCCGGCTCGCTAAAGAGTGTGCAGTATTTTGCACTAAATGGACACAAACTTCCTTTCCAGTTCCGCTCTCTCCTTGTATGAGAAGCGGAAGTGTCGTCTTAGCAACAGATTCAAGCGTTCGCTGAACAATAAGCATCTCCGCAGTCTTGCCGAACAAGATCCTGCTGGGAGGCACGTCAAATTGGTGATCACTATCTCGGATGGCGACCGCCTTCATTTTGACCGACTATATTCATGATCTTTCCCTTCAGAAAAGCTTCAGATAATCACTAAAGTCTTCTGCTTTGTAGTTGCACGTTCCCCTCCAAATGCGTGCAGCTCCCGAATAAACGAATTGCTGAATTTCTTTCGTTGATATGCGCAGCCACGTTGTAACATCTCTCGTGTGCCCATTTAGTTGTATGGACATTGAAGACAATATTGTTTCCCAAAATATGCAATCCTTCTGCGATGAGAATGCAGCAAAACGCAAGTTTTGCGCATCTATGTAACAAGAAGAAATACACAAGAACATGGTTTCGTTCTTGGTTTGCAGCATCGGGCCCCGGGCTTCTCATCAAGGATTGCGACACGTGTCTAGGAGTTTTGCGTCTGTGATGACTTTCCCAGGAAATACCCGTTTTGAACGTACCCAAAAACCGTCCATTTTCGTTGTCGAACCGAATCGCGGACTGCTTGAATACGTGCGTCGGACGTTCGCAGATCGTTATCGACTGAGCCTTCATCTGGAAGGCGGCGCCGCATTCCATGAGTTGAAGACCGAACGCAAACCTGATCTCTTTTTAGTGGCTTGCGACAATAGCGAAACATCTGAAGAATCCCTGCGTAAGCTTCGCGCCTTTTCCCCCAACACTCCGATGGTTGCATTGTGTTGCGGCCCTGATACCGCGGATTATGAGACATTCGCAACTCTAGGGGTCGACAGCGTCGTGTTGAAGCCATATGCGGAGAATGACTTACAGCGCGTGTTCGATAAATTTCTACCCCCTCCCGAAGAGAACAACATCGATATACCTGAGGTCCCTCTGGATCAAGGGCACTCCTTCATTCGTTCGAGCAAGAGAATGCGGCAATTGGAGGCGCAAGCCACAATGGTTGCTCGATCTGACATCCCGGTGCTCATCCTCGGGGAAAGCGGTACGGGGAAGGAAATTCTTGCCCTGTTTACCCATAAGATGTCCCTCCGCAGCAATCGAATGTTCATGAAGATCAACTGTGCCGCCATGCCGGCCGAACTCCTTGAAAGTGAACTCTTTGGTTACGAACAAGGTGCATTCACAGGCGCAATGAAGATGAAACCCGGCAAATTTGAAATTTGCGATAAGGGCACAATCTTTCTGGATGAAATTGGAGAGATGCCAGCCGGCCTCCAGGCGAAATTGCTGCAGGTACTTCAAGACGGGACTTTTTCTCGCCTTGGCGGTAGGGTGCCAATGCGTACTGATGTGCGCATTATTGCGGCTACCAATATCGACATGAAAAAAGCGATGGCGGAAAAGTTGTTCCGCGAGGATCTTTACTATCGCCTCAATGGAATCTCACTAAAGCTCCCTCCATTGAGGGAACGCCGGGACGAGATACCCGTATTCGCAAGGTACTTTATGCAGAAGGGAGCGAAGAAATATAACCTTGATCCTTTACCGATATCCAGTCACTTGCTATCCGCTCTAATGGAACACTCTTGGCCAGGCAATTTGCGAGAGATGGAAAATGTGATCAATAGATACCTGGTTCTTCAAGACGAAAAGCCAATCATAACCGAACTCCTCGAATCGATTCACCTGGCTTCTGCATCATCGATCTCGTCTCCGGCTTTTGCTGCCGGCGACCAGAACGACTTGAAGAAGCTTGTACGTAACCTCAAAGGAGAGGCGGAACGAGTTGCGATCATGTCTGCCTTAGATGACAAAGGATGGAATCGAAAGGCAGCAGCAAGCCAGCTGCAAATCAGCTATAAGGCACTCCTCTATAAGATCAAGGAATACAATCTTTCACCAAATTCAACGTGGACGGAGTCCGCGTAGACCTCACGCTCGTGCGCAATAGGATGCTTATGGAAAACATAGTAGTCCAATTCGGAAACAGAGTCGTCAAGGGCTGTACGGATGCCGAAGCATGGTTCACGGCTGTCATGTCTGATGGAGGATGTGTACCGCCGCCGGTTACGGTTTCCATCGGGAGCATGTCCGAGTTGGTCGCACTTGAAGGTGCTAAGGCAGTGTTTTTTGTGAAGTCTCTCGAAGGAACCTCCCACGAAGACCTCCGGTTCTCTGACCACTTGCAGCCTATGGCCACTCTATGGATTCGTGTCACATATCTGGACGGCGAAGTGATTGAGGGGATTATCCGCAACGACAGCAACTTTGCATTCAAACAGCATTTTTTTATGGTGCCGGTCGACCCTGAGGGAAACAACACCCTGATCCTGGTCATCAAGTCCCAGCTCAACCACCTGCAAATTCTTGGCCTTCGGAACCCACCCATGAACCTGCCCCAGCCCGTAGGTGACCGAGCCCACCTCATAACTGTCTCGTGATGATGTGATATTTACGCAGTCTTCCTATCAGAAGAACTGATCACTTCTAGGATTTTGGACTATCGATTGGCTTCCCGGCCGTCTCAAATGTCGCAGCTATCGGAAGGCTCTCGGCTGCGCTTCCATCGCCTACATCAGTCCCGGTACGTCCATTTCCTTCGTATTTCTCGATTAGCACCAATCGGATGCTTGTCTTCGAATAGTCATTCGTAATGGCCAGCCCCATTACTCGGGCGCTATGCACGCAGAGTTCCCCAGACTCCACCATGTCGCCAATTTTGCGCAAAGTCTCTGCGACAGCCTTAGGAGAAACACCAAACGGAAAGCGGCTATTTTCAATTTGTGCAAATTCAATAGCAGATAACGGCATCTTCGTGCCCCTATAATCTGAAATGCAGCGATCGACCGCTGACAACGTCGGATACCCTTCATTTTCATATAGATAGAACGCCGAAGCAACACCAATTTTGGGCGCTTGATGTCAGATCGGGGCATTCGGTAGAAAATTTCTGGCCCGAGCTCTCTTCGGAGAGAGCAAAATATTTCACACTTAGGATATATCTTTTCACTATACAGCACCCAATCTTTTCGGCTTAGCCGCTGGATCCCAACATTGGACAACCGGCGGCTCGGCCATTGAGTTGTGGAAAAAGATGTCGTCCACTTCGGCAGGGACGAGCACACCATAATGAGGTGGAAGAAGGTGCGGAACCTCTCGGTCCACCGGCTGTCGGGCGATGTTTCACAGAAATCCTTTCCATAACTTTTCTCACCACCCAACTCCTTAGCCCTCGGTAAAAGCTAAGTTGCTCCATGTTCCCCATTAATGGCGGCAGGCTCAAACAGTCTTCACGCCAACGATGACGAGCGTTCGGAAGCTACAAATATCTCCACCATCCGCAACCTCCTGCGCTACCTTCATCAAAATGCATGGTTTATCCAAATTCTGGTCAATCCCAATTGGTTATTCAATTGCTGCCTGAACCAGCAAGATTAATAACACTTTGGATTCGCAGCGTTACGCAAAAATGTAACGCTGCCAGAAGGGGTTTTCGTCATGCTTCAGAACCTTATCTTTTTACTCGCCGGCGTCATTTACGTCATTGCTACCAGTCTGGCTCATCGGCAGAGGGTTCTGCGTTGGCGGAATACAGTGGAATATCCAACTTCATATGAAGAATCACACCCAGTCGGCGCTCCCCCAAAAGAACTTCTGTAACTACGGCGGATTTGCAAAAAATTTGCGCTAATTTACGAATTGATTTCCTTGCTCAGGGAAAAGCATCATTAGCCAGTCTTCCGAAGGTGCCAACTCATTCGTATAAAGCCACTCGGCGGCAAACAGAGCACACACGTAAACATATTGGTCCACCGCCTCGTTGTCATAGCGATGTTTAACGGCTTCTTGGCTCAATTGATTGCTAAGAACCTCTATTTGAGCGGCGAGTGCTTGTTCGTTTGAATTGCCGAAAGCGGTATTCGAAGGGATCTGAGCGCTGAGTCTGTGTAGAAGTGATATTTCTAGTTCAACGTCACACAAGCTGCGAGTATTTTGTACAGTCGGTATTTCAGAACAGAAGTTATCTTGCATCTCTAAAGACCTCGTATACGACGGTCTAAGAAACTTAACACCAAAGCCATCTGCGGTAGATAGCACTTTAGTGGGTGCGCAAACTTTTGCTCATTAAAAAGCCTGACCCGCGCGTTGGTGGGTAAGATGCGTTCGCAAATTACATTTCAGGCTACACCAGTTGCAAGGAGCACGGTGAAGCGTTCCCCCCTTTTTGAGACGAACCATTTCGAAATGCTCGAGACATCCTCCGGCACGAGTGTTGGAGATGGTCGTTGCTCATTTCGGATGAAGTTCTTCAGGGATCAATTTAAGAATTGGTTGACCCACAATCTCCTCGATCGTATAGCCGAAGAGCCGCGTGTCTGCGTGGCTTCCACCCCGACTTCTTCCAAAGCTTTGATCCGGATTCATTCGGCTCTAAACGATATCGAAAGTAATTCGAAGCACGCTTAACACCAACAAACATACGGTCTGTGTTGACACTCGCCGCAGCCGGTTGTGGCAGCCTCCATCGCGCAATCTTCGGTGTGTCAGACCGTCGCGGTCAGCGATTGGGTACAGTCGTGACTTAGCTAGTTGGACTTCTTTGATCAGGCCGCGCGTCTCAATATCTGATTTTCATTGTTACTGTCAACTGAAATGTCGGATGCTACATACATGCGGTCTGCCGGGTGTATCTTGTGAGGCTGTGTGAGTTGACAGAGAACGAGCCTGGACCTCATGCGAGGCGTCAATCCAAGCTCACTTTCCATCCGCGTTTGAAGACTTGTGAACGCGGTCCTTACATTGATCGGTAGGTCATCCCATTCTAAGAATGTCAACGCCTCTGCATAATTTGCAACGACGCGTGACTCTATCAACATGCAACAACGAGCCTCGAATGAGGCTGCGCACCATTCTCGATTTGCCTGCTCGAGATAAGGTGCTATGAGAGCCGCCAGCATAGCGTCTCTTACCCTAACTACGATGTAACAGAGCAAGAACAGTGAAACTATAAACAAGACGATAGCGATAGCAACAATCGATAAGATAATCACAGATGCCCTCGAACGTTCAACTAGGTATAAAGCGACACCATATCACGATTAGCTCGTTTTCGATATTACCTTCTGCTCAACCTCATTATTTTTAATTGTCAAGAAAATGCCATATTTGCGCAAACATTTTCATCCATTTTTAGAATATCTTTACCGCAGTATCCTTAGCACAATTTTTTTGCATCTTTGCGGTCCCTATCGCTCATAGAGCTGCAGATATGAAGGGTGTGGGATAACCATCAGAAATGGTCAAGCAGTGAGCAGTTAGCGAAGCATAACTTCTCCACCGTAGCGGCCTTAAGGTCTCTTCCACCTCGATACTGGCCGGAGCACCGATCGTCCACGCCGATCTCGAAAGCGCCGCAAGTGCCGTATCAGGTGCATGGATCGGATAGATTCCGGCTGAATAGGGTATGTCTTCATATAGAAAGAGGTTCAGCGCTTCTTGTGCGCTTAGTTCCTCGAAGCTTCGGAAGTCAACACGTGGTCGATGTGTCGACCCATCCTCAATGGACACAGAATCAGCTTCTTGGGCGACCTAGGCAATCTGATCACGGAGCAAAAGGCCACGTTCATGCTGCCGATGTGGGCCGACACAATGGTTCTTGTTGCATTCAATAGACCATCGCTCATCACTGTTGACGACGTAATTAGCGATCTACTTGCGCGATAGCAGCTTGAGTTTCCGATGCGAGGCTATTTTGCCCTTACCGGACGAGAACGAATTGCTTACTTCGGAAGGCTACCGAAAGGTGTCGTGGTCGACGCTCCACCTATCAAGAGCTTTAGAGAAAGGGTTGACGGATGGTAGCCATCCTATGTCCACCGCCATTAAAGCTCCTCTTCCCCTGTTGAGTCATGAGTTACATCATTGGCGTGCCTGCTGTGCTCAATACGACGATTACGCCTTCTTGATCGATAAGTGCAGCCTGCTGTCCGCATCGATCGCTAGCGACAAGCGCATTTTCATGAGGACAAATCAATCCTCGCATCGCATACAGCCTTTTACCCAGCGATAACTAATTCTTGCTCGTGATTTTCAGCGGGGTGCGTTACAGGCATGGCGCACGGCAGGGTGGCCCGGGTGTACTGCCTTGGAGAGCAGCCCATAACGCGACGGAACGCCTTACCGAAGGCGCTCTCGGATTCATAGCCAAGCGACTGCGCGATGGCGCAGAGACCATCGCCTGAGTTCTTCAAGCGGTCGGCTGCCAGAAGCATGCGCCAGCGGGTGAGGTACTCCATAGGCGTTGCGCCAACGGTCTCGCGAAAGCGCAGCGCGAAGACCGAGCGCGACATGCCGACGCGTTCGGCCAGCGAGTGCAGCGTCCAGGGATCCCCTGGGTTGCTGTGCATGCTGGTGATGGCGATACTCATATGTTTATCCGACAGCGCAGAAAGCCAGCCGCGACCGGCTGTTGTGGCGTCCGCCAGGTACAGCCGCAGTGCCTGAATGAGCATCATGTAGGCAAGCTGCTGCGCAATCAGCGAGCCGCCTGGCTGTGGGTCGCGGAGTTCCTCGCGCAGGCGCTCTAGCGACCAGCGCATGGCGGCTTTATCTGACTCGCGCCGGATATGGACGATAGGCGGAAGCGCGTGCAGCAGCATCTCGGCATGGCTGCCCGTGAACCCGAAGAAGCCGCCGGCCATGTAGCGCACGCCTTCGTGGATCTTCGGCACGTCATTGGTCTTGCGGAGGCGATCCCACGCGAGCGTGTAGTGGACCGGTTCGAGCGAAAGATCCGTGGTGAGCCGAAACGGTAGCCCGCGCGGCAAAACAAAACAGTCTCCAGCTTCCAGCCGGACAGGTTCTGCGACGCCTTCGACGACCAGCCAACACTGTCCGGCAAGCATGGCGTAACACTTGATGCCCTGATGCTTCGGGAAGTAAATGGCGATATCGCCAGGCACAATAAAGCCGCCGGAAGACAAGCTCTGCGGCTTCAGCAAGGCAAGAACCTCAGAGAGCGGATCCATGCGTTGACTCGATCCGAAACCCGGTTGCACGAACGGCGTCTCAGGTCTTTGGATATCAGAGCTTTGGATGTCGGATTTCTGGTCTCTCAGGACGAATGAACCAATCATACGGACTCTCAGTATAGATCGTCCGCAGGCCGAGGCCCATCTAGTACTCGACGGCGCAAACTGGCCGCATATTCGTAGCACTGAGGAGACATCATCATGCGTATCTTTGTGACCGGAGCACCGGGATTCATCGGTTCGGCGCTTGTTCCGGACTTAATCAAGGCAGGACATCACGTGCTGGGCCTGACGCGTTCGGAAGCAGGCGCCGAGAAGTTGCGAGCGGCAGGGGCCGAGGTACTTCATGGCAACATTGAGGACCTCAACAGCCTGCGCAAAGGAGCAGCCGACTCGGATGGCGTGATTCACCTGGCCTTCAACCATGACTTCTCGCAGTTTGAGAAAAACGCCGCAGACGAACGCAAGGCGATCGCGGCGCTGGGAGAGGTGCTGCTGGGTTCGGACCGGCCGTTCGTTGTGACCTCGGGGACGGCGATGGCAGCCAATGTGGATGGTAAGCCATCGACGGAGGACGGCGCGACCGCTTCGTGGAACCCCCGAGCAGGTTTAGAAACGACGGTGAAGGAGTTCACTGAGCGCGGCGTGAAAACCTCTATCGTCCGCCTGGCGCAGATTCACAACACGCACAAGCAGGGCCTGGTTCCCTACATTACGGCAGTGGCACGAGAAAAGCGCGTCTCGGCCTACATCGGCGAGGGCAGCAATCGCTGGCCGGCGGCGCACGTTTGCGACACGGCGCGGCTGTACCGTCTGGCCTTTGAGAAGGCTGAGCCGGGCGCCATCTACCACGCGGTCGACGAAGAAGGCGTGTCGATGAAGGCCATCGCCGAGGCGCTGGGCCGCGGACTGAAGGT
>Ga0302227_10001778_pt1 | contig 15629 bp, 15 predicted proteins | sample II_Palsa_N1_1_FD_193525 | JGI IMG/M metagenome (GOLD analysis project Ga0302227, IMG submission 193525) | Peat permafrost microbial communities from Stordalen Mire near Abisko, Sweden - II_Palsa_N1_1 | ecosystem: Environmental > Terrestrial > Soil > Palsa > Peat permafrost | place: Sweden...
TAATAGGCGGCGCCAGCAAAATACCGATGAAGCCAATTGTTGATACGGCTGCCAACGCAACGCCCGGCTGCATGGTTTTGGATTTACCGGCAGCACTAAAAACCATTGGCACCACAGATGCAACACCAGCACCCACAAACAAAAAACCTAATGCCGCGGTGTAAAATCCGGGAAAAATAACGGCAATCAGCAAACCAACTACTGTAAGCGCCCCGCTAACCTGGAGTATGCGACGCAAGCCGTATTTATGGGCAAACCAATCGGCAACAAACAGCCGGCAGAAAAACATGGTCGACATAAATGAGGTAAAACCTACGCCTGTAAGGGCAACAGGGGCGCTTACCACTTTTTTAAAGTAGATAGAGCTCCAGTCGAACATCGCGCCCTCGCACATCATGGAACACATGGCGATAATACCGAGCATGATAAGCGATTTGTCGGGCATTACAAAAACAGGGCCGGGATTAGCAACTTTATCATCCTTTAAATAACGTGCAATCAGCGCAATGGTAATAACAGTAACCGCGGCTATAGTAATGAAATGATATAGTGGGATAACATCCTTAGCAATCATGAAAGTGCCGATACCGGCGCCCACAAATCCTGCAAAGCTCCACAAACCATGAAACGATGCCATAATAGGTTTTTGATAGAGTTCTTCCGCTGCTACAGCTTGCGTATTTACCGAAATATTCATGGCGTTGCTCGAAAAACCGAATAGCACCAGCCCGATAATAAGTTGAATAATGTTATGCGCGAGGCTTAAACCGACCAGCGTTATCCCATAAAGCGACAACGCAAAGATCAGCAGCTTACGACTGCCAATTTTGGTAATGATCCACCCCGAAAACGGCAATGAGCACATCAGCCCGACAGGGACCGAAAAAAGTATAGCCCCAAGTGCGGCATCGGTGAGCTTAAAATACTGTTGTAAGGTAACAATACGCGAGGCATAGCTTGCAAAAACCAGTCCCGCCAGGAAAAACATTACACCTACTACAATGCGTAGCGTATGTTTGGGATAGGGATATGTAGCCGGACTTTTCATATAAATACAAAGTGTATAAAATACACTAAGATGCACAAAGGTACGGAAATAGTTTTTAACCATCCCGTTGTTTGTGTCCCCACAAACAGCCGGTATGTCTGTGGGGACACAGACATGGGGAGATATGACGATTTAACTTAATAGTTAATTCTTATACAAAATATAAGCCGTAATCCCAGGCAAATCAACAGATGTGCCGCTGATGGTTTTAATGCCTGCCTGGTTTATCTGGTTACCGTCGCCAACCAGCGTCCAGTTGCCGGACGGGATGGTTAACGTTTTGGTATCGGTGCTGCTGTTCAATAAAACCATAATGTCCTTCCATTTATCGCCATTGGCATTATTAGCGATTTGGTAGGCGATAACTTGGGGATCAGCTATATCCAAAAATTGCAGTTGTCTGTCTATTTCACCTTCACCAGTCATGCGAAAGGCGGGGTGATCTTTACGCAGGGCAATGAGTTGTTTGTAATATTCAAATACATCGGCGTATTTGGTTTTGCGGCTCCAATCGATTTCGTTTATCACGTCGGATGAGTTGTATGAATTGCCAACGCCCTGTTTGGTGCGCAACAATTCCTCGCCCGAAAGCATAAATGCTATACCTTGCGAGGTCATTACCGTGGTTTGCGCCAGCTTATCCATTTTTATCAGGTCGGCCTCTGTGGCATTCGGATTGGAATTTTTCAAACGGTCAAATAAGCAATTATCATCATGGCAGGAAACATATGTTATAGCTTCCGAAGGCTTTTTTGCCCATGGCGCTTTATCATAATTTACCCTGGTATAGTCTACCTGCGGGTGTTTTACCGATGCCACAATGCCGAACTTTACACTTTCTTTCAAATCGCCATTGCCGCTGGCAAACCCCTTTGATTTTGAATCGCTCCAGCCACCGCGCAGGCCGTCACGTATATCGTCGCTGAACACCGCGATATTATGCAGCTTAGAAACATTCTTTTTAACCGCGCGCAGTTTCTCGGGGTAGGGGCTTGCGCCTGCCGTCCAGCCTTCACCATAAATAACAACAGAAGGATCGATATTGTGCAGCGTATCGCTTATCGCGTTCATGGTTTTGATATCGTGAATACCCATCAGGTCGTAGCGGAAACCGTCGATATGGTATTCATGCTGCCAGTATAAAACCGATTCCATCATGAACTTGCCCATCATTGGCCGTTCGGAGGCGGTTTCGTTGCCGCAGCCTGTGCCATTTGAGTAGGAACCATCAGGATTATGCCTGTAAAAATAGCCCGGCGCAAATTGGGTGAAGTTAGAATGATCGATATCCGTAGTATGGTTATAAACCACATCCAGTATCACCCTAATGCCGGCTTTATGCAGCGCCTGCACCATTTCCTTAAACTCTTTTATGCGTACGCGACCATCGTAGGGATCGGTTGAGTAGCTGCCTTCCGGAACATTGTAATTCAGCGGGTCGTAGCCCCAATTATATTTGCCATCGGGCTTGGTTTCGTCAACAGAATTAAAATCGAACGAAGGCAACAAATGCACATGTGTTATGCCCAATTCCTTGAGGTGATCGAGGCCGGTTGATTTGCCATCGGGTGTTTTGGTGCCGGTTTCGGTCAGCCCTAAAAACTTGCCTTTGTTTTTTATGCCCGAGTTAGGGTCTTCCGACATATCCCTGATATGCAGCTCGTAAATAACAGCGTCTGTAGCGTGTTTCAGCTTCGGGCTTTTGTCTTTTGACCAGCCAATAGGGTCGGTTTCGCTCATATCCACTATCATCCCGCGATGGCCGTTAACGCCCACTGCTTTCGCATAAATATCAGGCACTTCCAACGACCATTTGCCATCCTGAAATACCTGGAAAGTATAGTATTTGTTCTTTACATCTTCGTGCGAAATAGCGTTTTCCCATATGCCTTTCGACTTTTTATGCAGGTCGATCTCCTTTATAGGTGTACCGCCTTCGCCGGCATCATACAAGCGGAGCTTTACCTGTTCGGCCATTGGCGCCCAAACCCTGAAGGTTGTGCTTTTATGTGAGTAGAAAACGCCAAGCTTACCATCGTATTTGGGATATTTGGCATACGGATCGGTACCTGTACCGGGTTTAAATGCAGTTAGTGCCATTAATAAAAGAGCGGGAACGATTGCGGACTTTAAAACATTCATTGAATTGGTTAGCCGGTTGGTTAAGCCGGTAAGCAAGTGTAGGGAAAAAAATTGAAAAACGGACCGTTGATTTTTTTGATTAAATGATGCCGCAGATTGATTTTGAGCAAGACATTTCGCCTTGTTGGTTTTGTCACCAACAAGCCTGAATTATTTAGGTTGCTTGTATATGCATGTTGCACATTTGTTGTTGGCAACATTATAAAAGTAGGAATATCATTTCAAATATTTGATATTCAATTGATTATAATTTTGTATCTTTATATAGTAAATAAACGTTATAAGTATATATTTGTTAAGCCATGACCACCACACAATCCATCAAAATATTACCAACAGTGGGTGAAGGTATCTATACCGCTCGTGACATATCAACCATTTTAAAATTACCATACTCTAAGGTTAGCCTTGGAATGAGAGAATTTTGGGACGACTACACCTTTGGAGTAAAGGGTAATAAGGCTATAAATTTTTATACACTAATAGAATTTTATACATTCTATCAACTAAGGGAGTTATCTGTAAGTGCGCAAGAAATCAAAAAAGCTCATTTTAAAATAGCTACCGATCTTGATACTTTATATCCATTTGCAAGAAAAATACATACTGATGGTAAAAAGGGGATTTGGTACGAGTATTTGGAAAATCTTATTAAGGCGGACAATAAAAAGCAATTTTCATTAAAACCTATTCTCGCGCCTTTTTTATCAAAAATAGAATTTAATGGAGACGATATTGCTACAAGGTACTTCCCTACTGAAGCAAAAAAAATAGTCGTTGATCCAAAACTACAATTTGGTCAACCAACAATAACAGGTACAAGCATAAAGGCTGAAATAATAAACGGATTTATAGAAGGCGGTGAAAGTAAGGAAACGATTTGCAAGATGTATAATTTGCAAATCGATCAGGTAGAAGATGCCATTCTTTACTTTAAACAAAGTGCTTAATGCATATCGTCTTCGATGAGAACGTACCTAATCAATTAGTAGAAGGATTAAAAATCCTTGCTCCAATAGCTTCTGATGCTTCATTTGAAATAACCTCTATACGGTTAATGAATAAAACCGGGATTGCGGATGCAACTGTTTTAGATGAGGTTAAAGTCAACGGAATACTGATAACATATGATGCGGATTTTAGAACTCAACGCCATCTTTACAACGCAATAAAAGATTATAACATAGGGTTGTTTTGGATTAAACAAAGTAAAAAATCTACTTTTTGGCTACTCGTACAACTGATGATACAGCATTGGGATGAGGTATTAAGGATTTGTTCTGAAGAAGAACGCCCATTCCTATATGAAATAAATAAAAGAGGTGTAGAAAGAAAAGAATTTTAGCCCAGCATGGTCTAACGTATATAGTCTCTTGTTATCACCAGCGAGCCGAGATTACTTAAGTTGCTGGCATATTTATGTCGCATAATTGGTGTCGACAAGGTATTTAATTTCATTCATCCCTTATCATTTTCTGATATTCCATACCATCACCAAAAGCTCCTTTAAGTTTGCCATAAAAACTTCCTACACCTTTTTTCTTAACCCGTTGAAGTTTTTTCAAGGCTTCATTTAGTTCTTCTGCCGTTGTATTTTTATATACTCTAATAACCATGTTAATTAAAGATAGGCATTAGCAATTAAACAAACTTCCGAAGTTTTTAAAACTTCGGAAGTTAATATCAGGCGCCATATTTCGTATTCTGCAAAACCGTTTAATCTGTTAAATCCCGGTTCAACAATTTCCGTCAATCCCGCAGCTATCCCCCTCGATCACATCCAGCTTTGGCTTCGGGTTTTCCTGTTGCCACTCAGCAAATGCTTTGTTGATGGTATCCTCAAAAACCGGTACAGCCTGCGCGCCGGATACGCCGTATTTACGGTTCATCACAAAAAATGGTACGCCGCGAATGCCCAGTTGTTGTGCTTCGGCAATGTCGTGTTTCACTTCATCGGCATAAGCGCCGCTTTCGAGCGTAGTTTTTACTTCGTTGGCATCGAGGCCTATGTTTTTGCCTAATTCTATAAGCGTATCGACATCATCAATATTCCTGCCTTCGGTAAAGTAGGCTTTGAACAAAACCTCTTCGGCGGCATCGCCTAAACCGCGCTGTTTGGCCAGGTGACTGAAACGATGCGCGTTAAAACTGTTTGCCACAATGGCCTTATCAAAATTATATGTTAAGCCTGCTTCGGCAGCCATTTGCGTTACCTGGGCGTTGAGTTGTTTGGCATGATCGAGGCTGAAGCCTTTTACATTAGCCAGGTATTGGTCGATATTGGTATCCGGGTCGGTTACCATATCAGGGTTTAATTGGAAACTTTTCCATTCCACTTCAATATCATCAATATGCCCTGATTTTTTCAAGGCTTCTTCAAACCTGCGTTTGCCAATGTAGCAAAACGGGCACATCACGTCCGACCAAATTTCAACTTTCATAACTTATCGTTTTTATGCATACAAAAATATCTTCGGCTTGGTGAAATAGCGTAAGGATAGCGTCAAAAAATATAAAAGCAATGTCATTCTGAGTTACCCGCCAGGGTACATCCTGGAAAAAACAGACCATGACATAAAAATACCATTAGGATTCTCATTATAGTATTCAAAGCAGGCTTTGGCGTAGCTAAGTTCCCCTCTCGAGAGGGGAACTGAAGAAACACACAGTTGCGTTAGTTTGACTTGCTAAAATTACATTGACAATCAATGACTTACAATCATGTCATTATAAGCGGCAACGAAGAACCTTTGGACTATGCCTAACCTACTATGCATAGTCCGCGCTGCATGAGCAAAGATGCTTCATTTCATTCAGCATGACAGTTTTTAGGTAGTTCTTACATTTTCATCTTCATAGGCTGGGCTTTCACGCTATCGGCTTTTACATGGAATTTTGCCAGGTAAGCATCAGATGCTTTTAGTATCACTTTGTACGAGCTATCCAGTTTATTCACTTTTATCTTTTCAGCTTTAAAATAATCAACAGCCTGCTGGTCGCTTTTGCCTTGTACATCCGGGTTGAACTGGCTCATCCAGTCGCTCATGGCGTTACTCACGGAATCCAGTTGTTTTATCATTGTGGTGATATGTGTTTTCTCCGTAGCAGTATCTGTTTGAGGCTGTGTGCTTTTTAAATTATGTAGTGCGGAAGGCGTTGCAAGGGATTTCAGCTTTGCTTTGTCATTCATGGCGCGGCCATCGTCGCCCATTAACTCATCATGCAGGTTAATAACCTGGTCGCGGGCTGCTTTGTAATCAGGTTGATGGTTGCAGGCTTGTAATAGTAATATAAAGCTCAATACAGCAAATAAATTGATTGTTGATTGTTTTATGATATTGTGTTTCATGTTTCTTAGATCAAATGATAATTTGTAATTATGTTTTGAACCATAAAGGCTCTGTGTTCCTCCGTGCCTTCTTTGCGCCCTCTGTGGTTAAATTTTACGCTATTCACGGGTCAAATTTAGTTATGTGTATCGTTTCCTGGAACTGATATTGATTTATTTCCAGACGTACCAAAAGGGAAAACCAGTTTAAAGCTGATATTCCTGCCCATATTGTAAACGCCCTGGCTTTGTTTGGTAACGGTGGTCACATTCCCATTATAGGCCAGGAAATATTGCGCCAAATTAAGGTGATCGGTATAAGCAACATTTGTAAGGTTAGTGCAATTCGCATAAAAAGAACAAATCACCCGGCCTGTTTTGGGGTTAACAAAATTTGTTCCCAAACCTGCATTAAACAGCATATAAGCAGCCGATGGCACTTCGGTGTATAGTGCGCTGTAGATATCGTTTTGCGCCCAGTCGTGCTGTAATCCAAATTTGAAGTAAACACCTTTCAAAATCGAATTATGCCCGTCATTTAGCCTGAACTTAACCTCTGAAGTTAAACGCGGGGCTGGCGTCCACGGAATATGGCTCGTGGAATCGGTTGAATTGGGCAGATGCGTATAAGTGTAAGTAAAGCCATTATCAAATTCGAACCATCTGGCAGTTGCCGGATGAATGTTCAAATATCCTGACGCACCCATAATGATCGCTATATTGGACGATACATATTGGTAAACCGGGTATCCCTGCGAAACCGAGTCGGTACGATCGGCAAATATAAAGTTGCTGATGTGGTTGTAAAAACCATCGGCCTCGGCGCTAATATCATCGCCATTATAGCCATAGGCCAAATCAATTTGATAGCCTTGTTCAGCCTTTAAATTGATATTGCCTAACTGTATCGCATTTGAGCCTATATTAAGCCCATTGCTGGTCAGTTCGTTAATGGCCGGCGCGCGATAACTTTTTGAAAAGTTGAGTTTCATATAATTGTTATCAGGCAATTGGTAAGATGCACCAATACTTCCCGATGGCCCGGTGTACTTGTTATTAAACCCGGTAAATTGTACCGTAGACTCCGGCGTTCCAACCGGAACAATGTTGCCCGCAGCGTTTAACGACATGGGATCACCGACAAAATCTGTCCGGTCAAACCGGATACCGCCGCTTAGGGTTAGATTTTTGTAGTTCTTTTCCAGTATGGCATAGCCGCCTATTTCAAAATTGGTGTAGTTGGGTATTTCATAGTCGGGTACATAGGGCGCAGGCGGTGCAGCGCCATTATTTTGCCATTCATAGATACCGTTAATACCGGTAGTGAGTTTTAGCCCGGAATGTTCACCGGCTACCTGGTATTTTAATGAGTAGGGTATGTCATTTACCAAAAGATTGCCTGAGCCAACGCTCCCGGTATCAATATCGTGGTGAACGCTTTGCGTAAAACCCACATCCAGCCCAATCCGGCCCTTGCCCACATTTACGCTGTTTTGCCACCAGGCCTGGTATTCATCCAGTATTTTATCACCGGCTATATCGGCATTATAAGATAAAAAGTCCGATCTGTCGGGATATATCCGGCCATCATGCGGCGAATCAAATTCAAAACGGCCTGTGCTGTCGCGGTTGCCGTCGGGTACTTCTATCCTGCGGTGTAAAGCGCTCAAAGTTAGGCGCGAATAACCCCACGAACGGTTAATGCCGAGGATTAGCCTTGCGTTCACCTGGTTCCATGCTGTGCCCCAAACATAGCCATCCTTCGGATCAGAATAGCTGTGCGCTTCTTCGCCGCTTGCCGTCAGTCCCCAAACAAAGCCGTTGTTGTCGCCTGCCAGGTGCAACGATGTACCTAAGTAACCGTTATTGGTATGGTATTCGGTCAATACGCTGCCCTGTACGGTGCCGTTTTCGGGCAAAGGTTCCGATTTAAAGCTGATCACCCCGGCTTCGGCACTCGCGCCGTATTGCAGCGAGGCGGGCCCACGGATGATCTCTGCGTCATAAACCGTGTAAGGGTCTATCAGTATACCATGGTCATCGCCCCATTGGAAATCTTCCTGCGGTACGCCATCCATCAAGGTAAGCACACGGTCGAACCCCAGCCCGTTGATCTGGGGTTTAGTGGTGCCTGCGCCCTCGGTTGTTTCATTGATGCCGGGTTGTAATGCGATTTCGTCGATAGCGGTATTTGAAACGCCTTGTAAGATCATATTATGGGTAACCACGTTAACAGGAACCGGAGAATGTTGGCGGGTTGTGGTATTAACAGTCGCGGTAACAATCACATCTGCCAGCTCATAATTCGATGCGGATAATTTAATATCAACCGACCATGTATTCTCAAGGTCAATTACCCGGGTAACACTTGCATAGCCCATTGCTGTTACCTGTACCAGGTATTCGCCTTTTGGCAGTTGTTTTAAAACATAAAAACCTTTTGTGTCGGTACTTGTGCCAATCTTCAGGTCGGGAATGGAAATGGTTGCGCCGGCAATGGGCAGCCCGGTAGTTTTATCGGTTATCCGGCCGGTTATTTTGCTATTACCGGTGATGCCGTTTGCTAATACCTGCGTGACGACAAAGACCAATAAAAAAACATAAAGCAGCTTAAAAAAGCGTAACTTATTATTCATGCTAAAAATGAAAAGTGCTAACTAAGTGAAACTCGGCCTCACCTAAATCCTCTCCTTTGGAGAGGACTTAACTGCGCTCTTATAAAGCCCTCTCCTTGCGCCACCGCTAAAGCTAAGGCGTACGCGGTTGGAGAGGGTTGGGTGAGGCTTAAAATAATGTAGTTAGCCTAACTGCGGTGGCTGAAAAATAGGCAGGAATACCTGCGGCAGCGAAACCCTGCCATTGGGAATAGGTATTACCTGTAAAATATGAGAGTGAAATTTTATTTCGGCTGGTTTTGAATAAAATGCCAGTTGAATGAGGTTTTTCTGGTTCTGGCCTTCTTCGCTTTTTTCGTGGTCTTCGGCCTGTTTCAGCTTTTTCATAAAGTAGCACTTGCCGTTACAGTGCAGCCAGGGCTTGTTGCGGTTAACGCAAAGATTGGCGGCTATATACTTGCTGTTCAGCTCGTAACCGGCGTATACAAAATACCGCTGAAAGGTTGAACCCAACAAAGCAGCGAGCAGTACGAATACGGTAAAGCGTTTCAGCATACGCGTGCAAAGGTATATGCTGCGGGTTAGATATTAAAATAAAATTGCCGGAATTGAGGTGAATTGTAGAGACGCAAAATTTTGCGTCTCTACATGATGCCATTAATTCGTCGACTTAAGCAGAAGAGATTATATTAAAAGGCAATTTTACCAAAAGGGTACCAAATAATATTTGTCTCAGTGCTCTCTGTGCTTCTATCTCAGTGTCCTTTGTGGTTAAATTTTACCACAGAGGTCACGAAGAAGACGCAGAGAGACACAGAGTCTTTATAGCGCAAAATATAATTTCGTATCGTCGTTTTTCATTTTACTTTTGATACAGCCTCTTCATATATGTTATTGATCTGCCCGTTTAAGCGTAACGTGGTAAACCGTTTCCTGTATGGTCATATCCAAAGCTATCGAATCGGCATAGCACCTTCCTGTATGCGGCACATCCTCACCGTTCGCCTCAACCTTAAATTTAATAGTGTCGCCTTTTATTATACCGTCTTCTATAATATAATGGCCCATCGGCGATTCGGCCGTGCCACTTAGCTTATTGCCGTTGGTTTTAAAACTGTAGGTAACCGGGTAACTGCTGCCGTCGCCGGTAATCAGTACACCTTTCCAGGTGCCGGTAAGTGTTGCGGCAGCAAGGCATACCAGCGCACAGCCAAATAACAGTAAGGTTGCAATTGATGCTCTTTTCATGTCTTTTTTGTTTATCCGACACAAAAAACATCAAGCTGGTTACACCTCTTGTCGCATTTTCCGGAATTTAATTGGCAGCCGGCTTAAGCTGAACGTGGAATAGCTGCCCATTAATGTTTACATCAAGCCCGATAGAATCTTTATAACACTTAGCTGTATGCGTAATAGGGCTTCCGTTATAGTCCACGTCAAAAAACAGGCTGTCGCCTTTTATTTTGCCGTCGGTTATATTAAAATCTCCCCCGGCATAGGCTACGCTGCCGGTCAGTTTATCGCCATCAGCTTTAAAAGTATAGGTAACAGGTATATCCGAACCGTCGGTGTTTAATTTGCCCGACCATTTACCGGAAATATCCACAATAGCCGCAAAGCAAGCAATTCCAAAGCCCAGGACGAGCATAGTTAATATGAGCCTTCTTTTCATAATTGTCCCTTTTTATTATAAGGGGCAAATTACTAAAAAGTGTTACATGAAATTAACCCGGACCTGCAATTTATTTATCGCCTCGCAATAATGTTACGTGCGCCTTATTGTCGCCCGCTTCAATATTCAGGCTGATCGAATCAGGGTATATTTTCCCGCTGTGCACGAGGTACATTTTTTGCAAAGTAACGGCAAAAGTGAAATCTGTACCATGGATTTCGCCATCGGTAATAACGAGGTCGCCGGTTGGGCCTTTGGCTGTGCCGGTCAATTTATCGCCGTCAACTGTAAAATGATATTGCAGGGGGTACTGGTTGCCGTCGTCGGTTTTTAGGGTGCCGTACCAGGCACCTGTCATGTTAATGCCTGCCGCAAGGCATACATAAATGCTGCATAGGAACAGCATCGACAAAAAAAACAGTTTTTTCATAGGTGTTTTTTTTGTTACCACTAAGGTACAGCTGTAATGCAACCTTGAAATTAAAGTTCTGTTAAGTTTTAACTAAAATCAGCGGGGTTAACATTGAAATTCATCTTTAAAAAAACTAAAATTAACACTGCATTAACCTTAAATATTGCTACAATTGCAAGGTTAGATCAATAAACCGTATAACATACATTTTATGAAGAGATTACTCACCTTCGCACTATTAATAGCAGGTTTTACTATTGCATCGGCGCAGGATGTCCCTTTGCTCAAAGGCTGGAAATTTACCACCGGCGATTCGCTCAAATGGGCCGAGCCTTCGTTTAACGATCAAAACTGGCAGCCAATAAGTGTATCCAAAAGCTGGGAGTCGCAAGGGCATGAGAATTATGACGGGTTTGGCTGGTACCGGCTGCATTTGGTGATACCATCTTCATTAAAAGCAAGCGCTTATTTTAAGGATAGTGTGCGGTTTGAGATGGGCTATGGCGATGATGGCTATGCTGTTTATTTGAACGGGCATTTGATAGGCAAAAATTATGGTGGCGACGACATCAGGAAAGGTTTTTACAGTTTGTGCAAAACCGTCATTTCGTCAACTAATCCGGCTATTTTATGGGATAAAGACAATGTAATAGCTGTGCGGATATTCGATACCGGCGGGGAAGGGGGCCTTTATGGCGAGAGCGAAAGGTTTAAGATCAGCATGGTGGATATTATGGACTATGCTTATTTTAATACCGATGGCGATTTTAATTATGGGGATAACAACAGCTTAAGCAAAACCATAAAAATTGCTACCGGCAGCAGTTACAGCTTTAAGGGCAAACTCGATTTTATAGTAACCGATCCCGAAACAGGCGCTGTCTTTTATCAAAAAACATATGATGCCGATTTCGCAGCAGGGAGGCCGTTTACTTATCATTATACGCTCAATAATTTGCAGCAAAAATCGTATGTGATAACCTATACGTTTACGGATGACCGTTCGGGCAAGAAACTGGTAAAAACTGAAGGTACGCCTTATATCCTGACGCCTTATGTGAGCTCGAAACCAAAAATAAACGGCCCCGATGTATATGGCGAGCGGCCCGGAAATGCGTTCCTGTACAAGATACCGGCAACGGGGGTGAAGCCGCTTACTTTTAAAGTTGACAGCCTGCCCGCTGGCTTAACGCTGGACACTTCAACAGGAATTATAACCGGCGCAGTTACACAAAAAGGAGATTACCGGTTTACGATTACGGTAAGCAACCATCGCGGTATATCAAAAAAGAAATTTACCGTTAAAATCGGCGACCTGATAGGCCTAACGCCAGCTTTGGGCTGGAATAGCTGGAACGCTTTTGGGTTGAGCGTGAACGACGCCCGTGTACGTGTTGCCGCCAAAACTATATCGGACAAATTGAGCGCGCACGGCTGGACTTATGTTAATATCGATGACGGATGGGAAGCCCCGCAACGCGCGGCGGACGGCACCATCGTTTCGAACCAGAAATTCCCGGATATGAAAGCGCTAAGCGATTATATCCACAGTTTGGGATTGAAATTCGGCATCTATTCATCGCCCGGCCCACAAACTTGCGGCGGCTATTTGGGCAGCTATCAGCATGAAGACCAGGATGCGCAAACTTATGCTAACTGGGGCATTGATTACCTGAAATACGACTGGTGTTCGTATGGGAATATCGCGCCCAAAAATCCATCGTTGGATGATTATAAAAAGCCATACCAGGTAATGCGGGCTTCGTTGGATAAGGTGAGCCGCGATATTATGTTCAGTTTTTGCCAGTACGGAATGGGCGATAGCTGGAACTGGGCCGGCGAGGTTGGCGGTAATAGCTGGCGAACTACCGGTGATATAAATGATACCTGGAGAAGCATGAGTACCATAGGTTTTCACCAGCAGGCCGAAGCGCCGCATGCGCGCCCCGGTCATTTTAACGACCCCGATATGCTGGTTGTGGGCAAAGTAGGCTGGGGGGATGACCAGCACAATACCCGCTTAACGCCCGATGAACAATATACGCACATCAGCTTGTGGTGCCTGCTATCGTCGCCGCTTTTGATAGGCTGCGATTTGGGACATTTAGACAGATTTACACTGAATTTATTAACGAACGATGAAGTACTGGCCATCAACCAGGATGATCTCGGCAAAGAAGCCACACAAGTACTGGAAAAGGACGGTTATTTGATTTATGTGAAGGATTTGCAGGATGGCGGTAAAGCGGTAGGCATTTTCAATGTTTCGGGTGAGTATAAAACCATAACGCTCAACTGGGCCGAGCTTGGTTTAAGCGGCTATAGCAAAGTGCGCGATGTATGGCGCCAGAAATATTTGATTACGGATAATAAGACTTTTAAAACAGGGGTGCCATCGCATGGGGTGGTGCTGGTTAAGCTGAACCGTTGATTACGTTGATTTCTGATCGCTGATTTTTATATGATTTTGGGATTGCGCTGATTTTTGACCGTTGATTTTTAGTGATTAATTTGATTGCGCAGATTTTTTTAGGTGTATAATTCTCAAACTGATGGTAACTTACGAAATTTTTAAAATTTCGTAAGTTTTGAATGCGTGATCAACGTAATCAAAAAAATCACTAAAAATCAGCGGTTATCAACGGTCAGGGAGCCTATAATAATATATCGGCTGATAAACACCCTCACTTGTGGTATAATAGCCTGTGCCATCGGGCGTAAAGCCGATGGCTTCGCCCTGGCGTTCCATTTTGTAGGGTAATTCGCGTGGTTTGCGCTGCAGGGTTTGCCATATCGGCTCGTTGTTTTTACGCTGCCAGTAGTAAACTTTTACGTAGCTTTTTACCAGCACCTGCTGCCCGTCTTTTGAAATGTCTCCTGCCGTTATCCACCTAAATGGCTTTATTCCACCAAAATATAATTTGCAGCGCCTGGTTAGTAACAGTGTATCATTGGGCTTGTAATTCAGCGGTGCGGTATATACGCCAACCGTATCTGCACGTTTCGAAATGATGTAGATCAATTTCCCAATCGGGTCTATCATCAGTGTTTCGGCATCTTTTGGCCCATCGGGATAAATTAAATGCAGCGGAACCGATTTCGCATGGGCAATACTGTCTTTTGTCCACGTAGTGCTTTCCTGTACCCTAAATATAGCCACCAATTTCCGCCGTGAATAATTATCGCCTATATCGCCTGCATAAACATAACTTTTTCCAGCAACTGGTCCGGGGCCTACGGCAATATCCTCAAAGTCGTCAATGCCGGTTACATCATCAGGATCACCTTTAAAATAGATGGTTGAAATTACTTGCCCATCGGGTTTTATAGCAAAAAAGCGGGTAGTATCGCCGCTATCGTTATGTATATAATAAATATCCTTGTTTATGGACGATGCCGCTATACCCGATATCTCATCCAGCTGTTTGCCTTGTAATGAGCCGGTTACATCATATTCCGTTAGTGTATACCTGTGCCATATATAGGCCAATATAAACAGCAAAATAACAATGGGTAGTAGTATGCTTAGCTTTTTTCGTCTGCTCATGCAATCGTATAGGAAATGCAAATAACGACATTGATCGTGAAGAAAGCATTAACTATCAGCGCGATTGAACTTTTTCAGATAAATAGCACTTTCAGCCATGAACAACCAGCAGTTTTTTCTTTTTATGCCTGATTTCCTCAACGGTGCGGTAATCGGCCAAATCAATTTCATGAACATATTTGCAGTTGCAGCTATGTCCCGGCGCGATAAAAACCGGCATATCAAATCCAAGTGACTGATAATAAGGCGTTATGAAAGCCTGAACAGGCAAACTATTGGCGGTATCGATTATGGCTGATGTTAGCCTTTTGAGCGGTTTAAGTATCAGTTTTATATCGCACAGGTCAAGTTCGTCGGATAGGGGAATCCATCGGTTTACGCTATCTATGCTGATTAGCAGCGCGTTATCTTTTATGCCTGTAAGTGTGCCGATAGTTTCTCCGCTATCGATAGTAAGACTTGATATTACTACCTTTTGCCCGATGTATTTGCTAAAAACGAGTAACTTTTCTGCCGATCTTAATTTGTTCATTTTGCTAAATTTATTAGCAAATATATAATGCAGTCATCACAAAAGCAATAAAAAAGGTAAATTTTAAGAGATTTTTACCCCATTTTACCCTAATTTTTTATAATTTTTAGCAAAAAAATGCCCTTTATGTACGGAACATAAAGGGCAAATAATATTTTGGTGAAATGATCTAAACTTCAACCGAAACCACGGCAGGTTTCCGTTCCGCCAGGGTTAAGTCCAGGTCGGGTTTTGAAACATCGGTGAGGGCAACTTTGCCGCGCTCTTTTCTGAGGATGCGGTTGAAAAGCGATATCTCCCTATCAAACAAAAAGCGAAAGAACAATTTGGTCC
>Ga0302227_10001779_pt1 | contig 15624 bp, 22 predicted proteins | sample II_Palsa_N1_1_FD_193525 | JGI IMG/M metagenome (GOLD analysis project Ga0302227, IMG submission 193525) | Peat permafrost microbial communities from Stordalen Mire near Abisko, Sweden - II_Palsa_N1_1 | ecosystem: Environmental > Terrestrial > Soil > Palsa > Peat permafrost | place: Sweden...
ACCCAACCAGAACAACAACAAAATCTCCGACACCATGCAGATTGCCGGCTTCACTGAGGTGATCGATGCGAAGCTGCGGTACCCAAACACCGCGCTGCTGTACATCGAGTTTTCCGCCGAGCAGTTCCGGAATATCCCGGCGGTGACCATCGAGACCAAACTCAAGAAGATGCAGGTGCCGAGCAACTACGATCCCGTGGCGCGGAGCTACACCGGGGTCTGGGACGGCACTTTCAAGCAGGCGTGGACCGATAACGCGGTCTGGATGACCTATGACATCACCACCGCCGACCGCTTCGGCCTTGGTCGCCGCATCAAGCCATGGATGGTGGACAAGTGGGAGCTTTACCGCATCTCGCAGTACTGCGACCAACTGGTGCCGGACGGTAAGGGCGGCATGGAGCCGCGCTTCATCTGCAACCTGAACTTGCAGAGCAAGGCTGACGCCTGGTCCTTGCTGCGCGACATCTCGGCGATCTACAGGGGGATGACCTACTGGGCCCAGGGCCAGGTTTTCACCCTGTCGGATATGCCGCGGGCCACTGACTTCGACTTTGCCTACACCAGGGCGAACGTGATCGATGGCAAGTTCACCTATTCCAGCGCATCGGAGCGCACCCGATACACCCGGGCCTTGATCAGCTACGACAACCCGGCGAACAACTACGACACAGATGTCACTGCGGTGACGGATGCCAAGCTTCAGCGTCGATATGGCGACAACCCGCTGGAGATCAGCGCGATCGGCTGTACCCGTGAGTCTGAGGCTCAGCGTCGCGGCAAGTGGGCGTTGCTCACCAACTCCAAGGACCGCGCCATCTCGTTCAAGGTTGGCCTCGACGGACGGATCCCACTGCCTGGCTACGTGATCCCTATCGCTGACGAGCTTCTGGCTGGCCGTGCTGTGGGTGGTCGGATCGCCGAGGCGAACGGAAAGGTCATCAAGCTGGACCGTGACACCCAGGCCAAGCCCGACGACCGGTTGATCCTGAACCTGCCCGACGGCAAGTGTGAGGGTCGCACCGTGCAGTTGGTCAGCGGTCGTCAGATCACGGTCACTACGGCGTTTTCCGTAGCGCCTGAGCGTGAGTTGGTGTGGGCGCTCGACGCTGACGACCTGGCCATCCCGCTCTATCGCGTGACCAGCGTGGCGCGTCCGGAGCCTGGCGTTTTTGAGATCTCGGCCGTGCAGTACGACCCGAGCAAGTTCGCGCATATCGATACCGGTGCTCGGCTGGAAGAGCGCCCAATCAGCGTGATTCCGGTCACCGTGGTTCTGCCGCCGGCGAGCGTCACGCTGTCGTCGAACTACGCCGTGGACCAGGGCATCGCCATCAGCACCATGAACATCTCGTGGCCCGCCGTGAATGGTGCAGTCGCGTATGACGTGGAGTGGCGCAAGGACAGCGGAAACTGGATCAAGGTGCAGCGTACTGGCTCGACCAGTGTGGACATTACAGGGATCTACTCAGGGGCCTATTTGGCTCGCGTACGTTCGGTGAGCGCCTTCGAGATCTCATCGATCTGGAAAAGCTCCAACCTGACCAACCTCGAGGGCAAAACCGGGCTTCCGCCGGCGGTGTCGTTCCTGACCACCACCAGCAAGGTCTATGGCATCGGTATTCAGTGGGGATTCCCGCCGGGCGCCGAGGACACCCAGCGGACGGAACTCTGGTATAGCCAATCGCCGGACCAGACGACCGCGATCAAGCTGAGCGACTTCAGCTACCCGCAGGCCAAGCACGAGATGCAGAACATCCTGGCGGGCGCGAGCTTCTTCTTCTGGGCTCGCCTGGTGGATCGGACCGGCAACATCGGGCCTTTCTTCCCCGTTACCGGTGCCGTGAATGGACGGGCCAGCTCTGACCAGTCTGAGTACGACAAGTACTTCGCGGACAAGATCGGCAAGGGGGCGCTGTATCAGAGCCTACGGGAGGAGATCGAGCTGATTACGGGCGATGGCCCCGGTTCAGTGAATGAGCGCCTGGAGGAGGCCAAGAAGGAGTTCAACGACCTCATCAACGAGATCGTCGACGCTCTGGAGTATGACCCGGCCAAGACCTACGCCAAGGGCGACATGGTCCGCGTTGGCCAGCACCTGTTCCAGGCAACGAAAGCGGTACCGGTCAACACCACTCCGCCAAATGCCAGCTACTGGTTCGACATGGGCACCATCGCCGAAACCAACGACGCCATGGCCCTGGAGATCAGCAAGAACAAGTCGGCCATCGATAACGTGGACGGGAAGGTCACGGCCACCGCAGAGAAGCTGGACGGTGTTTACGCAACGATCAAGGCGGAGTCGGCAGGGAACGAGTCGGGCAGCGCAGGTGATGACACCTCCTCAGCGGGCGTCTGGTCGCTGATGTCTGCCATTGCTGAGCGGGACTTTGCTCAGTCTGTACGAACGGACATTGTTGAGGCAAAGGTCAGGGATAACGCAGCCAGCATCACGACTGTGCAGCAAACAATCGTGACCGATAAGGCTGCGACGGCCGAGGAAATCAAGACGCTCAAGGCGAGTGCTGGAGATAACTCGGCAGCAGTGCAGACCGTCAGCAGGGCCTTGGCCGACACAAGCAAGGCGCTGGGCGAGAAGATTGAAACCGTTCAGGTTGCCTCCGGCAAGAACACCGCCGCGATTCAAGAGACCAACCGGGTTGTCGCCGCCACCGATGGCAAGGTGTCAGCGATGAAGACCCTCAAGGTCGAGACCCTCAGTAACGGCAAGAAGGTCATGGCGGGGCTGGCGCTGGGATCTGATGGCGATACATCGGAAATTATCGCCTTCGCTCAGCGCTTCTCAGTAGTCAATGAAATCGACGGCAAGGTGATCCCGATGTTCGTCGTAGAAGGCAATCAAGTGTTTTTCAATACCGCGATCATCAGCACAGTATTTGTCCAGCAGATCATCCTGGGTATGACGATTCGATCTGAGGCCGTTGACTCCAAAGGTAAACCACTACTGGAGATCGATGTGAAGGCTGGGACATTCACGCTCCGCAGTTCTGGAGCAGGCGGGTCATCACTTCTCAATAACGACGGACTCTTCGTTTATGACGTAGAAAATATCGAGCGCGCGGCTATCGGGAGACTTTCATAATGGCTGAATATGGAGTGCGCGTAAGAGACGCGTCAGGAGTTGATACACTTAATACAAGCACTACTGTTATTAGAACCTTGGCCGTTAAACGTATTACGGTCCCGCCTTTGGCGGATCGGTTCTTTAGCTATGTCAATATGCCAGAGGTAACTGCTGAATGTTTTGTGGTGGCTAGTCGTGTTGACGTTACCGGGGAGCGGGATACTATGCCAGGTGTCTTTTGGTCAGTCGGGCAGCTGCAAATAAAATTAGGTGCGGGCTTGGTACTTGATATATTTATATTGAGGGGATAGCGATGCAATATGGTATTCGCACATCAAATGGCTCTGCTATTACGCAAATGGATTCGGAGAGTAAGGTTTTGACGGTGGCCGCGAGTGGTAGCTATGCCAGCGTCAATAGCTACGAATTTACAATTACTTACGCTACGCCGATAACCACGCAACAAAAGCCATTTATTTTTCTGAAGCCAAGCGGTCTTGGCTTTACGAAGCTTATTTTACATCTTGGCGGTCCAGGTAACTGGACCGGCTTCTATGCAAGGGACACTGGTAGCGGAAAATGGATGGCCGGCGTATTTAACTCGATTGTACAGCCGAGTCAGTACGATATCCGGATTACTGACTCTTCCGGCTCCAGGCTGTTTAGTGGAAGTGACAATATAATTCAGTTGAAAGGGGCTCCTAATTCTACAAATTGGGTATTTAACAGTGAAGGCTTCCAGTCTGGTGGGGTTTATTGGTCTGGAATTCAAGCTCCATGGACGGGCTCATTCGATGATTATTTTCTAGCCTCTACAGCCGCTGCCGGTCGGGTTTACAACGGGAATAGTACCCAAGAGACACAAATAGGGTTCTCTGCAGGAAACCGGCAAGTTATCAAGGGGTTTATCGGTACTCTTATTGGCTCTGAAACTGGTGCAGTATTTAGTGGTCGTACCACTTTCGCTGCTAGACCCATGCGCCCTATTTAAGAATGAATGAATACCGAAACCCGCGATGTGCGGGTGTTTTTTTGACTGGAGAAAACGATGGCAAGACAAGAGATCATCCTGGGCACGCCACCACAAGGGATTGGTGGTGATACGCCACGAGCTGCAAACATGAAGATCAATGCCATGACGACTGAGTTGTATGGAGTAACGAACAGTCTTGCGAATGGCACAGGAAAGCCGTTGCTTGCAGCTGTTGGTGTCCGGGCATCTGCAATCGGGTTATTTGGCGTTCAGGGTGGGTACATTGGGTGGAACGGGCAAGAGGTTAGCGGTTATAGCGGCGAGATGAACTTTGTCTGCAATCGCGGGAGCGGGACAGGGGGCTTCACCTGGCGGTCAGTGAACGCCATGAATACTGAAAGCGGCCCAGCTATGACGTACAGCTATAGCGGCGTTCTAGATGTTGGTGAAATCAGCACTCGACTGATATCCCCGTTCCGGGTTCGAGAGACAAATGGTCGGATTGGGTCTGGTGCCGGCCTTTACTTCGGGTGGAATGAATCAGGTTACATCGGCGAGTCGAACTTTATTTGTAACAACAATGCCTCTAACAACCCCGCTGCTGGGGGGTTCAGTTGGCGAACCGTCAATAACATAAACACTGCCAGCGGTCCAACAATGAGGTACACGTACGCGGGCGACCTTTCGGTTCCGGGCACGGTTGTACAGGGCTCTGATCGTCGCCTGAAAATCAACGATGTCGAAATCACGAATGGCCTGGAGAAGATTCTGCAGGTCCGCCCAGTGGAGTTCGACCGCCGCTCAATGCTGACCGACAAGGAGTACCCATTCCACGAAGCGGGCGTCATCGCTCAAGAACTCCATGACGTTCTCCCGATACTGGTTACCCCTGGCGATGACGACGAGTCACAGGAAAGTATCTGGCGAGTGAACTACACCGGGCTTATCCCCTATCTGATCTCCGCGATCAAAGAGCTAAAGTCCGAAATTGAAGAGCTGAAAGCCGGAAAGACCGGCCCAGCTTAAAGCCTCTGTCCGCAACAAACGCACCCCGCCACCGAGCGGGCTTTTTTTCGCCTGGAGAAAGCTATGACCCCAACAATTCCTCGCGGCGTACGTTCAAATAACCCCGGCAATATCGATTACAACCCCGCGAACCAGTGGCAGGGCCAGCTCAAGCCAGACCCGGCTATCGAGAAGCGCTTCGCCCGGTTCGATACGCCCGAGAACGGTATCCGCGCCTTGGGCAAGCTGTTGCTGACCTACCAGCGCAAATACGGGCTCAGGACCGTGAAGGCCATCATCAGCCGATGGGCACCACCCGAGGAGAACGACACGGCGGCCTATGTGCATGCCGTCGAGGCGAACACCGGCACCGCGCCGGGCGCAGAGATCGATCTAACACAGGCCCAGGTCATGCGCGGCTTCGTCAAGGCAATCATCCATCACGAGAACGCAGGGTATGCCTATCCGGACGCGGTTCTAGCCGAAGGTGTGCGCAGGTCGCTGATATGACCCTGGCGCAGAAGTTGGCCGTCCTTGTGCTATTGGTGATCCTGCTGCCGGCCCTGGGTGTCAGTGGCGGGGTTTGGCTGGCTGCTCAGCATTACCGGCCGCTGCTCGACACTGCGAACACCAATCTGGCCAACGTCAAGTCGGCGCGTAATAACCTTGAGGCGCTGGTGGGCGAGCAGGGTAGGAAGCTGGGCGAGCTGGTACAGGCAGGAAAGGAGCGCGAGCAGCGCGCCGCGCAGGCCGAGGCTGACGCCAGCGACCTGGCCAAGCCAGAGTATTCAGCGGCGAACCGTTTGCTACAGGAGCGAATCGGTGGCGATCCCGCTCAGGCAGCAGCGGCCATCATCGATCAGGAGTTGGGCTTGTGAACGACAAAGCGCACTGCAAAATATTCCAGAAATTATTCCTGACTGGGTTTCTGTTATTCATGGCCGGATGCGAAACTCGCGAACCCGAGGTGCGCACAGTGCGGGTGGAGGTGCCTGTGCAGATCCCATGTAGGTCGCGGGAGGTGGAGGTGCCACCATGGGCGGCGTCGGGGCTCAAGAAGTCCGATAGTCTGGAACTGAAGGTGAGGGCGCTATTGGCCGAACGGCGCCAGAGAGTTGGGTACGAGCTGCAATTGGTAGCGGCAGTTGGTGCGTGTCGTTAGTAACGCACCAACTGAACAGAGTCTAAATTATGGCGTCTGACAGGCCGATGCGCTTAAGCTCTTTTGGATGATTTTGTTTCAGGCTTGCAAAAATATATTTTACAAAGCTAGCACTTAAGTGATTCCAGTCTTCCATAAACGGGATGCCGTTGCTGCTTGATGGGCATTTCTTTTTGTCATAACCACACATTAAGTCGATTATGTCGACAAAGGTGTACTTGAGATCGCTTGGCACTTCTCCAGAAGTTGCAAGAGACCTCTTGTCAGGGTAGATGGCTAGGTCGATGCATCTTTTAGCATCGCTGCGAGCCACAAACATAGCATTCATGCAGGTCCCTGTTTTTTCTACCTCAAGTTGGTAGTAATTGCCGAAAATGTATGTGGTTGCTCCTGTTCGCTCAGCAAGTGACTTTAGCAGTGCGAAGCGAAATAGGTTTGCCTCATATTCAAATGGTCTGTAGGAAACAAGAAGTATCTTTGTTGTTGAATTAATCACGGAGTCGTCATTTAGGTATTTGACTAGCGTTGCACAACCTTCCTTGTACATGGATTCTTCTGGAGAGGCTGTGATTGTCTTTCCGTTTATTTGTACGTCGCAGTGGAGAAATGTTACCGCTACCACACGATATCGGGAGTGGTCGATATTTTCGTTTATTCCTACTGACCAGTTTTTAACATAAGAGTCGCCAATTATGAGTATAGTTTCTTTTGGTGGCGGCGAAACTTTATAGAATTCGCTTACCTGGGAGTCGTTCGTGAATTTTAAGTTTAGATTATTCTCGATGGCTCTAGCCTCAGCGCTATAGAAGCTATCCACGCGACCAGGGAAGCCCAACTGATTGTTTCCGACAAAGCCAATGACGGCCAGCACCAGCGCTACGGCCAGTGTTGATCCTATGACTACGCCCGACTTTTGACCCTTGGCTTTGCGAGTAGGGTTCTCGATAAACTTGTAGGTCAGTACCGACAGGACAACGGTGGCCAGGATCAAAGCTGCGATCACGGGCTTGCTTAAGTCGTGGGCCATCCTGAGCTTTGCAAATGCAAACAAAGGCTGATGCCACAGATAAGCGCTATAGCTCAGCAGTCCTGCGGACAGGAATACGCGCATTGTCAGAAGCCGGTGGGCTACGGTTCCTTCGCGCGCAAATTGGATGATTAGAACCGCACCAATTACCGACGGCACGGCATACAGGGCGTCCAGTTTGGCTATTTTTTTGTAGGCGAATATAGAGGTGATGACCAACACCAGGCCTAAAATGCTTCCGATATTGTTAACTGTGCGATTGCTTGACCTCCATCCGATCAAAGCAACCATTGCGCCGGCTAATATCTCCCACGCGCGAGCCGGAAGTAAGTAGAAGACACCAACTTGGTCCTTGCCATAGAACCAGACAGCAAAGGCGAGGCTAGAAACAAGAGCAACGGCTATGATGACGGTGATTGCTTTGACTCCTGCTCGCCATAACAACATTATTAGCAGGGGGAAGAAAACGTAGTACTGTTCCTCTACGGCCAGGCTCCAGGTATGGAGTAGAGGCTTTAGTTCTGCTGCGGTGTCAAAGTAACCGCTCTGCATCCAGAAGAGAATGTTTGAGCCGAATGCCAGCGTGGCCATTATGCTCTGTGCAAAAGATTTTAACTCTAGTGGCGGAAGAATGAACCAAGCAACAGGAATGGTACAGGCTATTACGAACAGAAGTGCCGGTAAGATTCGCTTCGCTCGTCTTTCGTAAAAAGATGCCAGGGTAAATGTCCCTGCGCTCTTTTCAGCCATTATGATAGAGGTGATTAAATACCCGCTGATCACGAAAAAGATATCGACGCCAACAAAACCACCTTTGAACTTGGTGATCCCTGCATGAAATAAAATAACAGGGATTACTGCGAGCGCCCGCAGACCGTCAATCTCACCTCTGTACTTCATGTAGCTGTTGCTCCGTCTTTATGCGATTTGTAGCGGTTGCGCATTCTACTTGTACCGCTCTTGATACGACAGCCTGCCGTGCCGCTTGCCCTGGCGGATGCTGGACGAGCACCGGAATCACCAACGCTTGCGACCAAGGAATGGTCGCCGGCCGTCACACCACCCACCTCGCAAAGGATTGCAAAATGACAAACCCAATCGTTCCATGGATGGGCGGTAAACGCCGCCTGTCGAAGCGTCTGCTGGCGCTCTTTCCTGACCACGAATGCTACGTTGAGGTTTTCGCCGGCGGCGCAGCTCTGTACTTCAAGCGAGAGCAGCCTGCCCAGGTTGAGGTGCTCAACGACATCAATGGGGATCTGGTGAACTTGTATCGAGTGATCCAGCACCACCTGGAGGAGTTCGTGCGGCAGTTCAAGTGGGCGCTGAGTTCCCGGCAGATCTTTGAATGGCAAAAGATGACCGTTCCGGAGACCCTCACTGATATCCAGAGGGCAGCGCGGTTCTTCTATCTCCAGCACCACGCCTTCGGTGCCAAAGCAACAGGCCAGACCTTCGGCACCGGGACCACCAGACGACCTATCAATCTGCTCCGGATCGAGGAGAACTTGTCCGAAGCCTGGCAGCGCCTGACCGGAACCTACGTTGAAAACCTGCCGTGGCTAAAGTGCGCCGAGAAGTACGATCGGCCTCACACCTTCCACTATATGGACCCTCCATACTGGCAGACAGCGGGATACGGGGTCGGGTTTGGTTTTGAGGAGTACGAGCGAATGGCCGACTTCATGCGGACCTGCCAGGGCAAGGTGATGGTCAGCATCAACGATCACCCGGATATCCGGCGGGTGTTCGAAGGATTTCGTCTGGAGACGATGGATATCCGGTATAGCACTGCCAATCCCCGGAAAGGATCGGCCGCTGTGACTGGCGAGCTGGCGATCATGAGCTGGTAGTTGGCCAGCGCCTGGTGTGTTTCAAAATAAGGATTGTGTTCGTTCGGCAGGACGCAGGGGGGAGGGAGTTGTACGGGAAAATTCTTCCCCAAAATGCAACCGTTTGGACCAGTGTTTATTGGGTTTTAAAGAGTCGCTACTTCAGTGCTTTTAGATGGTCTATTTGTAGCTCAAGGCCTTGATTTTAAAGGCCTTAGCTGGTTTTTATGCGGCGTCCCAGGCTTTGACACCATGATTGGACGGTCAGAACCGGTCTTTCCTGCGCAAAACCTCCGTTGCAGGCCACGGTTTACCGTTTGCATAAGCACAAAAAAATGGATGTTTTGCCACCATTTAAAAGGTCTATACACGTTTAAAATCAACATCTTAGCTCTATAAAGCCCCCAGCATGGGGTGCTAGGGGTCGAGTGTTCGAATCACTCCGTCCCGACCATATTTTTCAATGAGTTAGCCCAATCTTTTCAGGTTGGGCTTTTTCATGCGTAGGGACTTTTGCGGGGGATCATCCCGATTTCCTCCTCAAGATGGTCAGCGCTGGCCCGCGAGAGTCAGTTGCCGACACTTTGTTCGCAGCCTCAATCAGATGCTGCAGCTCCGGGGTAGAATAGTGGCTGGTGATGCTGCCGTTCTTATGCCCCAACAATGCCTTCCGATCTTCCTCTGTCACGCCTGCTGCACGTAGCCTTCTGCCAAAGGTGTGCTTCAAGTCGTGAACGCGGAAAGCCCTGAACCCTGGATGCGCCGGCGACTGGTTGGTTTGTTCCCATTTGTCCGCCGAACGCTTCCTGGCCTTCCTCCAGGCCGAGTCATTCATTCTGTCCATGGTAGTGGCCCCATATTGATCTGGCTGTCCGTATCAACTCTTGGCCAGCCGTCGAGCCCACCTGAATCCATCCGGATTTATCGCGGCCGTAGTTTTCTGTCTTGAACAAGCGATACCTGTTCCGGTGTCCGGTTCCGGGCGATGAGGTCTCGGTGTTCATATAGAACGCCACGCCATCCCGTCGTACCTGAAGGACTGTCTTAGCCATGGGACGAATCACCTTGAAAGTGGTCAGCCAGCACTCGGCGCGCGTCGATCCCGCGCGATGCTGACATGACGTAGATCTGGCTGAAGGTGGTCTCCCGATGTTGTAGGGCGTTGAACAGTTCGATCAGGCGCTCGCCCACCTGTCCGTTGCGGCGGCTCATAGGCCTGAGCTCACAGCTGGCGGGAGCGAAGCGGCGGCACTTGCCAGCGCATCCAGCAGCAAGGTTTGGCGGTTCTGTCCGTCCAGGTACTGACGCACGGCCCGGACAAACACGCTATTCATACTCCGGTCAGCGGCATTCGCAGCTGCTTCGATATCGGCACGCAGCCCGTCAGGCAGGCGTACCACAAATTTGTCAGCGGTACGGGAGTCGTATTGGTTAGTACTCAATGTGTTTCTCCAGGCAAGCCGATAGCCGGCCGCGATGATGGCTCTCGTAAATATTTGGATGTGCTCTGTTTCGCCATGAGGTGGCGAAGGAGTGGCTATAAATTAGCAATAGCTAAATAAATTAGCAAATTGTTTTTGAGGTTTCCAGATTTGCTAATTCTTCTTCAGGGGAGGAGGCTCTTAACTCGTAGTGGCGAAGTAATGGTGCTAAATTCGGCCTCATCACGGTTGGGTCGGCTTAGGTATGAGATCCGTCGATCTCAAGACAGAAAGGGACTTTATGAAAAAAATGCTTCTTGGCCTCTCAATGGTCGCGCTTCTCTCGGGTTGCGCCACCAGCGGCACAAAAATCGAACAAGCCCAGATCGACAGTTTGATCAAAGGTAAAACCACCAGCAGTGAAGTGATTGCTCTTCTCGGCCCACCAACGGCGGTCACTCAGAACTCTGACGGATCGCAAGTGCTGGGTTGGGGCTATGCCTACGTTGGCTTCGCTGGTATCGGTACCGAGGTAGAGAGCACGACGGTAACTATTGCTCAAGATGGGACCGTGAGCAGCTATGCCCGAAGCGGTTCGAAGGTCGGGGGAGGAGCACCATCTACTTACAGCGCCGTCCCCGTACAGCCGACCCCGGGCCCTATGACCAAGAGTCAGTACAAGCAGGTTCAGCTCCAGAAACTCACAGAGCAGAACTTGCCTTACGACGAATACCAGAAGCGCTATCAGGAAATAATGGCCCAATAGGTCTACTTGGATATTTAGTCATGCCCCTAACTAAGGCCAACCAGCAGCTTCGCCGCGACCTCAAGGCGATCGCCTCCAACCTTGAGCAGTCCTGCGTCGATCTGGTCAAGCTCGCGGAAAAGCTCAGTGATGCCGATGCCATAGGATTGATGGGATTGGTGGGTACGCTCCATGAGGAAGCTGACCGGTTGGCGGGGTATGCGGATGAGGTGACGGTAGGAAGGATTGTGCGGACAAACGAATGAATAGCGGGTCGGATGGCTTCTGGCTGGGAATGCACATCTCGTCTATATGGCATCCCGGCATGGCCGGTAATGAGGGAGTGTTAGAGCGGTATGACTGATCAGAGAGAAAATTTTTCGACTAATAACGACGGAGCGATAGTAATAAAATACGATGATATGCTGCGCTTCATGAACGCCAAATTCAGCTCAACCACTTGCATTCAATGCGGGGAGAGTAAGGGCTGGACTGTGGATACAGGCAACACTTCGGGATACGACCCATCCAAGCTAACAATTTATAAAATGGAATATGCGACGGGAGTGATTTATCGTCCATTTGTCGTAATGTCCTGCAATAACTGCGCAACAATCCGTCAAATGTCTGCAAGTACCGTCGACGAATGGATAAGAAACAACCCGGAGATGAACGAATGACCGTTCATCACGGCCCATGGGATCATGACACCAGACCTAGGCACAGCGATGGCGTAGCGGAGAAGACATCAAAACTGGACGCTGCTGAAGATTTACCCCATTCTAATTTCATGACAGACATTACTCGCGAAGAATTCAATGCCAAGCTCGAGACCATCGAAGTCAAGATGGATGCTCGTGTTGAATCTGTGTCAGCAAAAATCGAAGGGTTTCTTGCTGTGCAGGTTGAGCGTGATAAGCGTCTCGACGCTGTTATTGCTCAAATCAGCAAGGATAACGGAGAAACAAAGTCCAGCATCAGCTCTATGAAAACTACGCTCATAGTCACTGCTGTCTCGACTGTGTTAGCAATCGTGCTCGGTGTAGCGGGTTTCAATACAGCACTTACATCCAATATGCTTGGCGCCTTCCAGTTAGGCAAAAGTGACCAGGCCAGAGCATCGGAAGCGATCACAACGCAGGCGCCCAGGGTTGCCATTCCTCCGCCCTCAACACCTCCTGCGGCGCAGCAGAAATAACTTAAGAAAGCCCGGCCCGCGCCGGGCTTCTTGTTTCTACGACATCCTTTTCACCCACCATTCACAGGACGGGGCGCAAATTGCCTCGACTCCTTTGCAGAATCCCTTTAGGCCCGTACGCGGGTCATTTTTTTGCCTGTTGCTACGCTTTCCATGCCATCGAATGGAGTCGAAGCCATGTCCGCCCCACAATACTCACTCCCTGATACGCTTGAACGAATCTATGAGAACCAGCTCGCCCTAGAAGCGGCACTGATGGAGCTGACCCTTCTCGTCGAGAACCTGGGCCATGACGTGGCCGGAGATAACGTACGCGGCGCTCTGCACACCATTGGTGAGAACGCTGGGCATATCAAGCAGGGGGTGGCTAGGTTGAGGGCACAAGGGCCGGATTGATCGCCAGGGGGAGGGCAGTGACGATCTCGCTCATCGTCGCTTTATCTTGCTCAAAGTAGGTGGCGCCGGTGTGTGTAATTGCGAGCTGATAGTTCCCGATCTCGACGACATCCACCAAAGCAAACAGTGAGATCAGGTCTAGCCCTTCGGCTCTACCAATCTCAGTATTTGGCGCGTCATTCCCCTCATCCAGAATGGCTGCAAACTCTTTGGCTTCTTCGTGAGTACTGAAAAGCTCAAGTATTTCCGCCGACCAAATTTTATTCTGATCGCGATGTACCAACGTATCTGGGGAGCCTGGGCTTCCCAGATAATAAGCGTGCCTGTTCGCGAGAGCTTGAGTGTCCGGATGATTGGGGCCGCGACGTATTATCCAAGCGCCGTTAGGGCCCTTCCTGCTGATATGCGGGATGAGGACATATTGCTTGATGGTTGGCTCTTCATCGAACGGGTTGTACGGCAAAGCAGGGCGCCCCAAATTCAAAGCTGTTGCTCCGCAGGTAAACCTCACGCGATAGCTATCTGATGATTCCCAGACTCCTACAGGCTCGTACCTGGCCATCAATCGAATTATCGCAGGTATCAGCACCTGGGATTTCTTGCCCATCATGGGCGCCATTCGAAGGAGCTTTTTATCCCGTACGCTGATTTCTTCCGCAGGAACTGGCTCCAGGTCTGCTGCGGTAATCTCAACGAACTCCCACTCAAGTAGTCCTTCTTTCTCTTGCGCCGCTAGCTCATGCAGTCGTTCGGGCTCCATGTACAGTTGCTCTGCTCGTAACGGTATCGAGTCTGTCTCTCGCGTTGCTCGGCCGGCGCCGGGGTCTGGCTTAATTGAATCAATCGCCGATCTCCATCTGCAATCGGGCTTGGTCCAGATAAGGATTGCGTCAGGGAATACCACACCTGATGTGCTGCTATCCGGAGTTCCAAAGTAGTAGCGAACATACTGGAGGGCGCCGAAGAACGTCTTCGTTATCGTCGGAGGCGCAGGGTGATTCCCTTCAATGAGCTTGTACTCAAGGACAAGGTCCAAATCTCCGCAAGTTATTGCACCTCGGGCATACGAGCCGACCACCCATAGCGAAGTAATCTCGAGCTGGGACGTCACTGCCTTGTTAAAGAAGTCTCTGTGAGCGATAACCCGTGTGGATGCCTCGTCTAGCCTCTGGCAGATCCGCACGAGCTTTTTGGTGAACGATTCGCGTGGATCACGCTTTTCAGCTACGGCCATGCTCTCATCTCTACAGCGGCGCCCAGGGAAGGGCTTGTAAATTCACCGTATCACTCGGGTCAGCTAAATCGCCATTAGCAGACGGTATAGCGATCATTCAATCTACAGGTGTTTTTCCATGGAATAAAAAAGCTCGGTATTTACCGAGCTTTTATGCTTTCAGAAAACTTTTTTCATGCGCATTCTGGAGCACGCTGGACCTCTTGCGCGATCTCAGCACCATGGTCAATCTCTGCCTTCCGCAAGTCATAGGCCGACTGGAGATTCGCCCAGAACTGCGGGCTTGTATCGAAACATGCCGCTAAACGTAGGGCTACGTCTGCGCTGATATTGCGGCGACCATGCACGATCTCCAATACTGTTGGAGGAGAGACATTCAATAGCCTCGCCAGAGCTGTTGGGCAGAGGTCCATTGGGTTGAGATATTCCTCGATGAGAACTTCGCCCGGGTGGACAGGGCGCATACCGTTAGTAAACACAATTTCACCTCAGTGGTAGTCTACAATTTCAACGTTTTCTGGCCCAGTAGCACCCCAGATGAAGCAAATTCGATACTGATCATTAATTCGGATGCTGTGTTGACCTTGTCGGTTCCCTTGTAGTGCTTCCAGCCGATTACCGGGCGGAGACTTCAGATCCTGAATGCTTGTCGCCGCATGGAGCATGTTCAATTTCCGCTGTGCCGGCATTAAAATTGCTGCCCACCTTCGTGAGAGCCCTGTCGTAAAGAGGCTTTGGGTGTCGCCGCAACGGAAGCTGATGATCATTATTAACGCTTAACGTTAGTCGTTAATGGGGATTGTAGCGTCACTACCGGAAGTCAAGTGCAATCCCGATGAGTGGTAGCATCGGTTGATCCTCCCCCGTACTCGCGCACCACGATGAGCGCTTGTGCACCATCAAGCAGCTGTCAGAACATGCTCGGGCATTTGTAGAGATTGATCGTCGAGCTATTCAGCTCGGCGCTACCAGCCAGGTGAAGCGTTTGGGTGGTGGCTCACCGTCTCTTGAGCATGTCTTGGACATCACTTGCGTAGCTACTGGCAGATTCAGCGGAATCGTATGCGTCATCAGCAGAGTCCCTAGCTTCCCTGGCGAAGTATACGGATGCGCCAGCTAGTATCAGCGTGACCAGGTTGGTTGCTATCAAAAGCTTTAGCAGTTTATTCGTGTCCATATTGCCTCCCATTAGAAGCATGACCAATATCCAATAAATTATCGCGTCAGCCGGTCTGTGGACGATTAGCGCGCTATGCCGTCTGTGTCGGATCCGTCTTTCGTATGCCCGAGCATCTAGGATATTGAGAGCAGCCGAAGAATGTCCTGCCTGCGTAACGTCCCTTTCTCGCCGTACGCGGAACTACGCTACTTCCGCAAAGTGGACACAACCCGAGTTGCCCCCAATCTGAAGCAGCTGGCTTCGGGGGGAGTAAAGCCTGGGCGGCTTCGCGTTCTCTGCGATCCCGGGCTTTAGATCGGCCGCTGAAGAAGGAATAGATGGCTATCCCAGCTCCGATTATCAGTAAAAAGATGAATCCGCCGGCGC
>Ga0302227_10001783_pt1 | contig 15608 bp, 8 predicted proteins | sample II_Palsa_N1_1_FD_193525 | JGI IMG/M metagenome (GOLD analysis project Ga0302227, IMG submission 193525) | Peat permafrost microbial communities from Stordalen Mire near Abisko, Sweden - II_Palsa_N1_1 | ecosystem: Environmental > Terrestrial > Soil > Palsa > Peat permafrost | place: Sweden...
ACCTTCCATCCAGCGTTCGTATGATGAAGGAATGGTTCAGGTTGTCAACCAAAGCACAAAGTCTTTCGAAAACAGCTTTAATCTTCATACCCTCCCTGAATGTCCAGACTGCAAATATGGTGTTGTTGTTTGGGTAGTCAGTGACGCTTTGAGATTCATGCACTGTCACGCTTTTCATATATGCCGGTTTATTTTTGTCCAAATTACAAATTAATTAGAAGCCCTCCTCACCGTAAAGACAAAACCGACTCCATACACATTATCTATGCTAACTGCTGTGGAACTGCTCAAATGCTTGCGGAGCCGGGAAATGAATACATCGAGGCTCCTCCCCAGGAAGTAGTCATTCTCGCCCCAAAGCTGGCTGAGGATATCCTCCCGTTTGAGCACCCGGTTCTCATGCCGGAAAAGGAAATCCAGTAGTTCGGCCTCCCGGGGCGTTAGCACGATCTCCTTTTTATCGCCAATCATCAGTTTGAAACAATCCTTTTCAAAAACGACGTCTTCTCTCCTGATGACCATCGCGGGACGGCCGGCCGTTACGCCGGCATTCCTTTTAATGATGTTCCGGATACGAAGCACCAGTTCATCGACATCAAAAGGTTTGCAGATATAATCGTCCGCCCCCAGTTTAAGCCCACGAAGCCGGTCCGATTTTTCATTGCGGGCCGTCAGGAACAGAAAGGGCAGCTTCATCCCCAACTGGACAATCTTGTCGGCCAGTTGAAACCCATCCATCTCGGGCATGGCCACGTCAATCAGCGCCAGATGATAGTGTACGGGGTCTCTCAGCAAACGGTCATAGGCCAGTCGGCCATTAGTCAGCCAGTCCACTTCAAAATCGGATATTTCCAGGTACTGTCGGACGACATTGCCCAGGTCCGTCTCGTCTTCAATCAGCAGAATTTTGGGTTTGGTCATATCTTCCATTGTATGCGGATAAGGTACATGTTCAAAAATGATGCTCAAAAAGGAATGCTGATAGTGAAGGTACTCCCCTCCCCTTCCACGCTGGTGATATCGATCTCCCAATTATGGGCCTCGATCGCCTTTTTCACATAGAACAACCCTAACCCTAAGCCCTTTATCGTTTCGCTTCCTGACCGTACATGCCGGTAAAATTTTTCAAACACATGCTTCTTTATTTCTGCCGTCATGCCCATCCCATTATCACGGATGATGACATATAAGGATTTCTTATCGTCAAAAATGGCCACTTTTATTTCTTTCCATTCATTGGTGTTATATTTTACCGCATTGTCAAGAATATTGAGGATGATCGTAGTGAACCAGAAACGGTCTGCACGAACGGAATCTCTTTCTGCATCCTTCTGAAGGCTGAGCTCCACATTGGTGCCTGTCAGTTTGAGCCGGTAATCAAGGAGGATCTCTTCCAACTGGTTGTGAACGGCAAATTCTTCCTTCGAGAGAGAGATCCTGTTCATCGTAGTGATGTCAAGGACCTGGCTGATCAGGATCTTCAACCTATCCGCCTGACGCTGGATCACTTCGGTGAGCGGCTGAACTTTTTCCCGCGTGCTGATCACTTTCTCATTCTGCATCGTCTTGTTGGCTACAATAATGGCCGACAACGGCGTATGAAATTCATGGGTGATACTATTGATGAAGTCGGATTTCATCTCCGACAGCTTTTTCTGGCGCAACCAGTTGCGGAAGGTAATGAAGAACAGCAGTACGACGGACAACACGGAAAACAGTGACAGCAGGAAGGTAGGCAGCATCAGCCATAAAATGGTCGCCTTCCGGTTGCGGATATCGACATGAAAGCTGAATTCAACGCGGGATGAATGACCCGCAGGGCTTCCTACACCGTAAAAACTGACCAGATTTCTGAAGGCTATCTCCTTTAGTGTACCGCCGATCCGGATGCCATTCTTTGACTGGATAACCGGATCGATCAGGGAATATTTTTTGCTCTTGTCATAAAGGTTAATGTACTTATTCGGCTCGAAGGCAATATCCACTCTTTCAACCAGCAATGCATATTCCAGGTCTCGCTGCAAGTGATTTTCTGCCACCCACCTGGCCAGCAGACTATCCATGTTATTGGCTTTCTTCAAGGCGATAAAGGCGCTGTCGCAGATCTTTTGCACCAGGATATCGAAAGCCTTGTGGTCCCGGTTCCAGGTTTGTTCCATCAGTGCCATGTCGCCGGCCAGGTAACAGTCCATGATCCGCTGTCCCCCCGGCATGATCTTGTCGTTCGCCACCGCTTTAGTATAGGCATTGTTGAGGATACCCTGCTCTGCCAGATAAAAATGATCATCTTTCAATTCGTACGTATTGTACAGCAAAAAGAACTGGACAGATGACAGGATCAGGAAGCTTACAGTCGCTATGATCTTATGCGTAGTAGTAGAATACCTCACCATAAGCAGTTAAAGGTTAGCAATTTTGGTGCCCTTAAATTAAGCCTTTTAATGGGATGAAGCCTATTTGCGGCGACCCTTTAATTTCTGTTAACATTCTGTTTGAAGTCCATTGACAACATTCAGCACGGACTATAGATATCTTTATTTCGATCCATCCCTTGTCGACTATCCCATAAGATAACCAAAACACCAACTATAATGCGAATGCAGTTGACAGGATTGTTGATAATCCCTTTTGTAGTTTCCCTGTCTTTTACCGCAATGGCCGGCGACCGGCAACCATTTCCCGGCCCGGCGACAGTCCGGGATACGATCACCCGTGGAGGCTATACCCTATTGATTGTGAATAACGAGCCGGACTTCAACCCCCAAACACGTCAAAGATTGATCGACGCCTTTTTTACAGTTTATCCGGAAGAGGCGAACCGCTTCAACAAAAATACGCTGAAGCAAGTGACATTCTTTATCGATCCTACTTACAAAGGAGTAGCCGAAACCGGGAACGGTGTTGCCAGGTATAGCCCTGCATGGCTGAAGGACCATCCCGAAGATATCGACGTCGTGACCCATGAAGTGATGCATATCGTACAGGATTACCGGCATGACGGTCCGGGATGGCTGACGGAAGGAATTGCGGATTATGTCCGGTATGTATATGGCATTAATAATCTGAAAAGCAACTGGACCCTGCCTGATTATCGCCCCGGTCAGCACTATACGGATGCATACCGGGTGACGGCAAGGTTCCTGCTGTGGGTAGAAAAGAACAAAGACCCGCATATTGTGGATCAGCTGGATGCGGCGTTGCGGGATGGCCACTATCAGGCTAACCTGTGGGTAAAACTGACCGGCGGTACCGTCGACCAACTTTGGCAGCAGTATGCAGCATCACCGTCATTAGAGCTGAGTTACAGATAACCAAAACCAAACTTAAATTTATGAGAAAAAAAATGATGCGTGCCACGCCAGTGGCATTCAAAAGGCTTTTAGCCTGTCTGCTCCTCTTTTATCTCTTCTGCGTCTCTGCATTCGCTCAGGGGCCCGTCACCATTTCCGGTCTTGTCAAAGACAAGCTGAATAAACCGCTGGATGCGGTGAGCGTTCAGGTAGTAGGGACACAACGGGGCACATCTACCGACTCGCTCGGAAGATTCACGATCAAGCTGGACAATCCCAAACAGCAGCTGCATTTTTCACGCGTGGGTTATGTGGCGCAGACCATCGGCTCGACCAACAGTTTTTACATCGAGATCACCATGGATGCCGTGGAAGGCAGTGCGGATGAAGTGGTGGTCGTAGGTTATGGCCAGCAGAAAAAGATCAGCCTGGTAGGCGCCCAGTCGACTGTCAATGTCGAAGACCTGAAAGAACCGGTTGCCAATCTGAGCGCTTCACTGGCCGGCCGCCTGGCAGGGCTGGTGGGCGTACAGCGGACGGGCCTCCCCGGAACGAACGGCGCAGACCTCTGGATCCGCGGGATCTCGACGTTTGTCGGCAGCGGGAACGATGCGGGGCCCCTGGTCATTGTCGACGGCGTACAGGGACGAAACATAGATGCGTTCGATCCGGAAGATATCGCATCCTTTACCATCCTCAAGGACGCCTCTGCAACGGCCGTCTATGGCGTCGCGGGAGCCAATGGCGTTATCCTGATACAAACGAAGAAAGGAAAGATCGGCAAGCCGGTGCTGATGTTCAATTATAACGAAGGGGTCAATTCTTTCACCAAGACCCCGCACCTTACCAATGGCTACCAATACATGAACCTGCGTGACGAAGCCGAAGTAGCTTCCGGCTTCCAGCCCGATTATTCCCAGGCCTTTATCGACAGTACGGTAGCAGGCCATCAGCCCTATCTCTACCCGGACGTGAACTGGATGAAGACTTTGTTCAACACCCTGGCTAATAGCCGGCGGCTCAACTTCAGTGCAAGAGGCGGCACGGAGAATACAACGTACTATGTTTCGATGGCCTATTATGATGAGACCAGCCTGATGAAGACCGACGGGCTGGAGCAGTACAATGCGAATACGCGCTACCGCCGGTATAACTTCACTTCTAATATCGACATGAACTGGACGAAGACCACCAAGTTCGCGCTGGGTGTCCAGGGTTATATTTCAAATACCAATTACCCTGGTGTTCCGGCGGCAACTTTTTACCCCGGCTCAAACTCCTCTACCTCCAATGCTCCCCAGCAGATCTTTGCGGATGTCATGCAGACCAGCCCGGTCCTCTATCCGGTCATGTACCCGGGTGATATCGTACCTGGTGTCAGCTCAGCAGGTGCACAACCCAATCCCTATTCGGAGCTGACGCAGACGGGTTATCAAAGTGTCTTCAGCAGCCAGGTGTATACCAATGCGCGGATTACACAGGACTTCAGTCCGCTGGTGAAAGGACTGTCGGCCTATGCCATGTATGCCTTCGATGTGCTGGACAGTCAGACCGTCGCTAATACCCGTCAACGGAGCAGCTATCTCATCGATAAGACTACCCCTTATAATCCCGATGGCACCCTCAACCTCGATCTGATCTCGGAGGGATCGGACAACCTCAGCTTTAGCAATGCCAACGGGGGCAACCGGCAGAATTACCTGGAAGCCGCTGTTAATTATGACCGCAACCTGAATACCAAAAACCACGTTACCGGTTTGCTGTTGTATAATCAACGGTCTTATAATGCGGCATACCCAACGAGCCTTACGGCAGCGCTTCCCTACCGGAGCGAGGGGGTGGCAGGCAGGATCACCTATGGCTGGAGTGACCGCTACTTCGGGGAGTTCAACTTCGGCTATAATGGCAGCGAAAACCTCGCACCGCAAAACCAGTTCGGCTTTTTCCCATCGTTTGGTGCGGGCTGGGTGATCTCGAAAGAAAAGTTTTTCGAGCCGGTCAAAGATATCCTGCAATTCCTGAAGGTCCGGTACTCTAATGGATATGTCGGTTCGGGGGGAGTGTCGCAAAATAATGATGTCCGCCGCTTCGGCTTCCTGACGCTGGTGTCCAACCAGGCTTCCGGCTACACTTTCGGCAATGGGGTCAATAATACCGGCTATGGCGGGATTGCCATAACAGATTATGGGACAGACGTGAAATGGGCACGCTCCCACAAACAGGATCTGGGTCTTGAGCTGAAGACACTGAATTCCAAAGTTTCGCTGACGGTGGATTACTTCACGGAGCTTCGGACGGGTGTCTTTTTGCAACGGGCCAGCCTGGCGGCTTATGCCGGCTTTATCAACGATCCCTGGTCAAATCTGGGAGTGATCAGCAACAAGGGCTTCGACGGTACTTTGGATATCACTCCGATCGCCATCGGGCCGACCATCTGGACGGCACATGCGACGTTTAGCTGGAACCGCGATAAGGTGATCCAGAATGACCAGCCTATCCCGCCCTATCCCTATATGGACCAACGGGGCGTGAACTATCTGTCGGACTTCGGTTATAAAGCGGAAGGCCTGTTCACCAGCCAGCAGGAGATAGCAAATGCGCCCAGCCAGGCGCCGCTGGGGAATGTAAGAGTAGGCGATGTCCGGTATAAAGATCTCAACGGAGACGGCAAGATAGATGCGAATGATGTGACGAGGATCGGCAACGGCGACGTCCCCAACCTGGTGTATGGCTTCGGGTTCAATGTACAATGGAAACAATGGAATTTCGGCGCTTTCTTCCAGGGCACGAAGGGCGCGCAGATACAGCTGGGCGGTGACGGTATCTTTCCCTTCAACAACAGCACCGGTGCGGAGCGCAGTAACCTGTATACCGAGGCAGAGAGCCGCTGGTCGCCTGAAACGCCCAACCCCCATGCCTTTTATCCCCGGCTGGCTTATGGCAACTCAGAGAACAGCAATAATGATGTGCCCAGCAGCTGGTGGGAGAAGAGCGTTGACTTCCTAAGGCTGAAAACCATGGATTTCGGGTATACCCTGCCAAGGGGAACGCTGAAAAGCATCGGCCTGAAGAGTGCGCGGATCTATGTACAGGGAGTCAATCTGTGGTATTGGAGTCCCTTTAAATTATGGGATCCGGAACTGAATACAACCAATGGCGCCTTATACCCCAATTCGCGGAATGTGACGACAGGCATCCAGGTCAATTTCTAATTCATCATAAACCGATTATCATGAAACGAACGATATATTTTCTCCTGGCCGGCTCTTTCCTGCTGCTGCTGGGTTCCTGTAAAAAGTACCTGCAAACTGTTCCCAACGACGTACTGACGATCGACAGTATCTTTACTTCGAAGGCCAATGTGGATCAATACCTGGCCAATATTTACTCTTCCCTGCCCGATGAGATGGTTCAAAGGTTTCCGCCCTATCTGAATGCCGGGGTATGGGAAGCCGCTTCCGACGACGCCAAGTACAATTGGGATTTTGTGTATACCAACCAGATGAATTTAAGCACCTGGAGCAACACGGACGGTAACGTCTCGGGTTACTGGGACGACTATTACCAGGCCATCCGTAACGCGACAGATTTCATGAACAGGATCGACGGCGCCAATCCGAAGGAAGTGCCGGACTCGCTGAAGGCAGAGTATAAGGCTGAGGCCAGGGGACTGCGGGCGATCTTTTATTTTTATTTGTTACGTACATATGGCCCGGTGGTGTTGCTGGGCGACAACCTGATCTCGGCAGATGCATCGACGACATCAGTCCGGCTGCAGCGGACGCCCTTCGATTCGTGTATCAATTTTGTTGTTACCCAGCTGGATTCGGCATACATCAGCCTGCCCTATACGCCGACGGGCAATCAGTATGGCCGGATCGTGCGGGGTGTAGTCAAGGCATATGAGGAGCAGGCGCTGATGTTGGACGCCAGCCCGCTGTATAATGGCAACACTGATTATGCGGGTATGAAGAACCCGGATGGATCGCAGCTGATCAGCCAGACCTATGACGCCGGCAAGTGGGCCGCTGCGGCGGCGTCTGCCAAGGCTTTCATCACGGAGTTTGTGCCTAATTATTATTCTCTCTTTGTCGAATCCAATGCCGATCCTGCGATGCAAGCCTATCTGTCCTGCAAAGATGTGGTGCTCACTGACTGGAACCAGGAGTGGATCTTTGCCGCCTCGAATTCACCCAGCTATATGCGGTATGACCGGACGCCCAAACATGTAGGGGATCCTTCCGACCAGCAGGGCGGCGGTGCTTTCGGGGTGACGCAAACGATGGTGGACGCTTATTTTATGGCCAATGGCCGGCCTATCACCGACCCGGCATCCGGTTATGTGTCCAGCGGGTTCTCCCAATACCTGTCGATCGGTGACGAATACCTGAATAATCAATATGGTCTCGGGCTGACCGGGCACAACACCTACAACCAGTGGGTGGGCCGCGAACCACGCTTCTATGTAGGGATCACCTACGACAGCAGCTACTGGCTGTACCAGGACAACGGCTATGCGCCGATCGTTACTTCTTTCGAATATTCAGGGAATTCGGGCAGGTCGCAGAGCACGTCGGATGTGTCGCCTACCGGTTATGTGGCCAGGAAGAACGTTGCTGCCAACGATGATAACAGGGGAGCGTTACTGCTGCGCCTCGCTAATATCTACCTCGACTATGTCGAGGCACTGAACGAATCGGATCCGGGCAACGCGGATATTCTAACCTATCTGAATGCAATCCGTCAGCGGGCCGACGTCCCGCAATACGGTACGGGTACGAACGCCTTGCCGGTGCCATCGACGCAGGACTCGATGCGGATCGCGATCCGGAATGAACGGCGCGTGGAGCTGGCTTTCGAGAACGTGCGGTTTTTTGATACCCGCCGGTGGAAGATCGCTCCCACGACCGACGCGGGGACCTTTTATGGGATGAACATGTATGCTGACGGATCTGCCTTTTATCAGAAGACACAAACGGAGACCAGGGTGTTTTATCCCAGGGATTATCTGTTCCCCATTCCGGAAAGCGAAGTACTGATCGATAACCTGATGGTACAAAACACAGGGTGGTAACCAAATAAATCAATGCTAAAACAACCATACTATGCGCAATATGATTAAATCCCTATTCTACCTGGCGGGCCTGGCCGGTGCCGGTCTCTTTGCCGGGGCCTGTAACAAGCCTGCCCCTATTCACCTGGCGCAGGAAGGGACGATCTACATGCCCCAGGCTTATAGCACCAACGGCAACCTCAGCCTATTGCTGGTCGATACGGCCCAGCAGGTAACTTTCGGAGCTGCCTACGGCGGATTGGAATATGCACCGAAGGATATTGACGTCACCTTTATCATAGACACGGCTGATATTGCGACCTACAATGCCGCGAATGGCACTTCTTATCTGCCCCTCCCGACGTCCGCCTATACGGTATCCGGTTTAACGGATACGATAAAAGCCGGCCAGACCAGTTCCAATCCGTTGACGGTATCGGTCACCACTTCCGTACTGAATTTCAGTGCGCAATATATCCTGCCGATCAAGCTGGTCAGCTCCTCATCAGGCACCATCAGCAGTAGCTTGCAGACTACCTGGTTCACCATCAATCAGCTGAATAATATCTATGCAGGATCTTATACCACCAATGGGACCCGGTATAACTATAATGCCGACGGGTCCTATGCCGGCAGTGATACCATTACCGACACCCGAGTATTGACGACAATGGCCTACGATTCATGCAGCATCAATACCATCGCCAATCTGGGATCTTATAACGGAACGGTCTTCTATGTCCGGGTGAATTCGGACAATACACTGGAATTTAGTGGCTACCTACAGGATGTGACGGGATCGCCTATAACCAACGAACCGGGTAAGACCAGCACCTATGATCCGGCTACCGGCATCTGGAATGTCCATTATATGTATACCAATACCAACGGTACATATCGCTATATGGATGAGGTGTGGACGCCTCAATAAGCCTTCTTCATTCCTGTTAAGTCCCGCCGTCCGGATAAGTGGTTGTCAACGGCGGGTATTTTTAAACCATCCTGAAGGGATATCCTGTTGTTCCGACCCGTTGACGCTATATTGTAGTTTCAGCGTATAACCACCCCCGCCTTCGATAAAATCAAGGTTGAAAGGCTGCAGCCCTTTTCTTAATGCCACCTGGCCATTCTTTTCAATGGCAGAATGCAGGCCATCATTATCCACTACTACCCGGTCGGCTATTTTAAGCACTCCGCCATCGTCACAGGTTAAAAAAAAGCTGTATATGCCGTCGGCAGGAATATCGATATACCCGTCATAGGTGATGGCGAAAGACGGTGCTGTGACGGTCGCAGGCACGGTGATAGTATTGGAAAGGAATGTACTGTCGCTTTTAGCCTGGCTGATCAGGCTCGTCTGCTTAAAAAAAGCTTTATAATATTGGCAGACTAAACCCGGTTGGGCGCCATCCGCGGGCACCGCACCGGCATAATCCTGCTGATGGTAATGCAGCGTATAAATATCACCGCGCAGGCCGTTGGGCGTAAATGCAGCCAGCTTGATCAACGCCGATTGTTTGATGATCAGCGGCGCCTTTAACTCATTCGCCGAAGTCCGGGGCAGGCTCCCGTCGGTAGTATAAAAGATCCGCATGTCGGACAAGGGCTTTTTAACGGCCAGCGTATCCGCATCGACGAAAACATTTTCCGTGATGATGCCCGGCAGGTCCGGCAGCCGGTAATGTACCTGTAATTCGTCCAGCCGCCTGTATTGCCGCTGAAGACGGTCCGGGTAAGAAAGATAATCCTGGCTCTTATTGGTCCATAATAACTCGGCCAGCGCCGTCATCCTGGGCATGAACATATAATCTGCCCGGCGTTCGGATGGAATATTCTCTGACCAGAGCTCCGCCTGCGCCCCGATGATAGCCGTTCTCTCCTGGCCTGTTAGCCTGGCGGGGATGGGATTAAAATGATAGACTCCCGACAGTGAATTCTTGTCGGGTGGATTATCGAAATATAACGGATCGCCCGGCGCCATAATGACCGAATTACCGTTCAAGGCGGCTTTTACCGGCGCATCGGGCACCCAGCTCCGCCAGTACATGACGATAGCCGTCGGATTAATACCGCCTTCGATCACTTCATCCCAGCCGATCATCCGCCTGCCCCTGGAACGAAAGAATTTCTCCATCCTGTTGATAAAATAGCTTTGTAAAGCGGGCAGGTCGCTGATGCCCTCGCGCTGCATCAAAGCCTTGCAGGCAGGTGATTTTGCCCAATCCGAACGATCCACCTCATCCCCGCCGATATGGATATAGGGAGAAGGGAAAATATCCATGATCTCGCTGAATACGTTTTCAGCAAACTCAAAAGTCGTTTCATTACAAGGGCAGATGGGCTTGGAGAAGAGCTCACCGAATGTGTTCTCGCCATTGCAGCTTAAATAGGGATAAGCAGTAATGGCAGCCATCATATGACCGGGCATATCGATCTCGGGAATGATATCGATGTGCCTTGCAGCAGCATAAGCCACGAGGCCCTTCATCTCCTGCTGGGTGTAAAAGCCACCATAAAGCGTTTTGCCATCCTTATGGCGGATATGCTGCTGATCGATGGCGAAATCGGGATTATCATGAGATTTCCTGATACAGGCCGAATCGTTCTTATCGAAGGTCCGCCAGGCCCCCTGTTCAGTCAGTAGGGGGTATTTCTTTATTTCGATGCGCCAGCCCTGGTCATCTGTCAAATGCAGGTGCAGCCTGTTCATCTTATAGAGGGCCATCACGTCGATGAACTTTTTGAGATAATCGATAGAAAAGAAATGACGCGAGACATCCAGGTGCATACCCCGCCATGACCAGGCCGGCGCATCCTCGATATCGACGGCTGGCAACACTATTTTTGTCAGCCGTCCATGGCCTGACCGTTCTGCCTGAACAGGCAACAATTGCCTGATCGTTTGTACTGCCATGAACATACCTGTTGCCGTACGGGCGGCAACGGTCATCCCCTGGGGTGTGATGGTCAATCGATAACCTTCCTCCGCTTCAATGCTACTGTCATCAATCAGCCGGATGGCTTTTTTACTGGCCGGCGTGCCGTTGGCAAGCGGTTTGCCAAAACTATGCGCCAGCAGTACCTCCAATGCATTGGCCTCGTTCCTGAATGACGTCCCGGCCGGGAGCACGATAGCCGTAGCGGGCGTAATGATGAAATGGCCGGGTGCAGGCACCAGTTGAGCCGGGTAAGGGATGATTGGATACTGTGCCCCGGTTGGCTGAGAGACAGCTTTCAACACAAAAAGAGACAGCAAAAACACGAGAGAAAAAGTGGCCTTGGGATGAATAAGTGTTTGCATATAATTGATTTCAAAACTACATATTCCTCGCAGGATTTAAACATCCAAAAAAAATTACATATTTTACACGGCGAAACCTAGCCATATGCAAAAACACCCCGGAAATCTTGTCTTCATGATGCTGCTGTTGCTGGCGAGTGTGACGGCCGGTGCACAAATCAATCGGGCGGATTCTTTGGCCCAGGTAATCGACCACCGGGCCGCCAATGATAGCGTCAAAGCCGACATGATGGTCCAATTGGCCAAGATGCTGGCTTACTCCGACCCTGGCCGGGCGATGAAGATAGCTGACGCCGAATTGCCCATGGCCCAGCAGTTACATTACAAAACCGGCATCCTGGGTGGATACAATGTCAAGACCAGCCTGCTGTTCATCACCGGCAACCTGCAGGAGGGACTAACGGTTGGTGAAGAATTTCTGCGGGTGGCCGGCCAGTTCCACAGCCAGGCCGGTTCCATTACCGCCAACAGTCTGATGGGCATCATGTATTCCCAGAACGGCAATTATGCCAAGGCGCTGGAATACATGCTCACTTCATTGAAAATAGCGGAACAAACCGGAGATCAAGCCAGAATAGCGGCGCTGGATCAGAATATCGGCAATGTCTACAATGATATGGAGGATTATGATAAGGCCATCGACTATTATAAAAACGCCATCACCATAACGGAAAAGCTAATCCCCTCCACCCCTGTCCCGCCCTCTTTGTATAATAATATCGGTTCCGTACTGATCCACCAGGAAAAATATGCAGCGGCCATCGATTACCTGGAAAAAGGAAGACAGATCAGTCAGCAGATGAACAACCGGCGATCATTGGCCGGCGCCCTGACGAATCTTGCCGACGCCTGGCATCACCTCGGCGTCGATGACAGGACATATGACTACGGAACACAGGCACTGGCAATCAGCCGGGCGCTCGGCGATAAAAGATCCATGGCCAATGCCATGATCAATGTAGGTACCGGCATCAATGGTGTATCCGAGAAGACACTGACCGACCAGAACATCGACCCGAAGGACCGCTCTGCCCTGGCCATTGCCTCACTGGACAGCGCCATCCTGCTGGCTTTCGCGATGGGAGACCTGGCCACTGAAGAAGAGGCCTACAAGGAGCTCAGCGACATCTCGGAAAAACAGAAGAACTACCCGCTGGCCATTTCTTCCATCAGGATGTACAATCACCTGCACGATACCATCGTCAATAACAATAATGAGAAAAGTGTCATGCGGAAGTTCATCCAGTATGATTTTGATAAGAAAGCGGCTGAGATCCGGTTGCAGCAGCAGATTACCGAAGCCAGGCTGAAGGAACAGCAGTTACTGTCCCGTGAAGCGTCCCAGCAGTTGAAGATCAACCAAAACGAATTGTCGCTGAGCAATAAGGACCGGGACCTGCAAAAACTGGCCGCACAGAAAGAACAGGTAGAACTGACCAAAGAAGAACAGGAGAAAAAGAATATCCAGGACCTGGCCGATCAGAAAGACAAGATCCATACCCTGGAAATCGCCAGCCAGCGAAGACTGAAATATGGACTGATCGCCGGGCTGCTGTTGATCGGTGCGATCGGGATACTGGTCTATCGCCAAAGCGCCATACGCAAAGCGGCCAATAACCGGCTGACGCTCATCAACGGGCAGCTGGACGAAGCCAACAGGGTAAAAGCAAGGTTCCTGGGCATTATCAGTCACGATCTCCGTGGCCCTGTGGCCAATCTGATCAGCCTGATCAATCTCCGCAGAGAGGCTCCGGACCTGTTGGATGAAGAAGAGATGGTTCATGGTCAGCAAAAGATCACCGATACGGCAGAGAACTTATTATATGTCATGGAAGACATCCTGCTATGGAGCAAGGGACAAATGGTCGCTTTCAAACCGCATATAAAAACATTATCTATCCATAGCGTATTTATGGAAATGCAGTTGCTCTACGCCGGCAACGGTCGCATCCGGATATCGTTCAACAATCCTCAGGACCTGCACATTGATACGGATGAAGATTACCTGAAAACGATCTTACGAAATCTCACCTCCAATGCCCTCAAGGCTGTCGATGGCCGGCCGGATGCACTCATCGAATGGAAGGCGTGGCGTGACAATCAGCAAGGGGCCTGTCTCTCCATCACTGACAACGGACCGGGCATCTCGACAATGCAACGGGCGGCACTTTTCAACAATGAGGCGGATATCGGGATCAAACACGGGCTGGGTCTTCCATTGGTCAGGGATTTTGCCGCGGCTGTCAACTGCACCATCGAGGTGAATGCCGCCGCCGGGGGCGGTACTACCTTTCTCCTGCTGTTCAGGGAATACAACAACTAGGAAACCGCCGTTAACACAGGAGGCGATAACGCAAGGATCCGCCGGTATAGATCTGTAAACTCGAAAGGTTTAGTCATATAATCATTCATCCCGACTTCAAAGCAACGAACCTGCTCACCGATCAGCGCCGTGGCTGTCATAGCAATGATGGGAATGTCCGACCCAAGCTCGCCACGAATACGTTGGGTCGCCTTATATCCATCCATCACGGGCATCTGCAGGTCCATGATAATAAGGTCATAATTTTCCCCCTGCGCCAAATACCGGATAGCCTCCTCGCCATTGCCGGCCAATTGTACGACGCCTCCTCCCTTTCTCAACACATGTTCGACCAGTTGCTGATTGACCTCGTTGTCTTCTGCCACCAGGAAACGTTTGCCTGCCAGGCACTGGTTATAGTCAGCCAACGCCGCAGCCACACCTGTCGGAGAAACGGTGCCCTCTGCAGAGGTATAACCATACGTCAACTGAAAACTGAAGATGGACCCTTGTCCTTCGATACTTTTCACCCCGATACTGCCTCCCTGCAACTGCACTAGCCGGTGGCTGATGGCTAGCCCTAAGCCGGTACCTCCGTACCGCCGGGAAATATCGACCCCGCCTTGTGAGAAATGTTCGAAGATATAAGGAAGACTGGGTTCAGGAATGCCGATGCCGGTATCAGCCACGGAAAACAGCAGGGTGACTGCGGTAGTTGTACGATCCTGCAACTCAACATGCACCTTCACCGATCCCTTGTCTGTAAATTTAACGGCGTTGCCGATCAGGTTGATCAACACCTGGTTGAGCCGGTAAGGATCTCCCCGCAAGGAATCAGGTATCGCCGGGTCGATCGTCGCCTGCAACAGGATACCCTTTTTCTTCACGCGGTGGTCGAAGATGCCTTTTACATTATCCAGTACGTCTTTCGGCCTGAAATCAATCTTTTCAATGGCCAGCTTACCCGCTTTTATCTTGGAGAAATCAAGGATATCATTAATGATGACCAGCAGGTTATTGACCGAACGCTTGATGATCCGGGCAAATTCCTTCTGCTGGTCTGTCAGCGTAGTGTCCAGCAGCAGATCGGTCATCCCCTGGATGCCATTCATGGGCGTACGGATCTCGTGGCTCATATTGGCCAGGAACAGTTCCTGCATCTCTTTGGCCTTATGCGCGTCCCGGGTGGCAGCGATCAGCTGTTGCTGATATTGCACCCTTTCTGTAATATCTGTAGCGATGCCGCCGATACCGATGGGTCTGCCATTGTTGTCCAGCAAAGGGAATTTGATCGATAGCAGATGCACCTCCTTGCCGCCCGACACCACCACCTCTTCGGTCTCCAGTGATTTTCCTGACCGGATCACTTCGTCATCCAGCAATTTGTAGCGATCTGCCGCGGCATTTTCGCTAAAATCACGATCCGTCCGGCCTATCACCAGACTATCCTCGGCCTGCAACACCTCTCTGAATCGCCGGTTGATCATCACATAGCGCTGCTCGGGGTCTTTGATGTAGATCAGCGAAGTGGTATTGTCCAGGATCGATTGCAGCCATGCCTGGTTTTCCTTTAATCTGCCTTCGGCTTGTTTACGCAGTTCGATGTCCTGGTTGAGACGGACGAGGATAATAAAGATAAAGGCAAACATAAGTGCATTGCCG